>Ga0194115_10004608_pt1 | contig 14708 bp, 16 predicted proteins | sample TA2MahsurfametaG_3_FD_148656 | JGI IMG/M metagenome (GOLD analysis project Ga0194115, IMG submission 148656) | Freshwater microbial communities from Lake Tanganyika, Tanzania - TA2015002 Mahale S4 surface | ecosystem: Environmental > Aquatic > Freshwater > Lake | place: Tanzania: Lake...
GGTAGTTTCGAACCCCCTTCTACGGCTAGCGTCAGACCTATGCGTGTCGCAGCATTCCCGCATTTGTCTCACTTGAGACGCCAAAAATCAAAAAGCTGACCATTATATGCCAAGAAAACGTTGTTTGGGACTATTTCGCTTAAATCGGTGTTGTTTGGCTTAAATTGCTCGTATGACGGTCTGCGACACCAAGAAACTGGCCGAGGAGCTTGGCATCACGCAAGCTCGCATCAGTCAGATGAAGAGCCAAGGGCGTTTTGACGGATGCTTCTCCGTTGTGCGCAACAAGATCGAATGGGACAAGGAAGCAGCCGTCAGGGCATACAAGGAGGGCAATCCACTTGCAACAATCAGTCCCACGCGTCGCAAGTCTGCTGACCTTGAGATTCCAACGTTCAATGAGAGCCGTGCGAAGTCTGAGCATTTCCGCGCCGAGCTGGCTCGTTTGGATCTGGAAGTCAAAGAAGAGCAGTTGGTGGAAGTTGCCCGTGTGGAGCGTGCGGCTTTTACTGTTGCTCGTTCTGTACGTGATGCTTTGGGGAATATTCCTGATCGTGTCAGCAATCAGTTGGCCGCTGAGTCCGATCCTGTCGTCATCCACCAAACGTTGACGGACGAGATTAGAAAAGCGCTGGAGAGCTTGACCAATGCGTGACGGGTCACTGATTTACCGCGAGGCATTCCTGAACGGGTTGAAGCCTGACCCTGATCTGAGCGTGAGTCAGTGGGCAGACATGTACCGGATGCTGAGCAACAAGGCAAGTGCGGAGCCGGGACCGTGGCGCACAGATCGCACTCCTTACCTGCGGGAGATCATGGACTGCATGTCAGCCAACTCCCCTGTCCAGAAGGTTGTTTTCATGGCTGGTGCGCAGCTTGGCAAGACGGAAGGCATCAACAATGTTGTGGGGTACATGATTGCCCATGCTCCGGGTCCAGCACTTTTCGTGCAGCCGACGATTGAGATGGCTAAAAGGCTGAGTAAGCAGCGTCTGGACTCGTTGATTCATGAGACCCCCTGTCTCGCGGAAAAGGTCGCTCCGGCTCGAAGCCGCGATTCAGGCAACACGATGTTTAGCAAGGAGTTCCCTGGCGGAATTCTTCTTCTCACGGGTGCCAACAGTGCTACGGGGCTGCGTTCTGCTCCTTGTCGCTGGGTGCTTCTTGATGAAGTTGATGCTTTCCCAAGTGATGTGGACGGTGAGGGCGATCCTTGTGCGCTAGCCGAACGACGTGCCTCGACCTTTTCTAGACGGAAGATCATCCTCACCTCCACGCCAACGGTGAAGGAAATGAGTCGGATTGAAACGGAGTATCTGGCGTCAGATCAACGCCGGTATTACGTTCCTTGTCCGCATTGTGATCACATGCAATGGTTGCAGTGGAAGAACTTGCAGTGGCGTGATGGTGACCCGCGCACGGCTGTGTATGTATGCGAATCATGCGGCACGCACATTCAGGAGCATTACAAGAGTGAAATGCTGAGGAAAGGCGAGTGGCGTTCAACTGCCACCAGTCAAGATCCACGCACTGTTGGGTTTCACCTTTCCTCGTTGTACAGCCCGCTTGGCTGGAAGAGCTGGGAAGAAATCGTGGGCGAATTTTTACGTGCGAAGAACGACGCGCCGTTGCTCAAAACCTTTGTCAATACCGTTCTTGGCGAGACTTGGGAGGAAGAGACGGGCGCAAAACTTGGGGCTGAGGGTCTTTCTGAACGTGCGGAGTTTTACCCCGCTGGGGAAGTCCCAGATGGCGCTTCCGTCCTGACTGCTGGGGTTGACGTTCAGGACAACAGGGTGGCTATTGGTTTGTACGCTTGGGGGCGTGATGAAGAGTGCTGGTTGATCAGTCACACAGAGATTTACGGCGATCCAGCCGGTCAGAAGTTGTGGGATCAAGTTGATGACCTCTTGTTAAGGGACTATCCCCATGCCAATGGCGGGCGGGTGAAGGTGTCTGCAGTTGGCTGCGACTCTGGCGGTCACTACACCTCCGAGGTGTATGCGTATGCGCGAGGTCGCAAAGGAAAAGGGATTTTTGCGTTGAAAGGTCAGTCGGTGCGGAACAAACCGCCAATTGGGAAGCCTTCCAGGGTGGATATTAACTACAAGGGTCAAGTCTTGAAAAATTCGGCTGAGGTATATCCCGTTGGGACAGACACGATTAAATCAACCCTGTTTGGCCGGATGAAGCACAACGAGGCGGGTGCCGGATACATTCACTTCCATGCCGAGGCTGGTCAGGAATACTTCAAGCAGTTGACGGCTGAGCGTCAGATCGTGCGTTACGTCAAGGGATTCGCTATTCGCGAATGGAAAAAGAAGGCAGGCGATCGCAACGAAGCGTTGGACTGTTTTGTGTACAGCTACGCGGCGCTGCACTTCTTGTACATGCGTTTCAATCGAAGCACGATTTTCGAGCAGTTTGAGCGTGGTATTGCCAAGAAAGAAAAAAATGCCAATACAAGCGAAGAATTGGCGAAAGAGCCGATAGAGTCGCCATACCGCCCACCCCAGCGTAGACTGAGGCGGAGGACGCCTTCATTCGTAACAAGCTGGTGAGCATCCTTATCCCAAGTTTGATTTACGCGGGTGACACGTTGGTCTTTGACGTGCCTGCGTTCAAGGATGCGATTGGCACCACGATCGATAGCAGCACCTACACGCTTACGTGGTATGCACGGACGAATGTTGCAAATGAAGGCACAAATGTTGTTGGCACTCCTGAAGGCACTGGGTGGCGTGTCACGGTAAATGCTGCGACCACGAGCGGTTTCGATGCTGGCCTCTGGACGTGGCAGGCGATCGCAACGTACAGCACTCTGACGTACACGGCTGGTCGCGGCCAGTTCACCGTCAAAGCTTCAGCTAAATACGTTGGCACGCCAGGTGCATTTGATGATCGCTCACGCGCTGAAATTGATTTGTCCTATGTCGAGGCCGCAATCAGAACGCTTGCACAAGGCGGGATGGTGCAGGAATATCAAATTGGTGGCCGCAGCCTGCGTCGTTACAAGATGGTCGAGCTGCTTCAATTGCGTGACGATCTAAAGAATGAGATTGCAATGGAGCGCAAGGCTGAGAAAATCCGTCAGGGGCTTGGCAATCCGGGTCTCGCCAAAGTGAGGTTCACCTGATGGCCATCTTCGGAATTGGACGTACCAATGCGCTGCGTAAGCAATTGCAGGAAGCGCAAGAGAAGAACACATATCTAAAGCGTGCTTACGCTGCTGCGCAGAACAACAGGCTGACTTCGGACTGGATCAGTCAAGCCACGTCGGCTGATAGTGAGATTCGAGGCAGCATCAGGATGTTGCGCAATCGCGCACGTCAACTGGTACGTGATTCTGACTTTGCCAAAGCTGCCCTGCGTGCTGTCAGAAACAACGTCGTTGGCACCGGCATCAGGATGCAAGCTCAGGTGCGCATGCAACGTGGTGGGCGTCTGGCTGATGAAGTCAATCGCCGTATTGAGGAAGAGTTTGATCGCTGGACGAGCGCTAAACGTTGCCATTGCGGCGGCAAGTTGAGCTGGTATGACATTCAGCGCCTCTGTATTACGTCAATGTTGGAGTCAGGCGAGGTGTTCATTCGCCTTGTTAAGCAGTCTTTTGGTGGAAGCAGGGTGCCGCTGGGGCTGGAAATCATTGAATCTGACCTGCTCGACGATGATTACAACGACATCGCCCCGAACGGCAACGAGATTCGGATGGGGGTGGAGATTGACAAATGGGGGCGCCCTGTTGCCTATCACTTCTTTGATTATCATCCCGGCGATTATCAGTTCAGCTACGCGCAAAAGCTGGCACGCAAGCGCGTTCGCATTCCGGCTGAAGATGTTATTCATCTATACGGCATCGAACGTCCGGGACAAACACGCGGTGTAAGTGCATTTGCGTCAGCGATCATGCGCCTGCGTAATTTGTCTGGATACGAAGAAGCAGAGATCGTGGCTGCCCGTGCAAGCAGCAGCATGATGGCATTCGTCAAGACTCCAGATCAAGAGTTGTTTGAAGATGGCACTTTTGATCAAGAGTCTGTCCTCGACTTTTCACCAGGCAGCATTCGGAGATTGGCACCCGGCGAAGAAATGCAGTTCTTCACGCCCAATCGCCCTGATGATGCTTTTACCCCTTTTGTGCAGCAGATGCTTCGTGCTGTGGCTGCTGGGGTTGGCTGTAGTTATACGCAAGTCAGCAGCGATTTTTCGCAAAGCAACTACAGCTCTTCACGTCTTGAACTGCTTGAAACTCGCACGCATTACAAAACGCTGCAGCAGTATTTGATTGAGTCGTTGTGTGAGGAAGTGTATGAAAAGTGGCTTGAGATGGCAGTATTGGCTGGCGCCCTTGATCTACCTTCGTTTGATAGTAATCCCGAACGCTATGAGGAGGCGAAATGGATTGCACCTGCTGCTCAATTTGTTGACCCGCAGAAAGAAGCAGCAGCGTATAAAGAGCTGATTCGCAGCGGCATCATGACGCTATCGCAGGTGATAGCACTGCATGGCGGTGACTTTGAGGATCAGATGCGTCAACGTCAGCATGAATTAGCCATCGCTGATGAGCTTGGCATCATTCTTGATACTGATCCTTCCGCTGTGTCCAATAATGGTGTTACACAACCCACTCCCGTCCCATCGACTGAACATCCTGAACAGCATGGTGAGGAACCTGAACTGGAGGACATCGACTAATGGCCAAGGTTGGTGACAAAACGATTGATTTGATGCCTACTGAAGGCATGCGTGCTGAAGCGCGGCGTTATCGCGAATGGAAGAAGGATGGGCGCCCCGGTGGTACTGATGACGCTGCGACGAGGGCAAGCCAAATCCTTTCGGGTGATGAATTGAGTCCTGACACTGTCATCACAATGTCGGCATGGTTTGCACGGCATGAAGTTGACAAGAAGGGGAAAGGGTTCCGTCCTGATGGAGATGACTATCCCTCGCCGGGTCGCGTAGCATGGGCAGCATGGGGAGGCGATTCTGGTCAATCGTGGAGCAACATGAAAGCCAAAGCCATCAAAAAAGCACGCGAGCGTTCAATGGAAACGATCACTGAAGAGCGTCCTTATCCCAATGAGCATGCTGCTCGACTGAAGGATCCGGGTCAATACGACCGCATTCGCCGTGTCAATGATGAATTTGGCGCGGGCATTGATGCTGTTTATGGCGTCAAAGACGAGACGGCTGAATTGCAAGCGATTCGTTTTGATGCTGATCGTTTTACGCCTGCCGAGGCTCGTGAATGGTTGAGCGATCACGATTACGACCCGATTGAGTTTGAAGAGGCGACAGGCGAACGCGCTGAAGTGCAGATTGAAGAGCGTGCCGAGGCTGATGCATTAAAGGTTGGTGATTTTGTCAGTTGGAACACCTCTGGCGGTCGTGCTCGTGGCAAGATCAGTAAAGTTGTTCGCGATGGTGAAATTGATGTTCCCAACAGCGAATTCGTGATCAAAGGTACGCCTGATGATCCCGCTGCGTTGATCAATGTGTATCGCGATGGCGAAGAAACTGACATTCAGGTGGGGCATAAATTTAGCGCCCTGACCAAGATTGCAGCAATTCGCATGTTCGAGGGCGAAACGCTCAAGCGCTCACTGAGTACTGAATTTCGTGCAGATGCACAAGATCGCACTCTTGAATTTCCGTTTGCCAGTGAAGCGCCAGTTGAGCGTTATTACGGCATGGAGATTCTCAACATGGATGAAAAATCCATGGATCTCAGCCGCTTGAATGATGGTGCGCCACTGTTGTATCAGCATGATGCTGATCGCATTGTTGGCGTTGTACAGCGTGCTTACATCAAAAACAAGCGTGCTTACGCCAAGGTCAAGCTTGCGAATAACGAACTTGGCCGCGAAATGCAGGAGCTGATCAAGGATAGAATCATCCGTAACGTCAGCTTCGGCTACAGAATCAATGCCATGGAAGCCGATGAGTCCACCTCACCAGTGACTTATCGAGCTACCAATTACCAACCGTTTGAGATTAGCTTGGTCACCGTGCCTGCTGACCAAACGGTAGGCATTGGCCGCGCTTTCTCTCATAATGAAAGCACGGAAACGGCCTCAGCCGTACCCACCCAAACCATCGGAGTTACAACCGTGGATCAAACCCTCAATCTTGAGGCTATCCGCGCTGAGGCCGCTCAGGCCAAGGCTAAGGAAATGGCCGACATGATCGCTCTTGGTCAACGCACCAAGAATATTGAAATGGCTCAAGAGTTTATTGCTAACTCCCGCAGCCTCGAAGAACTTCGCTCTGCCCTTCTGGAGAAGATGGGTGTTGAGGAGAAGCCCATCAGCGCCAAAGATGCTGAGATCGGTATGACCGAAAAAGAGAAGCGCAACTTCTCGTTCGTTCGTGCCATCAATGCTCTTGCTCATCCCAACGATCAGAAAGCTCAGCGTGCTGCTGCTTTTGAATTCGAGGTGAGCCGTGCTGCTGCTGAGCAAAGTGGCAAAGAAGCTCGTGGCATCATCGTTCCTGCTGATGTGCTGGGTTATGGCCGTCGCGACCTGACCGTTGGTTCTGCCTCCGGTGGTGGCGATCTGGTTGCTACCGAACTGATGAGCGAGAGCTTCATCGACCTGCTCCGTAAGGCGCTGGTGCTGCAAACTGCTGGCGCCAACGTGATGACCGGTCTGCAGGGCATGGTTGCTATCCCCCGTCAATCGGGTGGCGCTACCACCTACCACGTTGCTGAATCCGGTGCCATCACCGAATCGCAGCTCACCGTGGACCAGGTGACCATGCAGCCCCGCACCATTGGTGCCCTGACCGACTACAGCCGTCGTCTGCTGCTTCAGTCCAGCATCGACATTGAGAACCTGATCCGTCGTGATCTCGCTCAGCAAATCGCTATCGAGGTTGAGAATCAGGCCATCAACGGCACCGGCACCGGTTCCTATCCGCTGGGCTTCCTGAACGTGACCGGCATCAACACCGAGTCGGGTTACACCACGTTCGCTGACTACGTGAACGCTGAAGCCGCCCTGAGCACCGACAATGCTCTGATGGGCAACCTTGGTTATCTGATGAACTCCGCTCTGCGCGGCACTCTGAAGACCACCGAGAAAGCCGCTGGCACTAACGGCATCTTCGTTTACGAAGCCGATAACACCATCAACGGTTATTCGGCTTATGTGTCCAACTCCATGCCGAACAACACTGCGGTGTTCGCTAACTTCAGCGACATCATGATCGGCTTCTGGAGCGGTCTGGACATCATGGTTGATCCTTACACCGGTTCCGCTTCCGGCACCGTGCGTGTGGTCGCCATGCAGGACTATGACGTGGCTATCCGTCATCCTGAGTCCATCTGCAAGATCTCCTGATGACATTGGAGCAGGGTATGCGCATTCAGATGCTTCGCAAAACCATCGTTGACCTCCAGCAGGTTGAAGTTGGTGACATTGTGGAAACCGATCACAAATCAGCTTTGCTGTTGATCGGCATCAAGAAAGCGATCCCTGCTCCTATTCCTCAGGAAGTTGTTGTTACGGCTGAGCCTGAAATTCAGGTTGTGGTCGAATCTGCACCCATCAAACCCGCTCCCAAACGGAGAAAGACCAATGATCCACAATCTCGGGTCTAAGACCTACATTGCCAGCCTTCTTCCGGCTGACTCTCGCACTGCAACCGCTACCGGCACTGGTTTCGATCTGCAAGGTTCGAGCGATGCCGAAGGCGAAGCCATCGTGATCCTTGATTGCGAAGCTGGCAGTGGCACCACTCCTACCCTGAATGTCAAACTTCAGGATTCTGCTGATAACTCTGCTTGGGCAGATGTGACCGGCAAGGTCTTTACCGAAGTAACCGGCTCTGCCGCTGCTTTCGAGAAGATCAGCATCAACACCAACGATGTGCGCCGTTATGTGCGTGCTGTTGGTACTCAGGCTGGCACCAGTCCTGTGTTTGTGTACGGCGTCTCGCTGGTTTACAGCAAGAAGTACGGCAACTGATCCTGATGGCGATCCAAGATACGCTGGCATTTTTGAACGTTGACGAGTTTGGCATTGCCTGCTCGATTGGCGCTTCAAGTTTTGTTGGCATCTTGGATTCGCCTGTGGAGGTGTTGGCGGGTGGCATGGCATTGAGTCGGGAGTATTTGCTTTACGCAAAAACATCTGATGTCAGTGCTGTCACCCGTGGCACTTCTATTACTGTTGGCGGCGCCTCCTATACCGTCAGGGAGAATCGCGCTATTGATGACGGACTTTTTTCTGAGTTGTTGTTGAGCAAAGTCTGATGGCACGCGTAATTGGTCTCAGCGGTGAACTGCAAAACAACATTCATTCATTTGACACTGTTACCACGGTTAGCGCTACTGATGCCGTGGAAGTGCAGGCAACGCTTTTTACGTTTCAACATGTTGTCACAGGCGGCAACGTGACCTTCAAAGAGCAGGGAAGCCTTGACGGCACGAATTGGTATGACCTGTCTAACGCGAAGACCAAAGGTAGTGGAACTTTCTGCGATCATTACGACGGCATCATGGCGCGTTATATCCGCATGAATGTCACAGCAATTGATAGCGGTGAGACAATTACTACCACGCTGGCTTGCACCTAATGGCTGACACACGTCGTGAATTGATCCTTGCGCAGATTGCAAGTAATCTCAGCAGCGTGGCTGGTGCAACGGTTTATCGCAGCCGTGTTGAGCCATTGGCACGCGGTGAATCACCTGCGGTCATTGTTGAGCCGGTCAACGATCAACCCTCTGAGGTGTTCAGCAGCAAGTTGCAATGGATGCTGAGGGTGCGCGTCAGCGTGATTGTTCGCGCCAACGTGCCTGACGACGATTCAGATACCTATACGCAGCAAGTGCACAAAAAAATCATGGATGACCCAACGTGCAATGGGTACGCCTTAGACATTGACCCTGATCGCGTGGATTTCAATCTGTATGAAGCCGATGTTCCGTTGGGTGTGATTAGTATGGATTACATGGTCAAATACCGTTCTGGTAGGACTGACCTAACTGTTGCAGGTTGAACTCATGGCTAAGGCGAAGACCCCAAAGCCTGTTCCGAATCCCGGCGTCGGGGGCACATACCTCTTTGACGTTGTGACCGGAGAGCTTAAACTGTTGACAGAAACTGATCTCTCTGGGGACCAAAACGATGGCCAAGCTTTATCGGAAGCGGACCGTCCTTGTTCAGACTGAGTCAACCTACGGTACGGACCCCACTCCGACTGGAAGTGACGCCGTTCAAGTACGGAATCTTGAAATCACTCCTGTGGAGTCCGAGGTTCTTACTCGTGACTTGATTCGTCCGTACCTGGGCAACTCTCCTCAGCTCATCGCTAACACTCGTGTTGCAGTGACGTTTGAGGTTGAGTATTCCGGTTCTGGCACTGCTGGCACGGCTCCTCGTTATGGTCGCCTGCTCAAGGCTTGCGGCTTCAGCGAAATCGTGGTTGCTGCCACCAGCGTGACCTACGCTCCTGTAAGCGCCAGCTTCAGTTCCTGCACGATTTATTATTCCACTGATGGAGTTCGTCACAAGGTGACCGGCTGCCGTGGAACTTTTACGCTTAGCTTGACCGCCAACCAAATTCCGATCATCAATTTCACGATGACCGGTCAATACAATGCTCCAACTGATACAGCCGATCCGGCTGTGACTTTCGGCAATCAAGCCGCTCCTCAGATCTTCAACGACACCAACACCACTTCATTCAGCTTGTTTGGGGTGGCAACCATTCCACTGCAAAGCTGTGAATTGGACGTGGGCAACGAGGTGGTTTATCGAGAGCTGGTCAACAGCAGCAAAGAAGTCAGCATTGTGAACCGTACCGGTAGCGGCACGCTGGTAACCGAAATGGTGACCCTGGCAACGAAAGACTTCTTTGCTGATGCAGTGGCTGGTACAACCGGTGCGTTTAGCATCGCTCATGGCACCACGGCAGGAAACATCATCACGCTTGCTACGGCGGCTGGTGGTGTGAGTCTCGGTGGACCCACCTACTCAGAAGACGCCGGTGTTGTTATGCTGAACCTGCCGTATACCCTTGTACCCACATCCTCGGGTAACGACGAATTCACGCTGGTTTACACCTGATTCTTATGGCATTCGTCCTCAAGAAGATCGCATCATACAAGTGGCCTGTCACGGTAGAAACACCTATTGATGGCGGAAAGTTTCAAAAACAAACGTTCGATGCGATCTTCAAAAAGATGAGTCGCTCTGAATTCAACAATCTGGTCGAGAAGGGTGACGATGCTCTTGTTGACCAGATTCTTGAAGGATGGGAAGGAATTACTGATGAGTCAGGCAAAGAGCTGCCTTTTACTCAAAAAACCAAAAAAGAGTTGGCAGACGACCCCTATGTCATGCGTGCTTTGATTAGCGCATACGCTGACAGCATTGTCGGGGCGCAACAAAAAAACTAAGAGACGCTGCTCGTCATTGGTTAGGGGCGAGTGGCGAAGACGAGGAAACCGAAGATGACTTGGTTACCTTGGGTCTTATGCCTGAGGCAATTCAGGATTTGCGTGCTCAGCGAAAGCTTAGAGATTTTGTTGTTTGGGACGAGAACTGGGAGATAGTGACTACTTTTTTGCGTTTGCAGACTCAATGGATTGTTGGTTTTTCTGGTGCTACAGGCTTGAACTACCCGAGTCTGGAGTACCTCTGTAGACTGTATTCAGTCAAGGATCCTGTGACCGTCTTCGAGGGCGTGCAAGTCATGGAAGCGGCTGCTTTGACGATTATGCATGAGCAAAAGTCATGAGCCAGACCACAGACCTTATATTCAGAATTCGGCAGCAGGGTGGTGAGCAGCTTACCCGTTTGCAGAGCAGCCTGAAAAATCTGGGACAACAGGCCACGGCTACAAATGTAAATTTCAGCAAAATATCTTTTGAATTACGGGCAGTTCAGGCAGCCTCTACGCAAAGCGTTAACAACTTGCGTGGCTATGCAAATGCCTGGAGAGAGATTGCTAATAGCGTCAAGATTGGCAGTCAACAATTTAAAGAAGCTAATGCTGAGGCGGCGAGATTAGAAGCGCAACTCAAAAAAACCAGTGCTGGTGGTGGTGGAAGGTTGCGTGGTTTTGCGCAAACCGCTGGCACTATTGCAGGCGCTGGGGTTTTTGGGGGTCCCGAAGGTGCCTTGGGTGCAACGATTGGATCCGTAGGGGGAGTGCCCGGCGCAATTGCTGGCGGAGCTATTGGTGCGCAGGTTGGTCAATTCCGTCAATTGCTTGGATCTACTGCTCAATACAGCGCAGAATTAAGCAAATTGAAAATTGCGCTTGAAGGCGTTGCTGGTAGTCAACAAGAATATGCACAAGCTGTACGCATTGCGGATCAAGCCACAAGGCAATTGAATGTTCCGCAAGAGGTTGCAATTCAAGGCATGACACGATTAACCGCCGCCGTTAAAGGCGCTGGCGGAGAAGTTGCTGATGCAGGTCTTGTTTTTACCAACATCACCAAAGCAATTAAAGGTACTGGTGGCAGCGCAGAAGACGTTCAAGGCGCTATTACCGCAATGGTGCAAGTGTTTTCCAAAGGCAAGGTAAGCGCTGAGGAGTTGTCAGGTCAACTTGGGGAGCGTTTGCCTGGCGCAGTAACTCTTTTTGCAAAAGCAAATAAATTGACGTTGCCTGAACTCCAAAAAGGATTGAAAGATGGCGCAATTGGCTTGAACGAGTTGATGCGATTCATTGAATTGCTTGGCACTCGTTACGGCATGACTGCCTTAAAAATTGCAGCATCTAGTGAAGATGCAGGCGCAAGATTGCGAGTTTCATTTAATGATATGCGGCTTGCAATTGGATCTAGCTTGCAACCTGTTGGCGCACAATTTCAAGCTGCTTTTGCAAGCTTCATTAAAGAGATAGCGCCATCCGTAATTTCCGCGACTCAGGCATTAGCAACTGCTTTGAAATTTTTAATTGAAAACGCTCGCAGTATTGCCGAAATCGCAAAATTTGCAGCAACTTTTGCGACTGTAACTATTGCAATGAATGCGGCGGCAAATGCGACAAAAGCATTTATTGCGCTGCAGGGTGCCTTCTCAATCGCATTAGCGGCAATGAGTTCTGGGCTGGGAAACACTAGCGCTAAAGCGATTGCAGCACAAGCACGTATTACAGCTCTTTCTGGAACGGTGAAAGCATTTGCGGCGTCAATTGCGGCTCCTTTAGTCGTAACAGTAGCAATTGTTGGCGCTCAATTAGTAATCAATTGGTTTCAAAAAATTAAAAAAGCGCAAGATGATTTGGTCAAGTCGCGCAAAGAATTGACTGGTCAAGATTGGCTCAAAAGCATTGGCGGCAACGCCTTGACACGCGGACAACTTACACAAGCTGCAAATGATGTCGGCAAAGCGTATGAATACTGGGCTGATTCTTCTAAAAAATTAAAGCGAGACCTAGACAAATTAGAGGCAGATGCGCCTAAGCAATTGGGTGGCGCTGCTGTTCGTGCTGCGGCGCAAATAAAAACTGTTAAAGCCGAATTGGCTTTGGCGGAGCAAAAAACAAGAGTCTTGGAAGGTCGTTACAAAGCGGCTATTGGACGCCTCCCTTCAGCCCGGTTAGCTCAAGTTACCGATTTTGGTGTTCCAACAAGCGATAAGGCCGACGGTGAAAGTGGCAACGCTACCCAAAAAGCAAAAGAACCGCAGGACGTCGCGGAAAAAGTCTTGTCTTTTGAGCGCCAGATTATTGCGGCAAAAGCAACAGGCAATAATTTGCTGGCCGCACAATTGCAATTTGAAAAAGATCGTTTTGAAATTGGCGAACAACGCAATAAAAATGAAATCACAGCAAATAAAGCATCATCTTTACTTTTGATTGCTGGCGAGCGACTGGGCGAGGCAGCATTGAATCGTGACAGGGAAATTGTGCAAGAAAAAGAAAAGCAAGCGCAATTCGGCAATCAAGTTCAAAGACAAATTGAAGACGCAAATTTTGCGGCAGGCCGGCTGACAAAAGAAGAAAAAACTCGTCTTGATATTGCTAGGCAAATTGAAGAGGTAAGAAGAGCTGGCAGGGTTGCCAAGGTGCCAGAAGATCAACTTGAAGCGCAAATCAACAGATTAAGAGATGCTCTAGAAGCAGCGCAAAATCAAAGCAAAGGTTTTGGCAAAACGCTGGCTGAATCATTTGGCGCTGGAATCAAATCCATGGGCGATTTGGCAAACAATTTGGGTCAAGGATTTGCAAATATTTTCAGTGGAATGGCTGATCGGTTGGCCGAATTTGTAACCACAGGCAAGGCTAATTTTGCGGATTTTGCCCGTTCTGTTTTAGCTGATCTCAGCAAAATTTTTATACGCTTTGCATTGTTTGAGGCACTGAAAGCAATTCTTCCCGGCGGAATATCAAAAAGCATTTTTGGCTTTGCCGGTGGCGGAATTATGACTGAACGAGGTCCACTTGACTTGAGGCGTTACGCCAGCGGTGGTATTGCGACAAGCCCGCAACTTGCAGTCTTTGGCGAAGGCAGTCGCCCTGAAGCCTATGTACCGCTGCCAGATGGCCGTACAATTCCTGTCACAATCAAAGGTGGATCAACGGGTTCTACCAACAATGTTGTTGTAAATGTAGATGCCAAGGGTACTCAAGCCAGTGGAGACGAGGGTCAGGCGAAAGCGCTTGGCTCTGCAATCAGCATTGCTGTTCAAGCCGAGATCGTTAAACAACAACGACCCGGCGGTATTCTTGCCGGTACACGCTAATGGCTACTTTTACTTACGTTCCTGATTTCAACGCCAGTGAATCGCAGCGCCCCACTGTACGTACTGTGCGATTTGGTGATGGTTATGAACAGCGCTTGGCGTTTGGATTAAATACTCAACCTTCTGAATGGAGCGTTACCTTTGCTAATCGAACAGATGCCGAACGCGATGACATCACCGATTTTTTAGAAGCGCGTGGTGGTGTTGAGTCATTCGATTGGACGCCTCCATACGGATCTGCTGCCAAATGGGTTTGCAGTGAATGGTCTGTGACAATGGTTGCAGCCAACATCAACTCAGTGCAGGCTACGTTCAGACAGGTATTTGAACCCTGATGGCCTACTCCGCCTGGGTCGCAGCCACTGCTTACGCCGTCGGTGACGTTGTACGGGCAACGTCCGTACAGGCCAGCGGTCTTGTTTTTCGTTGCACGGTCGCAGGCACCAGCGCTGGCACTCAACCCAACTGGCCGACTGACATTGGCAGCACCGTCACTGATAACACGGTCACATGGCATGCCATCAGCAGCGTCTACGAAGAACTTGCTGCCCTGGCACCCAACGCCATCATCGAGCTATTTCAGCTTGAACTGATCGCCGCCATCCACGGCACCAGCGACATCTACTACTTCCACGCTGGTGCAAATGCCAACGTAACCGGCAATATCGTCTGGAATGGCAACCAATATATCAGATTGCCAATTCAGGCCGAAGGCTTCGATTATTCCAGCGGTGGCACGCTGCCCAGACCAACGCTGAGTGTTGCCAACCTTGGCGGTGAGATCAGCGCCTTGCTGTTGCAGGCCAATGCGATCACGCCTGGCAATGATTTGGGTGGTGCCAAGGTAACGCGCATCCGCACGTTGAAAAAGTTTCTTGACGGTGAAGCCACGGCTGATGTTCACGCCAAGTTTCCCGACGAGATCTGGTATGTGGACCGCAAATCCGCCGAAACCCGCGACGTGGTGCAGTGGGAGCTGGCCAGTAAGTTTGACATGGCT
>Ga0194115_10004609_pt1 | contig 14706 bp, 8 predicted proteins | sample TA2MahsurfametaG_3_FD_148656 | JGI IMG/M metagenome (GOLD analysis project Ga0194115, IMG submission 148656) | Freshwater microbial communities from Lake Tanganyika, Tanzania - TA2015002 Mahale S4 surface | ecosystem: Environmental > Aquatic > Freshwater > Lake | place: Tanzania: Lake Tanganyika...
AATTATAAGCACTCGCTGTGAACGCAAATGCCCCAGATGTTGTATATACATAACTATCAAACTTTAACGTGTATTCTGATGTTGGGAATAGTTCAAACTCTTGTCTCGTGCCAATAAAGTAACTACTGGTAGTTGTTACTGCATAGGCACCGTCAAGAATATAATTATCATCACGACTTAAACTTATATGGGTTGATGCGTTTACAGTGTCGTCACCATAAGAAATATCTGGAATATCTGATCCTGTGACATTATGCGCGTACCAACTCGCGGTTAATATAGCTTGTGTATTAAAAATACCTATAGGTTGTTCCCTATCATCTTGATCTGTAGAGCTGGTAATTAGAAGCTCACCCACTATTGTAGGCGTATCCGCTACGAAACCAAAGTCAGTTTGCACACCTGCTTGTTTACTAGATGCTTTAACTCTAAAGATTTCACCACTAACTGTGTCTAAATTAATGATACGAAGTTTTGCGAAGGATAATATACTACTGGTTATCAATGTAGAACTTTCACTTACAAAAAAATAATTTACTGACCCTGTAATTGACCTTGCTTTTCGTACAAAGGTTGTAGCTGATGCCGTATATAGCGTGTCGTCAATTTCGTACTGCCCATTTCGTAGTGGTGTTATGTTAAGAATACTATTATCGGTAGAACTTGTTATATTAATGTCGGTAAATGACCGTGATGCGTTTAAGTGTAACAATGGTAAATCTATAGACGCTGTGTGGCTCGCTATTATTTGTATAGATTCTGTTGTAGCGGGTATGGTGCCTGTATATACTCGTTCTTGTAGTGTTACACTACCTGTTATCTTTGGTTTTAAGTGAAACGATGCAAATGCACTACCACTGTTTAACGTAACGATATAACCTTTTTGCTTATTTAAAACATCTTTTGGTGTTAGTGTAGCTAAGCCAAGACCAACATTTATATTAGATTGACTTAATAATGAACCAGTCAATAATAATTCACTAGTAATAATCTCTGGTTGTCTTTTTATCCGAATAGGTGTATTATTTCTTGCTTTTGGTTCTATAATAAGTTTTTTCTGCCAACGTAAATTGATTCGACCCTGCCATTCATCAGGTATCGGTTGTCCATCACTAAATTGTCGTGCAGTTCCAAGAATAGTTAAGGTGGCTGCACCACGTGGGGTGTTTTCATATATTTCCACCACAACAACCCGTGACCCGCCCTCTGAGAAATTACGAATAGCCTCTACATATATAGGATTCCCGTTTACATCTAATATTTCTAGTTGTATTGTGGTATTTAGTTCAAGTAGCGCTGTTCCTGTAATAAGAAACGCGTTCTTTCCACCAGTAAAATAGCTGTCTAACTTTTTAATGTTAAAATACACAGATTCCTGACTTGAATCTTGAATCAAGACAGGTACTTTGTTTAAAAATTGCTTTCCTAATGTTTTTCTAGTACGTGGCATAGTGTCTCACCGTGATTCCTACTCAATATAAATAGTTATCACGATTGGATATAGGAGAATCCGTCCTCTCTTTTAATCTCAATTAAATTATCGACCATATCTCTAACCACATCTAAATGACTAATGACGATAAGGAAGTCAAACTGCGACTTTAAGATACCAAACAGAGTATGCATCGAAGTCATATTCTCTGCGTCTAATGTCCCCAATCCCTCATCAATAATCAAGAAGTTGGACTTCGGGAGATTAGAGGCGTTCATCAATGCTACACGGATTGCCAAACTACTAATGAACCGTTCCATACCCGATGAGTTTTCCAGCGGCCATACGCGGTCGTAGTCGTAGTTCAACTTACCTACAATGTTCTTTCCATCTACTTCGAGAGAAATAGTAAAGTCTACGATTTGACTTAAAATATTGTTTATTTCAGCTTCGATGTTCGGGATTGCCTTACTCATCAAGTCATACGGGATACCATCACGACCGACCGCTTCCATATAATACTTGAACGCTTCGTAGGTGGCTTCTAACTCTTCCGCTTCCTTAATCTGGTTCATGATGTCAGTTTTGGAGGCTTCTAAGACCTTGATTTCACCATGCAAGTCACGAACGACTTTTTCCATATGGTCACTCTTTTTCTTTACTACCACAATATCATACTGAATGTAGCTGATATCCATATCAATTACTATGTTGTATTCAATATTTTCTTTGTTTGACCGATGGAGTTCAATATCCTTTTCTATCTGTTCCTTCTTACGGTCGCACTTTTCAATATTAGTAATTAATTTTTGAATTTCTAATTCCACTCCGCTTGCCTTCTTTTGGAACTGTTGAATTTCAGTTTGTATCTTTTCGTAATATGTACAAAGATTAACTTTATCAACCAAAGGTTCCATCTGTTGCTTGATTTCTTCGATTGCGTTCTTCTGCTTAATTCTAATTTCTTCTAATTCCAATAACTCCGTGGTTACTTGTTGTTTATCCGAAATGATTACTTTGTTGTTTTCCACACAGACATCACAATCTGGATTATATTTGTAACTGTCAAGTTTAATTTGGAACTTTACCTTTTCTTCAATCTTTGAGGTGGTCATCTTTAACGCAGTATTACCCTTGTTGAATAAATCGGATAATCTATTGTATTCTTCTACAGATTGCCGAAGTTCTGGAATATTTGCGTCTATCACATCTTTCGTTTTCTCTCCAATTGTGTCATTGATATATTGTAATCGTTCTTCTGCTTCACCTTTATCTTCTTCATAAGATACCGCAAGGTCAACAACCTTATCCTTATTTGATAGAAGAGTATCAATATCCAACTCAATATTCGGAACAGGTCGTTTTAGTTCCTGTAAACTCTTTAACTTCTCATAAAGTGTTTCCTGTTCCTGTTTAATCTTAACAAATAACTCATCTACTCGTTTGTGTTCATCACGGGTGGTGTCTAACTTAGTCTGCGTATCAGAGAGAGTCTGAGTAAAGTCAACCTTCTTAAACTTACGTAGTGCTCCAGATATTTCCTTCATTTCATCGTTTGCCGTATCACATAACTTATCAAAGATACTCAATCCCATAAACTGAATTAGAAGGTCTTTACGTTCACTATGAGACTTGTCAATGAATAATGCATTACTATTTTGACTGCTCAACGCCGTCAAAACGAAATCTTCGTACGTTCCTACATAATTGCGGATATTAGCGTTCGTATCACGGCGGTCCTCACCATTTAATGATTCATGCGTTCCGTCCTCATTTTCCCGCCAGAACGATACGTCTACCTTTACGTCCCCGTTCTTCTTACGGGTTCCCGTTCTACGGATATAGAAAATTTCGTTATTAATTTCAAACTTTAACTGGCAGGTAAACTCGTCTTTACGATTATTCATAATGTGGTCACCACGGAATGCTCGTGGGGTCTTATCATACAAAGTAAAGATAAGCGCATCCATCGCAGAACTCTTCCCCGATGCGTTGTTGGCAAAGATACCGTATATCCCCTTCATCTTTCCAAAATTGATAACGTTATCCTCACCATACGAGAACATATTGGAGAATTTAAGTTTGAGAGGACGCCAGTTCACATTACGGGAGTGGTCATCGTGATTGATTTGATTATTGAGATTCTTGTTGATGTCTAATACTCTCATCATCAACGGCTTATCAATCGTATTATCGTATTGACGTTCTAACCAATCTTGAATAAGTTGGTTTTGATTGTTGATGTTCTGTACATCCATAATCTCAACACCACTCTTCATCTTCTCACGATTAGTGCTGTCGTATCTAGACTTGTTGATACTCAACTCAATAATGTTATGTTGCTTTCGTAATACTGCTGTAAGTTTCTTGACTGCCGTTGTGTCTAGAGTACCAGTAAATATCCGCATACGAACGTTGTTTGGTACATCTGTTAGTACAGGAACTTTACCACCTTGGACTTCAACGGTATAGTATCCATAGTTGTTTGGCAGAGAGCGGAACTCAAAGGTACAGTTATTCACATCCCATAAGCACCACCCATGATTGTTTATACTTTCACCGTGGTTCTGTTGGATAAGTGATGATGCGTAAACTACTATGGGTTTCTTATTTTCTACATCTCGTTCTTGTAATACTTGATGTCTATGAATATCTCCAAGTAAGACCATATCGAACCCACTAAATGTCGAAACATCTACGTGTCGATTAGTAATGGTGTACTTGGCATCGGTAGTTGCTCCAAACACAGGTCCGTGATAAAGAGCGACCTTACGACGAGAAGAGCAGTCTTTGTGGGACGGCCACTTCTCCTTATCGTCGAGAATAGAGTATACAGCAAAGTCGGTATCTGCGATGGTATAGATACCAGAGTGCTTAAAGTAATGTAGGTCTTTATGATTGATACTATTCACGATGGGGGTCAAGCTATCCAATCGATTCATATTGGATAAGTTGAGATCGTGATTACCAGCGATAATAAAGGTAGGTGCCATATCCGCCAGAGTCTTTAAGAACTCCGTAGCCATCACCACCATCTCAGGACTCATATCCGTCTTAGCGTGAACGATATCACCAGCAACAACAATAACCGAGTCGGTCAAATCTTCTTGACGCAACTGGTTATAGAGAGTCTGGAAACATTCGTTGTATTCGTCGTGTCGCTTAAATAATCGAATATGAATATCTGCGAGATGAACTATCTTTTTTAGTTTACTAAATGGGGCAGTTATATTCATGCGTTTGATAACCTATTTTGTATAAAGTCCTTAAATGTAGTTGCCTTTGAGTCATTAATAAACTCCCAGGTCTTGTGGAACCCTAAGTCTGCCGCGTCACCACCATTCACCGACACCTGTGAAACTTGTATTCCGTATGCGGACAACTTACGTTCCAGTTGTATTGCTTCTGTTTTTGCATCATCATCCAAAAGAATATACACCTTCTTTACTTGATTTTCAAGTAGTTTGACTTCTAACTTTTTGGGTATAAACTTCCCTAACATCGGGATTGCATTACGACGAACTGCAAGTGCGTCGAACACACCTTCTACCAACACGATTGGTTCATTCCAGTTGATTTGTTCTTCAAACACCACCACGTTCTTCGAGACAGGTGGATTCTTATATTTCATACCCGAATCGTGATATGCGCGGGCAATAAAGTAATTAAGTTTCCCATCCACACCATAGGACGGAACGATAATACGACCACCATAGGTACCTGTTTCACAATATCCCATTCTGTAACGGATAATGTCGTATCCCGTAATATCACGCTTCTTTAAGTAATTGATTGCGTGCTTGTATTCGAATGTATTGATGGGTTTCCAAAGAGGTTTAAACTCATACGGAAGATGAAGCTCTGCGACTTCATCTAGTTCTGTATTTACATAACTCTTTACATCATCTTCATTGAGACACTTCTTCAACTCTTTGATTTGTGCTGGTGAAACATCTAACTTCTTAAATAATCCAATCAAATGCCGACCACGTGCTCCACAAACCCAACACTTCCATTTGTTCTTAACAACATTCACCGCAAACTTCTTATTGTGATGATGGCAGAATGGACAGGAGAAGTAGTGCTCCCCCTTTCCCATTTGCTTGTAATCACCGAGTATTTGTGATAAAAGAGATATTAGGTTCATAGTATGAATACTAACATCTCCTTATCAAAAAATCAAGTGTTGATTTACTAATTTGTATTTTTTGGTTTAGTCAATTCAAAAAAATGGTCAGCCGGTATAATCGCATATGTTTTTGTATTGTTTCGTTTAAAGAATACTACTGGATGGGTATTTTCTTTGGTATTAGTTTCCGCTTGTTCAAGGGCTGACCAGACATTTACTTTTTCTTGGTTCTTACATTCAGCAGAATACGGAAACACTTTCCGAGCAGCTGGAGACAATTTAATGTCTGTTCCAGAATCACCCATCAACGTAGATACTACGTCATCAGGTTCAAGCTGCGGAAAGTGTTCTAATATTAAATCCCGTATTGCGTTTTGCAATCTTTTTCCTTTATTTTTTGCCGACCTACTTTTCATCGTAACCTCGTCTATATTAGACGTTATATGTTAATACTATTCCTGGTGATGCACTTTGCTTTGTCTTATATTGTTCGTTGTTATTTGTCGCTAAGAATTTGTGTATTAGCTTTGAGTTATAATTTTTACGAGATGAATCTAATGCAAATCTATTATAGGTATCAAATCCATTTTTCGATATGGTGGCTGTACCAGTGGGATTACCTGTAAAATCTGAATTTTGTGCCTCTGGTGCTTTTGCAAATCCTTCGACACTTAAAGTTGGTTTGTCTACTTTAAACCCTTTTTGATAATCCTCTGATTGGAAATCTACCGCATTTCCTTGACGAATTTCCTGACTTGTATTTGATTGATTACGAACACTAAAATTTTTTGTTCCACCAGCAATAGTATTCAATCTTGCGTATTGTGTACTATTGAATAAATCTAATAATTTTGACATTCCGTTCTCCACATTAGGTATCAAACTTTATAATAAAAGTTTGGTCTACATTTTTTGCTCTTGGTACTGGGTTTGCTAATTTCGCAATCGCTAATAACTCGTAATTTTTATTATATAAACCTATTGACGTTACATATGGTCTCAAACTACCTGTTACAGAATCATTACCATATTCTAATCCTAAATTAAATGCATCAGATAATTTTGGTCCAGGTGTAATACCCGCTCCCAAACTTGCACTTCCTGACCCCGCTACATCAATAAATCGTTGTATGATAGCCGATGAAGAAATGTTTGGGACTAAATTTGTAAATGTGACTGTGGTTGAACCAGATATATACGAACCTGTTACCTGTCTATAGTAGCCGATTGAATTATTAAAAAACGATGCATTAAATTCATTTGGTTTTATTTTACAAACTACTGTATGCTCTGTGATAGGAAATGAACCTGTGTAGGCCACATCAACTGTTAAGAACGCTGCTAGTCTCAATCCGTTTGTAGAAATTGATTGTGAAGTTGCGTTAACATTATTTTTTACTAAAACTATACCATGCTTGTAAAAAATATTACCGACAACACTACCAGTATTATTTACATATAACCGACCATATCCATCATCAAGAATTGGTGATGATCCCGACACTCTCACACTAAAACTACCAGGTCTTATACCATCACCAACCGATTGATTTGCTATATTAAATATATATAACGATTGACTTGGTGTAAACTGTGTTACTGCCGCCGATGATGTACCATATTCTACTAATGACTGAGAAGAATAAAATGCACGATTTAATAAAGTAAATAGAGGATACGAATATATTCCACTACCAGAATTATAATGTCCTAAATCAAAATCACTGGTTTCTTGAAACTTCCAATCATCAGAAGGTTGGTTTGCGAAGTCAATTGTAACTATTTCTGTGTTCGTAAGTGATCCAGAGGTAATAGTATAACTTTGGGACACATACGCTGTGTAGTCATTTTTAGTATATCCATTCGTATCGAGAGGTTTTACTGCTCTCATAGAACCTCCCTTTGTTCATTAGAAGTCAAGACGAACGCGTATTAGTGCTTCCTTATCAAACGACTTTTCTAATGGACGACTCGTTTTTGCTATTGCTAATAACTCGTTCTTACTATTGTATAATCCAATACTTGTTGCGTATACACGTGGGTCTTGTACGAAATCTTCATTTAAGATTTGACCATTTGTATTGTTGTAGAATGTTGGATTGTTTGTATAGTTAAAATCCTTATTTCGTAAACGAACAAAGTAATGTGTTGAAGAAATAGTTTCTGCTGAACGTGCTTGGAAGTCTCCGGCCAACTTAATTGAACGAAGTAATCCATCATGTGCACGTTGTTCGCGACCAGCGCCACTGTTACTTGTTAATGAACCAGTAAATGGACCAAATGGTATTACAGTATTTGTAGTATCATATGTAAAGTCTTGTGAACCAGTGTTACCACAACCAAATCCAGCCGACGCTGATTCAAATCCAACGGTCGGAATAATTGCATCTGGGTTTAATACGATAATACCTAAGTCTGGGAAGCACAAACCAAATCCCTTACCTGCTGCAGATTGACTGGTCAATACGGTACTTCCACTTGCACCTGTTAATGAACCCGATGCTACGTTGAACACACGACCAGATTTACTGGTTTTTGACTTTGCACTTAATGTTTGACCACTATCATCAATAAATGTAAACTTACCTAGTGAACCAGAAAGTGACAAGAGCCAGTTACCTGGGTCAAGTTGTTCACGAAGTCTTGCACGTTGAATATTGATAACATAAACGTGGTCAGAGTTAGTATTACCAAATGTAAATAAATCATCTGATGGATCTAACAAAATATTTTTATATTGTAAGTATGTTGCTTTGGTCGCTAATTTAGCCAAATCATCTTGTGCTAATGTTGGTGAACCACCACCAGAAATGTGACCATATGCTACAGCAAATTGTACTTCTGCCGTAGTGTCGGTTGCGGGGTTTTTATCAAAAGCGTCGAAAAAATACTCACCACTAGCGGAAATCTGAGTGGTTGAAGTGAAGAGGGTAGTTAAACTACCTGTGTCGCCAGACCACAAACCAGTTGTAACTGTGGTTTGGTTTGCTGCTACCACATCTTCATCAAGATTAAATGGGACGAAAGTTCTAATTGCCATATGTCAAACCCCTATTATATTACTGGCTTAGCAGCCACAGAAACGGTGACCGTCTTGGTTGCGCCAGTAAGATTATTTATAATTGTTAATTGTGTTGTACGGTCAACAGTTAGTTCTTTCGATGTCAAGTTGAAACTAAATCCTTGAACCACAACCGCATTTGCAGAAGTTGCTTGGTTGACTTGGAAGAATGGAACAGTTGTTCCAGCTGCTAATGGTTGGTTAGTAGTCAACGTTGCTACGTTTCCATCAAAAAGAATCGCTGTGTATCCAGCGGTTGCCAATTCTGCTGTGGTTGTTGGACTTACAACAACTGAATCGTTAAAGTTGAGTGAGTATGCAGACACACCCAAAGAAATAACTGGAATTTCCTTGGTGCCTCTGTCTAGTGAAACTAACTTAAAACGCATCGCTTGTGTTTCATCAGGAGAAGCTTCTATAATTGGCATACTTTCAATGATTGAACCATAGTATGCCGAACCTAGTGGATGAGAAGTAGTATATAAAGTGTAATCTACTTCGTCATCAGCCACTGCAAATTGAGTGATTTCGAATTCACTTCTTCCCTTGGATAGAAGTTCTCTACCCTTTTTCGTTAACACCGCATCAACTGTGATTGTTGACTTATTTAGATATCCCATAATTTGTACCTCTCCTGACGTAAATTGTCTAATATAAATATGTTATAGTTTGGTTTTAGTTCACATTTAGGTTAATTCCACCTAAATTATCTTCTTCTTGAAGGATGTTTGGAGATACCGTAATAGTGGTACCTGCGGTCAATGTGACCTCAACTGGAGATCGTCCGTCTGTTGTTGTGTCTATTGTTTGGAGACATCCCACAAAGTTTCTTCGCTTTGTCGCTAATAAAGTGTCTCTAAAAAACTTGTAGTGACGAGGTAAATACCCGATTGGTAGTTCGATAGGCGCTTCTATAGCGAAGTAATTGAATGTTACGATAAATCCGTTTCCGTAGCTGTTACCAGCTAGTTCATCAACTGTATAATAAATAATAGGACTTGATGCCAAACCAGTATCATTATTAACTAAAGTTACTGGTGGGTATAGCCCAATATTTTTACTAACCGATCCCGATTCAAACTTCATATCAAATAAAACACCGTGGTCACCAGATGGTTCTACTCCAAACGCTCTAGTTTTGTCTGCGTCTCTCTTTTCTGATCTATCGTATAATCTTACACGAATATTTGGTGATGGTGAGTTTCCTACACCAACATTTACCGAAAATAGTGATGCGATAGCTTGTAAACGAATTAGTCCAGTATCTTGTGTATTTGCTGAAAATGAGCCAAAACTTAATTTTTTGGAGTATCGACCAGGTGTAATGATTGGTCTACTGACAAGAACACGTGTTACTGGTAGTGTAAATACTGCTTCGTCACCTTGTGCTTTATTGATATCAAATATAATACGATATGGTTCATTAATCGCCTTTCCACGATAAAATACGGGCGCCCATCTATTTTTATCTTGTGATGGGAAATTATATGATACTGATGGTGAATCTGGGGCAATATATCTAAATAGTTTACCGTTTGATGTTTTAGCCGATCCTGTAGCTCCAAACTGTGCTACAACATCATTTCTATTATATAATGTTCCAAACGACCAAGTTGCTGATGCGCCTGTTAAGAAGTTTAATTGATTTTCACCAATTATTTCCTTATACACGGATTCAAAACTATAAATACCACTATCTCTAATAAAATAATTTACAACACCATAATCATCAAAATCTGCCGTTGGAGGTATGACGTTAATAATACTTGCAAAAGTCAAATTATCATTTAAACCAATCAAGTCATTGATATCAATAATATTGCCTGGTTTATATCCAACCGCAGCTTGTGTCGCTTGTGCTGGAGTCATACCACCGTATTCTTGTAGATAATTTATGTAACTTAATTTGTCAATATCCGAATCAAACACTGGGTATAGTGTTTCAATAGCACCTGTTGTATGAGGATGCAACACTGGTCCTTCGTAGTAATCATATTCTGCTGTTGGTAAACCACCTACGCTTTCTATCGTTACACCTTCTAATAATCCAGATAATATTTCACTCTCTGGCATTGAAGAGGTTAGATATAGGGGTTTCGCTTCAAAACTACTACTATAGTCGCCAGAAGGAACAATTAATGAACTAGTTAAATCTGTTGTAAATGTATTGTTTGCATCACCACGTAAGGTGGTTTCTTCATTAATGTCAAGGTCTGTGTTATAATCTGTGTATAAAGCACTCTGACTATATCTACCCGAAATATCAATAGTTGTTCCTGTAGATAGCGTAATGTCAAAATCACGCGTATATGTATTGTCACTATTAATAAATGTGCTATTTTTTCTTGTGTTTTCACCACTTAATTTAAGTGGTTTTTCAAATGTAAATTTTTTACGTTCAAGAATATTTGGTTCAATAACGATACCAGTTGCCAATACTGTTTTTGCTGGTACTAGTTGACTTGCTTGTTCAAATAATGTTGGTGCTAATTCATCAAAGAAACGAACAAACTGTGGAATATTTACTGTCGCATTATAGTATTGTTTGTAATAGTTTTGTAATGCTTCTATCGCTAAATATCTTGACGAATATCTTGGGTTTATACCAATTAATCCTTTAACATCAATATTACCCAGCGCACGAATGAGTAAATTATTTACTGCATCTGTTGGTGAGACAAAGAATCCAAGATACTTTTTGGTTTGTTGTTGTTCTCTACGTGTTTCATTATCAACAATACTTTTGTTTCTGTGAAGTATCAATTCATTACTTTGTCCAGTTTCCTTGAATACTGCTGGTGGTGCGATAATAATATTATTACTGCCGTAAGAATATGCACCAGCGTTGGTTGTAAATTGTCTAACCTTTCTACTTACACGGTTCATACTCTTTGGATACGTTTCTATATCCGTAAATCCAACAGCTATAATATTTGTTAGATTTGGTAATAATGGAAGGTCTGGATCGGAGACACCATCCTTATTTCTGTAGGGTGATTCGTTTGGTATACTACCCGAAAATAAATTTTTTGGAATATGAAATGAAGAACGAATCCACAATGATTCTACTGGTGATGTGTAATTGTTTCCAACAAAACTACCTGGGTCCAATACTTGATTATAGAATTGCTGGTCTGTAATTCTTTCACCCCAAACACGAATTTCGTCTATAAATCCATCAAAGTTATCTAAACTTAACGAACCAGAGCCACCAAGATAAAAGTTTTGTGTTATTTTCCATGCATCACGTAGATATGAACCAGTAGTACTCATGCTTGATGAATACAATATTTCTTCGCCATCCGATTGTGCGACTAACAAATCTACAGATGTGACATTATAACGAAGCATTACATCATAATAATCTTCACTGTCAAACACATCTGCGTAACTGCTACTTAAAAGAATACTACCAATATTATTTTTGACGACAACTCGTCCATATGGTGAAGATGAGGATGGATGAGTTTGTAACTCTACAGTCCAAGATCCTGATAGTGCTCCTGTGTCTCCTACACCGAGTGTGGTATTTGCTTGTGTTGGATTACTAAATCTAAATTGTAAAGTATATGTTTCACGTTGAGAAGCGCCGCTCATCGGTAATACTAAATATGAACCAGTATTAAAGCTCAATGAGTTGGTTATTTCATCAAATATTTCATAACTGCCAGTACTTGTTGTATTTGTTTCACGGATACCAATAACTTGTTCATTTAATCCAAAGATACCAAGTAATGCTTTTAATGAATTTGCCGTGCCGCGAGTTCTGTTAATAAAGGGGGCATTATGCAGAAATCTTTTGTATAATTCTGTTACTTGTTCTCTCTTTTTAGCCGTATCACCATCTGTTGTAAAATTATATAATGACGCTGCCGAATCTGGATTTGTTAATGACAATCCAAATGATTTTGCTACATTCCATATTAAATCTTGGGATAATCCCTCCGTAGCATTTATTCTTCTGTCGTATATATAGGGCACCTGGTCTATATATACTTTTATTGTATCAAAGAAATGACCAATTAATTTTGTAAATTTAATAAAATCTTCTGAGTTTACATCGTCTAGTAGATAACTTGGTATTGCATTAGACAATAAGTTAACATTATTTTCATCAAATCTTGCCGCTATAGCCGATTGATTGTTATACCAATTTATGACCTCTGTGCTTGTTGGTAAGAATAAATCCCCTGCACTATTTTTTTTCGGGTATGTTCCGTCAAGATTAAATTCTGTTCCGTTTGACACATAGTACGCGCTAGCGCTATAAGAGCTACCAGAATCGTAGAACAAGTGACGTTCATATGGGTCGAAACTACGTATGATATTTTCTATTTCTAAAGCAGCTTCTTTTGCTCCCTCTATCATATATAACGCTGCGGACGGAATAGCATCCACCGAGAAAATAGATACTAAAGATCCTGTCGCTACAGTTAGAGAACCTGATGGTGTTATAATAACTGGACTTGCTAACGATGATGTAGGGCTGGATATCGTAAGACCAGTTGAGATTAATGTTTCGTATCCTCCAAATATAGAACCACTACTTTCAGTGGCGTAAAATCTTGATTTTCCCTCTAATCTAGCTATATCTATAATTTTTTGTAAAAATGCATCCAGCCGTAATTTTGCAGAACCGTAAGTAATAAAATTAGCATAATCAGAAAAATCAATATTAAGCTCTACTGAACTATAATCGTTTGTAAACCATTTTCTTAAAATATCATTTTTGAATGTATAACCACCATAGATATCTGAAGAACCTGTAACATCTATTCCTATTTTTGTAAGAGTTTGATTGGCTAATCTTCTTCCAAAAGAATTTGCTAATTCTGTATCACTGTTAAAACTTGTTATATCTGTATTTTTTGGTCTTAGGAAAAGTGATGTATCTGGTTGTGGTAGTAATTCTAGCTTAATTGTATCTACAACTGTATTTGTGACTTCACGACTTATGAATACTCTATTTCCTACATCCAAATCAAAGTCAAGAGGTGTTAGTAACTTTACTAATAGTTTATTAGAATCATTTGGGTCTAATCTCCAATTAGTAATTAATCGTTGAGTATCATTACCGAAATTAAGTAATGTTTTTAAGAAACGGTCTTTATCAATAAATTCATTAACACTAGAATTTAATTGTTCACTAATAGCTGTTACTAAAGCTGTTCTAAGGTCTACAACAATAGGATCATATGGTTCAATTTGAACCTGCAAGGAAATATTTTTTTCCGCAGGATCTATATCGGCCTCATATACAGCTACTACTGTTTTTAGTGATTTTATACCAGAGTCAAGTGCCATAATTTTCAAATATTAGTTATCTGTATCTTTGTCGTATCCCGCCGCGGGTAAGTCTATTAACTTCGTCGGAGATAGCTCTTTGTCTAGCAACTGTTGCGGCTCGTTGGCTATCAAGTGTTTCTTAAGCAAAATATTGTACATCCGATTGTCCAACTTGTTCTGTCGTAGCTGATATAATTGAGTTTTGTAAAGTATCTTGTATTGATTGTGCAGCTTGTATTGCTGGTATTTCTACTGTAACAGGTTGTTGTTGTACTTGCGCAACACGTTGTCGTGCTTTAAATGCTGCACGTTCTGCAATAAACGCTGGGTCTGGTTGTACCACTGTTGGTGCTGGTGCTGTAAACGTTGGTTCTGGGACAAATATTTGAGTAGTTTGTCCTTCTACTGTAACAGAAATTGGTGGTGCTACATTAGTCACTCCACCTGTTTCAAATCGTTGAACGATTTGATTAAATCGTTGTGGCAAACTACCAGGTAATGTTGCTACTTGTGCACCACCCAAGTCTTGACGAGCTGTTTCAAATCGTTGTGGCAAACTACCAGGTAATGTTGCTACTTGTGCACCACGCAACTCTTGACGAGCTGTTTCAAATCGTTGTGGCAAACTACCAGGTAATGTTGCTACTTGTGCACCACCCAACTCTTGACGAACTGTTTCAAATCGTTGTGGCAAACTACCAGGTAATGTTGCTACTCGTGCACCACCCAACTCTTGACGAATAGCTCTAGCCGAAATAGCTACGCACGAACCACGTTCTCTAATTGCACCAGCATTTA
>Ga0194115_10004614_pt1 | contig 14697 bp, 10 predicted proteins | sample TA2MahsurfametaG_3_FD_148656 | JGI IMG/M metagenome (GOLD analysis project Ga0194115, IMG submission 148656) | Freshwater microbial communities from Lake Tanganyika, Tanzania - TA2015002 Mahale S4 surface | ecosystem: Environmental > Aquatic > Freshwater > Lake | place: Tanzania: Lake...
TCTTCCCCATTTCATTTTCATACAAATTCATCAGGCGGTATAAATCACGAGAAATATTGATAATAGATTCCCAAATTTTTCTCCCTTCCGCGAATCGTTGATAGGCGGAATTCGTTTTGAAGACGAGTAAAAGGGAAAGTGCCGAGACCATAAGAGAATGGGGTGATTGTGGTAACGACATAGCCTTCGCAGCCACAGGATTGAGTTGTTCTAATCGCATAAAGAGTAAGCTCAAAAAGGTTGCCCAAGTCGTCATGAACGTTACAGGACCCTTGACGGCATGTAAAATAGCGGAACTCGGCATCGTAATCGTATTATGAAGCCAATCTCTGTATGATTCGGTGGAAGAAAAAGAAACGGTGTATACATGAGACAAATCCCCAGGATAACCATCGATCAAACAACAATAATGAGAATAACACAGAGGGAGGCTTTTTGGTTTCACGTCTTGAGACGATAATCACAATAGCAAAACGACAAAGACAACAACGTACTTGGAAGAATAACGATCCGAACGTGGTACACCCCCTAATTCTTCTGCCTCTCGAAGTTTGACATCGGAAACACCCTTTTTCTTTTTCTTGAATAAATATTTCATTAATCGACTTGAATCCTTTCCGTCGTCATCGGCCTCACCTGGATGATTTCGTGGAGAATAGGCAGAATTCATATACACTCTGGTAGTCGTCGTTATCGTCGGTCGTTCCCGAACCATAGGTCCTTGAAAGCCATACACAGGTTGACAAAGTCCTTCAGGGGTCGGTACTACCAGAAGATTCCGTGTATACGATGGTAGAAGGAATGCCGATACGGTGAACCTTGTCGAAAGATAAAGGAATAAACAAAGTGTCCACATTGGAGATGTAGACATCGTTAGACTGTGGTTGTTGTCGTTTTCATGATGATTATTTCTTCGTTGCCGTTTTCGTATAGGCCGTTCCATACTAGTAGTCATAGTTGTTGTTTTCGTTTCAGGGGGGGGAGCTTCCTTTCCTGGTCACGACGACTGTATAGAGCTACTAGTGGTAAGGTGTTGACGATGTTTATCGTTCACAACTGACGCGTTCGAGTCAATGTGAAGGGAGATATAAGAGAGGCGGAGAGATTCCTGTTAGAAGTGTTCTTCCCAATATCGGCCTTTATCAACAACAATACTTGCAGGCGAAGAAATGGATGAAAAAACCGGGAATGAAGAGAAGCAAAGATGGACTTGGGAAGAAAACTATCACTCTGTCTCAGTCTCCGACATCTGGAGTCCGCGGAGTATGACTTCACAACGCCTTTCAACGATCCGTTGTTCTCCTCAAATTTTTTTTCCTCTCTTTCTGTCTTCTTCTTCTGCCGATAGTAGACGCAACCAACCAACGAAACGCAAGCGAGTGACTCACTTGGGGCTTGGGGGGACCAGCAGCAGATGGGGGTGTTTGGTTCAGTTCGTTGGCCGTATTATGAGACACGTGTGTGTGTGTATGCGTGACTACGCCGTGCCAACCGCCCCCTCATCTTTTTCGCTAACGGGAATGGAGACGAAAAAGACCTGACAAGGTCGTTGTCGACGTCATCAGCATTTCGTGTAAGATGTACATACGGTACATAAGGTACTATAGTACGGTAGTTTGAAACAAGATGGGAGTCGGGGAGTGGAGAGGGAGCAGATGGACAGAAAGGAAAAAAAGCGACCGATGACTTTGAGATTCCTTTTGGAGATTCTGTATCATATATCCACATCACGAGATTCCCCAACGAGTAGATTCCATACTAAGAATCTATGCTTCAACACGTATGACTCAAGCATCTACCATACACATGTACTTACATACCAACGTGAGTGGAGGGACCTTGCTGTGCGTCGATCTTTCATCGGTGGACAACGTCAACATGATGTCACCAGCATGTTTGACCTGTAATATCGTCCACATTTACAGTTATTAACCCTCATTACGATCAAGAACAGAACCTCAGGCACACCCACCACCCACCATCGGGACAACGAAAATAGCAACAAAAGCATCATCATCATTATGAGGTTGTGTCAAATCTTTCTTCCACTACTCCTATCCTCTTATGGTTGGATGACAACGACGTATGCCTTTTCAACCGTGTCGTTGCGATCCGTATCCCTCCCGAGGTTTCGTTCAGACAGCAGTAGCAGAAGAAGTAGTAGTAGTAACAACAGAGATGAGGATTATGGTGATAGTATGGACATCCAGAAACAGATCCTAGCGGAAATGAAGGAATTTCAAATCTGTTCACAACTTTGGATTGAAACCTATTCAAGAATATTCTTTCCGAAAGATAAATCGAAGAAGATTGATCCGAAGGATATTGTTCAAGTTTGTGATGATCTTGATGATATTATCATCAATGAAGGATTATGGACAAGTCGGACCATCCAATTACGTCAAAGGACGTTAGAACATCGACGATATGAATGGTTGACAACATTATTACAAGAGGATTATCAAGCCTATATTAACACGGCAGGTTTCTTAAGTCCGACAAAAATTCCAAGACGACAATTACCGAATGTACAAGATGTACCATATGCGAAAGATATACCCATTGGATCAAAACAATTTAATTTCGAGGGACAATTAGTCGTTGAGGATTGTTCATTGGATGATATGAGATATCAAGAGAGTTGGTTAGATCAACTGTTGTTACAAATTTTCCGTACCTTGGTAACAAAGTATACAGGTGGCGTTACAAGTTCCCAAAAGGGGATATTAGGTTTAGTCGATCAGGGAAGACAATTCCTACTTCAACCAGGACAAACACCGGAGGCACAACATACGATGGTCAAATCGACATTGGGTGGATTAATGACACCAGTCCTACCACCCTTTTATCGTATCTTTATGGGAGGTCAAATACCAAGAATCGAAAAACAACTCGGACCATGGTTTTATGCACCGTATTTGACATCTGTTGTGACACCGACATTTTTTGGTTTCCTCGTCGGTCCATCCTATCCGAATCGTCGTAAGGATGGACAATTGGGTGGATTAGTTGTTGAGAAATGTAAATTCTTACAAGAAAGTGGTTGTAAGGGATTATGTTTACATCAATGTAAATTACCTGCACAACAATTCTTTCAAGAGGAATTAGGTCTATCCTTGACGGTATCACCGAATTTCGTCACACAAGAATGTCAATGGAGTTTCGGTGAAATACCGTTACCACCGGCAGACGATCCATCCTTCCCCCAGGGATGTTTAGTCGGATGTAATTCCAGAAAGGCTATCCGTGAAAGTGGATCCAAGGCAGACGTATGTAATTAAAAGTCCCCCCCAAAACCTCCAAAACCCCTCTCCTCTGTCGTTGACTTGAAGAGGAGGACGGAACAGAAAAATCCAAAAAACATATCACACGACGGAGAAGGAGGACAAACCACGGCACACAATTGAAAAGGGGAAAAAAACCAGACAAGTGGGTGACTTATAACCCTCAAGAGGAGAGGACTGGTTTCTCCCTTTGGACCAGAAGGAGTCCTGGCTGGCCTTTATCCTTCATAAGCTAATTATCATCATTCTTTTTATACCAATACAATACTACTAATTAATTTATCACAGATACACTGGTTCGTCACGTTGTTAGCCTAACGTTTTATTTTGGATTCAAAATGTTCCATCATCCATCATTCACTGCTCTCTCCCATTTCAAACAGCAAGAGGGAATACCGTTCTCTTTCTATCCCCCTTCCACCTATTTTCGGCTGCGCATACTCTTGACCGTGACCCCCCTACGCCATGTCTCGATATGAACAGAAGATCGAGACCATGCATGATATCATATCCTTCGCCCTTCCCCTTCGCTTCCCATCCTTCCTTTCCTTTTACATGATGGAACAATTGTTTGGCCGTTTACATGATGGAACAATTGTTTGGATTGTAATTGGTCTTAAGGATTTTCATATCGACCCAGGGGGACATCTTTTTCTTGATAGGATTCCATGTATTTCCATTCTTCGAACATACCATCCCTAAGTGGGACATAAAGGCATTAAATTCTAAATTCGGATCAGGGATACCATCAAAGGATTCTGAACCGAATAGGAGAATTAAGAATTCCCTTATTTCATCCAAGGTCAATGGACGTTCATCTAATAAATCAAATAAACGATGATGGGATCCCATTTCACGGATCCGATGTAAGCATAGACCATAATTCAACCATGGATTGAATTCCATCACCTCTTGACCTTCACTCGTCCAATCATCCAATACCTCCAAACTTAACTCAAGATTACTGTCTAAATTGTTGTAATAATTCACAACAGATTCTTCATCGGTACATAATCGGACGACTAACCAGATAGGTAGTCCTGCTAACAAACGTAGATTGTCTTCAAATTCGGACCGTACATTTGAATCACATCGTCCATACCTATCCGTCGGTAGACCATCGGTAGCTAAAATAACTGCCACCTTCTGTCCTGTGCCTTCTAATTGTGGAAGGATCGATTCAATATTTTGTCGGATTTCAATCAAATGCTGTGATAGGGGAGTACTACCGGATGGTGATGCCTGTCTCATCGTCTGTAAGACAATGTCAACATCCTCCTGGATGTAATTCTGTCCCCGTTCACCGATTGAAAATTGTTGTGGACCGATCATCCTACCTGGATCATTCAATAATCGGAAGACTGTCGGTGCCTTTAATAGTGCAGCCATCTTCGCATGATATTCAACCGTTTGTTGTAATTCACTCCAACGACTACATCGGACAAATTTAACAACCTTGGCACTCAAACTTTCTGCTATCCGATTCCCATCGCCTATGGACATACTTCCTGTGTGTGTGTGTGAGTGGGGGACTTTACGTTAGAAAAGCTCCAAGAAAAAATCATTCCATCGTTCAAGACAATTCTCGATGGATGGGGTCTAACCACGGGTCGATCTGTCAAAAGAAGTCTCCATCATCCAAAAAAAGTGTTGAACGTACCTGAATTATCGACGATCCAGATTCTCATCGGGAAGGCTTGGGCATTACGTTGGAGGTCACGGATAAGACCTGTGGTAAATCCTTGATCTTTCAAGATCTGCATCTCTTTACCGCTAAGGGTCGGGTTGGTACTTCTACCACGGGGATCCACTGGTGATTCCGGCTCGACGAGGGTGGCAGTTACCATCGGGATTTCGTTCCCTTGGCGGCTCATGGTATTCAATAATAATAATAACAACAATAATAATAATAATCAGGAAAAATGAGGGAAACAAGGGTGTGTGGATGTGTTTGCTTTACATTACAGTCTGTGGGAGTCGGTTCCGCGATGGTTCTGAAACCCACAACCACGATTCGCGTTGTGAAAGAGACATCACAGTCAGTGTTAACGACTGGCAGGACCAAGGAAACCCAGTGTCTCCCTGTTTCCTACTGCAGTACTACTGTATCTGTGAGCAACAAGCAGAGGGGGGAAAAAGAACGCTGATGTCTGTTTGTCTGTCGTCTGTCGTCTGTCGTTCTCGCGGGGGTGCGATCACGACATAATGAAGCAAAATAGATTTTCGGTCTATAAGGTTTTCGGCTTGTCATTCCGTGAGTTCGAGGAAGTCGACTGTTTCAATAAGTAGGACTAGAGAAGTCCGATCGATTCGATTCCAGGGGGGTACGTATGCATATGAATATAAAAACAAAGCTTCACTAAATATGTGATATCATACATCGACAAGCGATCGTTCATGAAGTGTTTCTGGCCCCTGTGGCACTTGGTAGCAATTTGTCTCGAGAAATCGGATGCTGGGACCAATGTAGGTTAGTCGTGCCCCTTTCCATCGCCAACCGTGTTTTGTTGTTTCATAGAGGATGAATTCTGAAAATCACCCTGGATGGCAGCATCATAGTCTTTCACTTCGTACAGTCACAATTTATTCTTTCTCTTACTACCACATACTATTTACACCATGAGCCCCCAATCCAACGATATCCCAATGGCAACTGCAACACTAATCACCTCGGACAAGGTGATGATGCTTCTCCCCCCGACACTGGTGACAGTGAGTCCACAAGGTAGTATTCTACCCAACTCGTCGGATCCTGGTAGTCGCGTTTGCAGTCCAACATTCAACGATAAGGACATTCAGACCCTGAAAGATCAAGGATTCACCATGGGCCTTATCAATACTATACGACGCAATGTCCAAACTTTCCCAATGAGAATCTGGATCGTCGACAATTCAGGTACGTTTCGCTAGAGCATCGATAAGAAGATTAGTGTGTACACATCGACTATGGGACAAGTTGAGACCCTACCAACGAGATTGTCTATACGTCTACGGCATGATGGATGGATGGATGGATGGATGCATGGGTTGATTTGACCAATTTCTTCTATCCTCTGACTGCTGTTGTCTGCTGTTGGAAAACATCGTCCCCACAGGGAGTATGACGACTGGCGATGGAAGTCGGATAGCCGAAACGTTGAGTACGAAAGTTGTCAAATTGGTCCAGTGTACTCGTTGGAGTGAACTTCAACAAACGATTGAGTATCATGCCAATATGGCAGCCCTTTTCAAGGCACCGACTGTCTTTCGACTTTTGAACGACCCAGGAAGAATGGTCGGTCCGCGAGAACTTTCAGTGGGGGAACGAGGAGATCAATTCCTTAAGGATGATGTCGAGACAGTATTCACTACCATGCGAAAGACATCCCCTTATGGCTGCACGCCACTGTCACACCATCTGATCGAAATCCGACGAACTATCATCGACACGATGCTTCCTCAATTACTGGCCACGGGACAGAAGGTTGCCGTCATTTTAGCCACCGATGGGCTCCCCACGGATGCATTCGGGAGCCACAATTCATCCGTACGGGCGGAATTTGAGCAGAACCTACGATCGTTGGCGGGACTTCCGGTCTGGTTGGTGGTACGATTGTGTACGAATGAAGAATCAGTCGTTGACTACTACAGCAATCTAGACACCAATCTCGAGTGGAGTCTGGAGGTCATCGACGATTGGGTCGGTGAAGGAAAAGAAATTAATCGCCACAACCCGTGGTTGAACTATGGCCTATGTTTACATCGCATCCGAGAAATGGGGTCCCATCATCGTCTCTTTGATTTGTTGGATGAACGTCGATTGAATTCGGATGAGCTGAAGGAGTTTTTTGGTCTCCTCTTTGGCTCGGAAGAATTTGATGGGGCACCAGATCCGAATCTTGAATTCAATGCATTCATGTATCATGTGAAGATGGTGTGCTCGAGGACTCCCCACGTGTGGAATCCTGTGAAGAACCGTATGGCTCCCTGGATCGATTTGAAATCGCTCCGGGCGCACTACAGTCCGAGCAGTTGTTCCATCATGTAAAGGAAACTCTCGACATCATTGCATCATCAAGGGGGAACGACAAGTCATCATGTCCCAAAGGGATCATGATCGTGTGAGTGATATTGCGTCTTCTTGAACTTCAAGGTGCCCCTTTAGCACTGGTGCCAACCCTTAGGTTTCTAGACGGAGAATGACTGTTCCAACAGATCCTTGTATATAGAGACAACAGTAGCCTGCTGAATGAGTAGGGCGATGACACAGTCGATCCCACCTCGATATCATCTGATGCTAAACTAATGTCGTAGAATCATGGCAGCGTGGGCCATGTACGTCTCATAGTGTATTCATGATCTAGTTGACGATAAGCTTTCTGATGTAGAGACCAAAAGGGAAAGAAGGGGCGAAACTCGAGCGGAGCTGATAGAATGTGACAGAAAACTATCACATTGCTCCGAAGGCCCCCGGACTACACCATCCGAAAGCAGAATCGGATCATAGTCACTGTCACAGTCAGTGCGAAATGAACCCGTTCAGCCTTCTTGGTCTTTCCAGTCGGCTATTGAGGCTACGGAACAACACACTTTGGTATGCCATCGTACCTAATTCCAAAACAACTCCAGACGAGGCACTGGTTCACTTTGTTGTTTGCAGTGAATAAAATTCTATTTTGTAGTGGTCAGTTGCGTGTATGCGACCCAAGAAATTGAGGCTGGTACCGTATTGCTCTTGCTCCGAGAACGCAGCGTGCCAGATTGTGAACTTCATCGATCAAAAGACAAAATCGTGACGAAGTCGAACCAGAAGATGGATCGGTGCTGCCGTTTCGTGTCGCGGCGGCTCGGGAGTTCTTTTGCAGCGCCGGATGACAGTGATGAGGACTAGAATGAAACTGCAAGTCATTGAAGCTGATTATTTTCCTAGAACAATCGGCATATTGTGATGTACAAGGAGGGTTATAATGGGTTTCCCTCGAACGCTAGATTTCCAGTCCGAAAACTGCCACATAAAGAACGAAACACCTTCCTCAGGTACCTGCCGTCAGATCCTTTGATACTTGCCTCTTTAGTCTGCTAAAGAAACAAAAACATCTTCCAACGATGATTGAGACAACAGAAATTGATGGATACCTCCTTCCGACGTACGCTCCTCGCTATACAGAGCTTGGAACATACGCTCAAGATTCGTGTCACGGGGAAGATGGACGTTCATAGTCTTTGTCTGACCTACGCCCAAGCTGGCACTCTCGTGCAGGTACTTGCGGACAAACCTCATGGCTCGCTCCTGATTCTCACATGAACTATCCACAAGACTCAGATGGAGGACGTAGCCATCACTAAACTTCTTCTTCAGATACTGTTGAGTCCCAATCACTACCAACTTCCCATCGACGACGATGGCTATCCGATCACATAGTGTATCCGCTTCATTCATCATGTGCGTCGTGATGATCATGCTTCGGTCATTCGATGCGAACGACCGGATCAAGGACCAGATAGACGAACGGGTAGCAGGATCCAAACCAGTCGTCGGCTCGTCCAGAATCACGACAGAAGGAGATCCGATCAGTGCCATGCCGATCGAAAGTCGACGGCGCATTCCACCAGACAGTGACCCGGCCGATCGAGTGTATAGGTCTTCAGACCCGAGGCCGACTGCATCTGCTATGGCTCGAGCAATCGCCTTCCTCTCCGACTGCGGCAGACCCTTCAGACCAGCGAAGAACTCGAGATGACGCTGGACAGATTGGCTACGCCAGACGACGTCAAACTGCGCACAGTTTCCAAGCCGTTCATATACGCTGATCTTTTCGTGCTTGCAGTCGTACCCGGCGACGAGTCCTATCCCTCCCGACGAGTCGTGAGCACCTGACAAAATCTTGAGCGCCGTGGTTTTACCGGCCCCATTGCGGCCAAGAAGTCCTAGTACTTCTCCTTTCGGGACATGCAAATCCAACGAGTCCAGAGCTACTTTGGGGGGGCTGTGACCCAGCGCAGGATAAACCTTGCGAAGCCTGTGTGTCAGAACGGGTGGGAACTCATCTCTTCGCTGCTCGCTGCGGTGTAGAGTCGATCGGCCATCCACGATATCGTCCGTCAAGAGTATCTGGATGAGATTCTCCACAACGACCCGCTCCTGGGTTACCTCTGGAAGCTCGCCCACTTCCATGTTGCCGTGATTCAAGAGAGGCTGTACAACATTTTCGACGATTTGACGTTCCTCGTTCACCTCAGCTAGTTCCAGTCCCGTGTCTTCCATGTCATCGATCTGCGCATGGAATTGAGATTTCCTAAAACAAGTGCATGCTTCCTTCAATGCCGTCATGCCTTGATGGAGACGAAGGAGCACCGCTTCTTTCCAGGCTTGGCGCCATCGAAGATGTGACGCAGATGGAAATCCAAGAATGTAGGCCATGCGAAGACCCAAGAGAATGACAAGTACGCTACCGATGATCGTGAACAGCAGGTGGAGACCAAATAGATGACGTGCGCGAGGAAACGAGCAGGTACGGTCTTTGCAATGGACTTGTCCCTGAAGAGTGGGAATGAGGATATCTTGGACATATCCTTCCTGATCGGAGATAAACTCGATATTGGCGCTGTGTACCGTGATCAGCATCTCCCGAATCCCGACGCTCGGAATCAGAGATGCGAAACGCACCCTCGAACCAGTGCAATCGACAAACTGCGAATCAACCGAGTCCAAGGTATAGTATTCTTCAACGCAACCGTCACCATTCCGTGTATAATAGTCCCACTCGATGGAATGTTCGAATATCTCCGACTCGAATATCTCCGACTCAAGAACGCTTCCAACGAAGACACCCGACATGATTGCTACCACCGTAAGGTAATGCCCTGGGAAGAATGCCGTACACAGAGCATACCCAACGGTCGGTAATGCGGCGACTATGGCGAGTCCAACAATCATGCCGTATCCTCCAGAAACCCGACGGGCTGCCAAGTTGACCGATTCTCCCTTGTACTCATCAGAAAACCACGTGATATGAACATATGAATGTTCCATGTACCATGTTTCGCTGTGCCTTTCAAAGTTGAAACCACCTCGGAAGCGAGGCGAGGCAAACACAACCGTAAGGGTCAACATGTTGTGAATGAGTTGGATGGAAAAGGCGTACAGGGAAAATCCAACCACGTAACCCTTCGGCAGAAGACCGTGAGATTTCATCAGATCGAACTGCCCTTCTGATCGATCAGAGTATACGGGACCAATAATGAAAAGCAACATGATAGACATCGACAACATCAGGAATGGACACCACTCAATTATGTATAAGTCGAAAAGAAGGGTACTTGCGCTCCCGGCTACAAGTGCGACGTAGATGATGTAGGTTCGGATCGATCCCCGACCCGTCCAGCCGCGCGTAAGGAAGAACTTCCATATTGCGATCGCCTGGTTCCACCATGATAAATCAGCCTTGAACCTACTCAAATGATCGCACGAAAATCCAGCATCGACGCGGACATCATCGTCCTGAAAATGTTGTTGTCTGTCCTCGTCCTCACCGTCACGCATGTCCTCTTGTGTCACTCTCAGAAAAACCTCCTCTAGCGAGCTGTTCGAAAAGCTGTACTCGGAAACTGCGGAGGATTCGCTGTCAAGCCAATGCACAAAGTCAATCACCGATCTCACCTCGATTCCTTCAGAGCCATCCTTGTCCTTCAATGCCGCTAGTTTCACAACAATCGTCCCGGCCTTGGAGATTCGACAACGATCGAGTCGCGGTTCTCTTCGAAAATGTTGCGGATGAAGCTTTCTGTCTCGATCATTTTCGATTTATCCACCAGAAGTGAAAACTGAAGGGCAGACCCGTACATCTTCTTGAGCTCGAGTGGTGAACCGAAAGCAGCGAGCTCTCCTTGTTTCATCACTGCTACTTCGTCAGCTAGTAGGTCGGCTTCTTCCATAGCATGCGTCGTAAGCAAAATCACCTTGTCTTTCTTGATGGCGTCGATATGTTTCCACACAAAGCGGCGGCTGAAAACACGAAATATCATCAGTAAGATATCCCAGGAAGGTACACGCATTCGCTCACTCTGCCTGATCGACATGTCTTCACCTACCTTACGGGGTCCATACCGGTTGTGGGCTAAAGAGCCGTGAAATAAACGAAAGATGCAGACATAAGGTTCGGCAAAGCATCTGATCATTCTGCGATCATCGGTAAACACCTACCTCATCCAACACTATCAGTGGAGGATCTCCTATCGTGGCAAGGGCCACCGACAGTCGCCGCTTCATCCCTCCAGAATAACCGCTAGAATATTGATTTTGAACCTCGTCCAAGTCAACACTCACAAGCCACTCTTGGACCGTACCTTCCAAAAACCTAGAGTCGACACCACGAAGGCCCGCAAAGAGTTTCAAGTGCTCCCTAGCCGAGAGGTCCGGCCACAAGTAGTCGTCTTGTCGGCAGAGGCCAACCATCTTCCGGACATAGGCTGGATTGCCGACGACTGATTGACCGAATACGCGAATATCTCCACCAGACGCGGGGGTTTCGCAGCACAGGATATTGCTGAGAGTTGTCTTGCCCGCCCCGTTGTGACCGACTAGGGCCGTTACTTGTCCGGGGGTCATTCGGAACGAGACACCCCGCAGGGCCTGAGAGCTTCCGTACGATTTCTGGACATTATCGACAATCACGCCATCGGACCGAGAATCGTCGTCGTTATCGTCTCTTTCGGCGGGGACGCCTGTATATTCTGCGCTGTGGTTGCGCCAACACTTTGTGAAGAGAAAGGAGAAGAAGCGTCCACCCTTGCCCTTGCCATACGAAAACATTGTGGCCCAGACTCCAGCCATCAGCAGGTACAGAACGGACAGAGCGATCAAATAGCCTACCGAATCCATCGCAGATGGGCCGCCTGTCAGGGGACCTGTATTTTTGATAAATACGCAGTCTCTGTATGTGTACTTGATTGAGTCTCCGTATGTAGGTACCTCGCAGATTTCGGGGAAATCCTCTCGAGGTAAAACTGGGCAGTTTGTGTACGTTGTCATGAACGTGGCTCCTTGTTTAGCGAAGCTCGAACTTCTACCCGCTTCTCCGTTAGGCGGGGCGGGGAGTGCATCAATCGCAAGATCATCCTGTGACAGGAATGCCTGGTCAAACGTGAACTGACGATTCGGCTTTGAAGTGAAGCCAACGAAGCTTCCCCAGATATGGATGAAATGAAAGTAAGGATCAAAGAACATGATTCTACGCAATGTCGGATCCTCCTTCATCCAAACATGGTACGACCAAGATGGATGGACGAAGCTGAAGAAAGTGTGAGCGACATTGTCGGCAGACCTTGATGAATGATTCCATCTTCGACTTACCAACCAATAAAGATGTCATCCGGGGCTACAACTGAATTTTTTGTTTGGGATTCGCTGAAAATTGGAAAGTGACACGCATTTGTGCGAGCAGTGGTCATGTAGTCCCAGAACAGACTACCTGTGCCTACTTTGAAGGGGATGTAGGCGAACTTTATCATCACCAAACATACCACAAGACCACAAAGCCTACCACTCGATCCCGACACCGACACCAGAAAGAATGACAACGCAATCACCGACAGACTTAGACACCATAAAGATAGGAAGATACCAACAAAGAACACATTCTCGTAGACATGCCCGGGCAGTGTTTTGGCCGTCATGGCAGCCAACAGCGAGCTGAACATGGATATCACAGCAAAAACGGTATTCCATGCTACCCAATATACACTGTCCCGAAGGCCAGCCGTTCGAAGCATCCCAAGGAGCTGAGCTTTGAATTCACTGCGAACTACGACAAAGGCAAATATACCATGAATCAATGCGCCGAAAGCCATGTACATGACTGGAATTCTATTTCGCCACCTATCATTGGATGTGATCTGAACGCTGTGTCGTTGGAACCAGTCAAATTCGGCCTCCCATTCGGGTCGTACCGTTCCACATTCTGTATATGCGTCGGAAGGAGGGTAAATCGCATCTTTTCCAGGGTTTCTCCCACAGCTCCACGACAGCAACATGGAAAATACACCACTAAACAACATCAGCATCGACACAAATGGCCAACGAGAAAGCAGCAAACCGTTCTTCCACAAACACCAGTAGTACTTTCCACAAACACCAGTAGTACTGCGACGACCACGATGCGTCATGAATCCGAGCCGAATTCGAAGTTGTCATGGCCCTCAAAGAAGAATTATCTTGTACCACACCTGTACCAGGTGGAATTTCAACTCCATGGCCTGCTGACATAGTGCATGCCGTACGATTTCTACGTTATCAAGGCCTCAGTAGAGCAATGAAGTCAAGCAAACAAGCGAAGATTCCTAGGCGAGAGATGGTTCCTTCGTCCTCGCAATAGATCTTCGGCAAAAATTTTGGTCATGGCTTGTTACCGGCAGCAGGGCTCGAGGCGATAAGCTTACCGTATGACATTGATGCAATGTTCTTCTGCCCAAGATTCGATTTCCTCGACTATGATTGTAGCTTTTCCGAAAGATTCGGAGAAACCATTGGGATGACCCCTTTGTTCGCAGTCGCTGCATTCTAATAGACTGATTGTGAGACACACTTGAGTGGTTAGGATTTTGCAATTGATCGCCAAGGAACGACCGAGACGATACCGCCACCACTCATCGTCTCTACTCTAGTAGACCTTGAAACGACAAGGGATCTTGACAGGTTTTTGAGTCCAATCCACAACCAATATGGAAGATATCGTCTTTTTCATCGTTCCGATCTGATCTGCAACCCCCAATCGAAACATCAACAACAGACAGCGCATACGATGGATCGCCCAAAGAAGAGGACCCGGCAATCCCCGGCGTCAAGCAACAAGATTCAGAAAAACAATAACGCCAACAATAACATCAAGAACTCGTCGAAGAGGAAAGGCAACGCGTCTAAACGGAAAGAATTTGACCACATCCCAACCTTTTCGAAAGGTGTTTTCTCACTGAAGGATCCTCATTCCACCCAGATTTTTCTGCAAGATTGGGAACGGTACCAAGTTGTTTACATGCCTCGAACGACGACGATATCCTCCTCTCAGGGGAAGCAGCAGGCCACGAATCTTCATCGTGATGACGATGATGGGGAGGACCCGTTACAATCATTTTCTTGGAAGGATATTCCTGCACTATTCAAAAGTATTTCCGAGTCGGATAAGGCATCGTTTTGTGTCGAAACTATGCCCGGAAGCAACATGTCGTCCCGAAAAGCCAATCCATCAACTAGAGAACGGTCATCATCACCGCCATCTCCTACTGGAGAATCCTTTTTTTCTGAAGCAGTATTGTCCCCTCATCAATCGAAGACGACAGAACAACAGCGGCCCTACTACTGTAGCTTTCTTGTCCAAAAGGATAAGTCTGCCCTACAGGGCCTGATATCCCGACTTCCTTTGTCGACGTTATTTCCTTG
>Ga0194115_10004618_pt1 | contig 14692 bp, 18 predicted proteins | sample TA2MahsurfametaG_3_FD_148656 | JGI IMG/M metagenome (GOLD analysis project Ga0194115, IMG submission 148656) | Freshwater microbial communities from Lake Tanganyika, Tanzania - TA2015002 Mahale S4 surface | ecosystem: Environmental > Aquatic > Freshwater > Lake | place: Tanzania: Lake...
CCCCCTTTCCCTTCGATTCTGTCCGGTAGGGACTGCATAGACGAATTCCATAAAGGCAGACGGAGGAGACTCTTGAAGAGAGGTGTGCATGAGAACATTTCTCCGACAGATTTCAGATAGTGACCGATCGTTGCAAGATAGTGTGAGACAGAGTAGACGATAGTGACAAAGTGTGACGACGGGGTGACGGAGGCTGATATTGGAGAGAGGGAACAGAGAATCCCACTAACTGTGAAAATGACACAGCTATCGACAGTAGACGACTATACCAACAATGTATGCTTTTGGAATCCATGGAGTAGAAGTATTACTAGTAGTGGTGGTGGTAGTGATACTATTCGAAAATTAATGATCCCATCAACAACTACGCCAGATCATCATGGGATGGCTTCAAGAGGAGGTCGAGGTGGTGGTGGTGGGATTGGTGCCTATACAGATGCTAATTTTGCTGCAGATATGAATGACTTGACGTTCGCTGAACGACAGACGATGGAAGAAGATATTCATGGCGTTGCGGATATCATTGAAGAAACGACGGAATTGGTGACACAAAGGATGGAAGAAATGAGGGTAGTATTAGAGACGAAAATACCTTCCAAAAAACGACAGGCATGGGATCGTGCCATCTTCCTCCGTCCAGGATTAGTCGATGATCGGAAATTATATCTACTATTCCTACGTGCACGTCGATTTCAATCGTCTGATGCAGCGATTGCATTAGTCGCCTACTTTCAAGCCAAACGTGATCTATGGGGGGATGATTTATTAATCCATCGGATCACATGGAATGATGTACGTGTCCTAATGGAGAACCCTCCTATGGATTTTGTTGTGGGATCGTGTGTGTGTGAAGATCCTCGGAGAATCATGACGTTTGGATATGTCCACTGTACTGACTCATTTTTCTTTCTCTCTCGAACTCTCCCTTCGTAGCTGACTGAGGAGGAGCAAGCGATATTCCGGACTGGTTCGCATCTAATGATTCCAATGGGTGACCGAACTGGACGAGGCGTTTCTATCGCCCGCTTGTCGGAATATGTTGTTAGGGACGACAACTACAGGTCCTATGTTCGTCGTCGATGGTATGTGTATTCGTCAGTGGAGGATGACCCCATCATGCAGCAAAGAGGAGTCGTCACGATTCCAGACTTTCGTGGTCAATGGAAATCCTCCACTTTGCAAATCCTCCGTCTTGCATCTGCCTATCCATCCCATGCCCAGCCGTTTCATGATGCTAGTTCTCAGACACTATACGACGATTCGGGAATGCATGATCTCATCCAGAATGTGCGACGATTTTTTCCGAAAAGTATCCGTATGCGTACCCGATTACATTTTGGTTCGCCCATTGAGACGGAATATAGCTTGAGATCTTTTGGTCTTGATATTTCACGGACCCTATACCCTGAAGGGTTTCCATCGTCTTCAAACAGCGATGATGGCAGTAACGAAAAACGTATGGACGATTGGATTGAAGAGGATATTCGCAGACGTCAATATTTCGATGATGAATGGCGACGGTCTGAGGCACCCTATCGTGACCCATCCTCTCCCGTCGCCTTGTTCCCTAATCCACAAGATATCATCATGGGACGCAACAAGACGGTCGCAACGACCTGGTCGGGCAATATCCTGTATCACAAGGTGATTGAGCAGCATGCCCACCGGTATATGGAAGCGCAAGATACGGGTACAAATTGGAAGGAGAGGACTTTGATTTCGATTGAGATTCTACATGTTTTGCCAAACGAGTACAAGTCACGATTTTTGAATCGGGAGACTACTAGATGGGTAGTGTTTGATGATTCGAAAGCTCAAGTAAAGATCAGTCAATCTCTTCGGATCATGGTCAGACAGACCGTCGCTCGCAGTCGGAAGGGATGATTGTCGTCACGTATATCGTCGACGAGTAGGAGTACCCCAACTTTGCTGTGTAATACCACACAAGGGTCCAAAGACCTTGGAAGCAGAAAAGAGAAAAAACAAAAGAAAGGGGCAATGTAGTGCGTTTATCCACCTACCATTTCGATTTCGCCTGATCCAGAAGCTTTTGCTTACAAAAGTGGATTTCGAAAGTGGATTTCTGGGGAAAGGGGTCGCTGCTGCACTACAGAATCTTGTCATTGTATGCATGAAGGTACTCGTTAGATGCGCGCCTTGAGGAAGAAGGACGAGTTCCCTGATGCCTTGAACAACGACAGCAGGAGTCTAGTCGATTCATTCTGGATAACGCCGATGATTGGGTGCGTGGCGAATGTTGGAGGGAGGTCATTTTAGACGCGCCGACGTGCGACGGATTGGGTTCGTTTTGGGGGCGTTTGCGAGGAACTGTGGTATAGGTTTCGTGTTCATCATCAGCGTAGCGAATATTTATTGGTAGCAAGACAACGATTTGGCAATAATACTACGGTTTTCACGTCGTTGCTATCATAGGTGCGACCTGTAGTGGTAACTGATGATTACAGTTAGGTCAGGTATCTCATACGGTAATGATAGTTCAATCGAATGTGAGCAGGTTCAGCCTTTGGATTCAACATGCCGGTATGACGTACCGCCGGAACGCCAACCGCAATGAGAAAATGACACTTTGGGGAACCTTATGAACGCATCGCGCGATTCTTCTCCCCAAATCGACGAAAAGACAAGAGAACCCGACCACATCGGCTCGCTTACCGGTACTGTACCTTCGCGCTATACGCGATGTTTTCAAACGGTGCCATACGTTGTTTTGGCCAAGGTCACTATGTTCGACGCTAACTGTAAACGCTAACTGGCAAGTGGCAAGGAACGAACTGGCAATATCCCCAGCGTTTCAAAGAAAGAGTGTTTCTCGAGAGATTCAGATAGCACCAGCTAGAGTTGCAGATAGTGAGCAAGAGAAACTGGGAGATAGAAGATACAGAAACACCAGCATGGAAGAAAGGGAGACTAGCATACTTTTTTCACGCCATCTTTGTATGAAGGGGTAAATCTATGTGGAAATAATTGAGTCAACAGACCTTCTAGTCATTTATTTGCTGCCAGGGGAGGCTACTGTACCAAATCGTCTATGCTACTAGGGTGGACAGCGCTAATGGAAGTGATCCGACGAGTCGATTCACTGGCGTGCCGTACGTCGTCGGTCCACCGAAAGAACTAGGTACTACAGTAGGCCCCAATTCACGTGTAGTACGAGGTTCATATACATACGAGAGTCTGCACCAGACCCCCTGGCTTTCGGGCCATTAGCAAGCAGTCGTAAAATGGCCTCCGAAGAACAGAATACTGACACGAAGAGAGAGAGGAAGAGAGAGAGAAAAAGGGAGAGAGACAGTGGGTCAGAGACGACTTGTGTCACAATCGTCCAGCTTGATGATATCGTCATCGTCAGTAGACGACAAGACCGGCGATGCATGTTTTTGGAATCCGTGGAGTAGAAGTAGTGGTAGTAGGGGGAAACCGGTGATCTCATCGACTACAGACGGAATTCTAAGTGCCTATACAGATGCCGACTTGGCTGCAGACATGAATGCTCTGACATTTGCAGAACGTCAAAATATGGAAGAAGATATTCATAGCGTCGCCGATGTCATCGAAGAAACAACTGAATTTGTGACACAAAAGATTGAGGAAATGAAGGTAATCCTAGATATGAAATTCACTTCGAAACAAAAATTGGCGTGGGATCGTGCTGTCTTCCTTCGACCGACATTCATCGATGATCGAAGATTCTATTTGATGTTCCTACGAGCACGTCGATTTCGATCTCATGATGCAGCTACAGCAATGGTAGCCTACTTTGAAGCAAAGCGTGATCTTTGGGGAGATGATTTATTAATTCATCGAATCACATGGAACGATGTATGTGAAAAAAGACCTGATGTGTGTCATTATGGATGTGGATACTGGGAAATCACGACTTGATACCTACTGCACTAACCGATGTACAAATACCCTTTTCTCTCTTTGCAGCTAACTGAAGAGGAACAAACGATATTCCGGACGGGTACAGATCGGATAATTCCGAATGGTGATCGATCAGGAAGGGGCGTTGCTGTTATCCGTTTATCTGACCAGGTTGTGCCAAACAACGCCAAGTCTCTTCCTCGACTGATCTGGTATGCGAATTCGATAGTAGAGGACGATCCCATCATGCAACAGAAGGGAATAGTCACCGTACCGTACTTTGGTGTCCAATGGAAATCTTCTCCCTTTCAAGTTCTTCGTGTCGCCTCGACGTACCCCATCCATGCCCAACCCTTCCATGAAGTTAGTATTCATGTGGTATACAACGACCCGACGAAACATGATATGATCCAGACCATACGAAACGTTTTCCCCGAAGAACCTCCGTACACGATTTCGTTTGCATTTTGGATCACCGTTAGAAACGGAATATTGCTTGAGATCTTTTGGTCTAGATGTTTCACGGGATCTATTCCCTGAAGTGGATACATCTTCGGACGGCGGTGGCGAAGAAGGGCTCAAGCGACGGATTGAAGAGGATATTCACACACGTCAATTTCTCGATGACGAATGGCGACAGGCTGAGGCACCCTATCGTGACCCGTTATCGCCGATAGCTTTGTTCCCTAATCCACAAGATATCATCATGGGACGAAACAAGACAGTAGCACCGACCTGGTCGGGCAATATCCTGTACCACAAGGTGATTCAGCAGCATGTCCATCGGTATGTTGAAGCCCAAGATATGGGTTCAAATAGGATTGAAAAGACTTTGATTTCGATTAAGATTCTCCATCTTTTGCAAAACGAGTACAAGTCAAGATTTCTGAATCGTGAGGATACTCGATGGGTTGTGATTGATAATTCGGAAGCTCAAGTTAAGATCAGTCAAACTCTTCGGATGTTGGCGAGAGAAATCGTTACTCGCAGTCGGAACGGATGACAGTCCTCCTGTGCATCGTCAACGAGTACGAGCATGAATTCAAAATTGGAAATTCTACCAGCGTTGCATCTATCTCGATTGACCAGGTCGCAAGGCGCCCTTTCGAGACCCATCATCTCCGATCGCTTTATTCCCTAATCCACACGACATCATCATGGGACGAAACAAGTCTATAGCAGCTACGTGGGCGGGCAATATTATATTCCATAAAGTGATTCAGCAGCATGTCCCGCGTTACATGGTTTCACCTTGGAAGGACAAGACGATGCTGTCGATTGAGATTCTCCACGTTTTGCACGCGCAGTACAAATCGCGACTTCTGGCACGGGAGAACAACAGATGCGTAGTCATTGAAGATTCCGAGGCTCAAGTAAAGATAAGTCAAGCGCTTCGAAGACTGGCGAGAGTGGAAGCGACGCCGAAAGGATGAGTAGACGGGCACAACAGACGGCGACAAAAATTCGGTTGTTCTTTTCGGGGTATCAAGTTTGATGTCTTGCTTCGTCTATACCTTCCACGCGTGGCTTGATTCTTCCCGTACCTATCGTCTATACCTTTTGAATTTTTTTCTTCAACAAATGGATACCCTATCGGTTTCGTCGTCGTAGAGCCGTTGTGACTTGAAACCTTTCATTCACTAATCGGTTCTTGACGTTGACTTATGACAAGCGGATAAGCATGCCGATTGAATGGGAGTTAGTGTTGTGGCGGGACGTATAGCACGAAAGGGTCGCCGAGTGATAGTCCGTTCTTAGATTGCGAACATTTCGGAGATTCTTCCGTTTCCCCGATGTTTCGATAGGTTTCGACGGTTGTCCAGCTTGGGCAATTGTGCCCAGGCAATGTCGATCCCAAATCCCTCTAGAGAGTCGAAATTGCCTTTTTGTAGGATACGAGCAAAAATCACGATAAAAAAATCAATTAAGTGACAATAGCCTCCCCGCCCATAGAATAAAATGGCAGCATTCTCTGCCTAACAACTAACCAACCATTTATTTAATCCTATCTAAAAGTGTTCCCCATCAAACCCAGTTTGGAATTATGTTTATTTATAGCGATTGGAGTGTCCCCCTTAAACTACCGATGACGTCGTATTCGACATTTCCCCGGTTCAACATAGTCACCGAAACCACTTTCCTTCTGACCTTAATTTGATATAATTATTGATCACTGCATAGGAACAGTACATCATAAGAAATCGACTGGAAAATGACGCAATAATCGTGGTAGGAGGATCTCGCCCCCACCTAACGGCAATGAAGACATTCGCGTGTTTTTCTCGGGCGCGAGATAGAGGACCCCGCCAAAGCAAGCGGGGAGCACATCTATCGCCTCTCAGAGAGCTGTATCATACCAGGGATGATGAGCTCGACGGGACAAAACTTCCGAAATCCATGTTTCTGCAATCCATGGAGTAGTAGCAAGCCTGTGATCTCCAGTTCTGGGATTTCAGGTGGCTATACTGATGCGGATTTGGCCGCTGATATGAACTCGCTAACCTTTGCTGAACGGCAAGCTATGGAGGAAGATATTCATGGGGTTGCAGATGTCATTGAAGAGACTCCTGAGTTTGTTTCGAGCAAAATCGAAGAGATGAAACAGGCTCTCGCAAACTTGAATTCACAACAACGACAAGCGTGGGATCGAGCTGTTTTTCTAAGACCGGCGTTAGCCCTGGATGGACTGTTTCATTTGATATTCCTACGAGCACGTCGCTTTCAAGCCAGTGAGGCGGCTTCATTGATGGCTGCATACCTGCGAGCGAAACGAGATCTTTGGGGTGATGATTTGTTGATCCAAAGGATCACATGGGACGATGTACGTGTTGAACCGGACTATATGGACTTGGTAGGTCGATGACTCCAGTATACTGACTTGCGTATATCTTTCGCTCGTAGCTGACCGAGGAGGAACAAGCGATATTCCGGACTGGTTCACATCGAATTATTCCGAGTGGAGACCGAACAGGACGAGGTGTAGCTGTCGTAAAGTTGTCGGAATATGTCATTGATGACAACTTCAAGGCCCTCGCTCGTCGCGCTTGGTATGTCAACGCCGCGGTAGAGGACGACCCAGTCATGCAGCAGAAAGGCGTAGTGACCGTTCCGAACTTCAGCGGCCAATGGAAATCCTCTCCTTTTCAACTACTGCGCCTCATGGCTACATTCCCATTTCATGCTCAGCCCTTTCATGAAGTCAGTAAACACTTCATCTACAGTGACACTAGCAGACATGAACTGATCCAAGCGCAAATAAAATTCTTTCGGCAACGTGTCCGTACCCGAATCCGAGTGCATTTTGGATCATCCTTAGAAACAGAATACATATTGAGGACATTTGGTATTGATATTTCAAACTTATTCGGAAGGAATGATATGGAGCTCAGGAAAAGTGTTGAGGCAGAGATTCGCCACCGTCGGCAACTCGATGACGCATGGCGACGATCGGAGGCACCCTTTCGCGACCCATTATCCCCAATTGCTTTATTCCCTAATCCACAAGATATCATCATGGGAAGGAACAAGGCTGTAGCGGTGACTTGGCCAGGCAATGTCATGTACCACAAGCTGATTCAGCAGTATGTGCATCGGTACATCGAAGCGCAGACGACGGATTCTGATTGGATTGACAAGACTTTGGTTTCGGTTGAGATTCTACAAGTTTTGCACGACCGATATAAGTCACGGTTTCTAAATCGGGAGAGTACCCAGTGGGTAGTGATTAAGGATTCCGATGCCCATACCAAAATCAGTCAAGCTCTTCGAAATCTCTCGAGAGACATAGCGGCTCAGAAGAGATGAAATGGGAACATTCAATTATACAAGAGACCATTCTTAGGGAAAGAGCTGACGCCGTGTCTACACGGTTTACCAAGGTTTGTTCGTACACGCCAAGATGGAAATGAAGACGTCGTATTTTGGCAAGGATGAGGGACTTCGAATCCAGCCACCTGGACATAGAGTCCGGCTACGCGAAGAGAAAGAAACGGGTGATATATCCCGTGTACAATAGCAAACCAAATTCTTTTTGCAAGACGAACCAAGCATTTTAGGCTCTACTGGAGTTGTCTCTAGTGGCACGTGTGTTCCGCATTCACGCATGGGACGATGGTTTCGGGTCCCTAAGTATGCACCCAAACGAGCTAGGCGTCGATACGGTATGGCTAGAAATACACCCAACGGAGCCAGGCGTTGATATGGTATGGCTAGAAGCCATGGCAAATCGTGAAAGATTATTGACAGAAATGTAGATTGCCAGATCAAATAACTAGCGAAGCATAGTGACGCGGTAATATATTGTGGACTATAGAGTGATTCAGCATCGCATCTCTTCGCATATGCCTTCATCTCGAAAGGACAAGCGTTTGGTGATGATAAAGATACTTGCATGAGGGATAATGTGCAGTTCACTGCATCGAACAAATAGCTGACCAATAAGAACATTTGACCTTTTGAGTGTCGAATGATTTTCGTCGTCGGGAGTTCGTTCGACGCCAAAGTGCCAGAGCCCATACCGGCAACTGCAAAAAACAAAAGAAAATAACTGTAAAAGCGTAAGCGTAAGCGGTATCACTTTCGATGCCATACCTACCGCAACACTCTGACCATACCGGGCATGTCCAAAAGGTTGGAGCGGAAGATATTGTAGAGTCATACTCCTACTAGGCATGATAATCCCAAGAGAAGAATGCTCCTTAGGGTCATGGTTCTGCAATCCCTTGGATAGTAGTAAACCTGTGACCCGCACAGATGCGTTTCTAGGATCCTACACAGATGCAGACTTGGCAGCTTATTTGAATGCTCTCAGCTTTGGAGAACGTCAGCGGGTAGAAGAAGATATCCATGGCGTCGCCGATGTCACGGAAGAAACATTTGACTACGTCTCTGCCAAAATCGAGGAGATGCAACAGGCGCTTTCAAGATTAAGTCCTCAACAACGACAAGCGTGGGATCGAGCGGTATTTCTCCGACCCGCCTTTGCCGAGGATCCCAAATTTCATTTGATGTTCTTACGAGCACATCGCTTTCGACATGACGACGCAGCTGTATTATTGCAGCATACTTTCGAGCAAAACGAGATCTTTGGGGAGATGATTTACTGATCCATCGGATTACATGGAACGATGTACGTGACCTTTGTGCTGATAAATTTTTGTCTGGGACGGTTAGCATCCACAGCTGGGAACTAACTCATCAGTGTATCTTCCTATTGTTCAGCTGACGAAGGAGGACCAAGCGACTTTTCGGACTGGTGCATTTCGGATGCTTCCGGATCGTGACCGATCAGGACGAGGTGTTTTTGTCGCACGTTTGGCGGACTACAACATTACCAACAACGTAAAGTCGATTGCGCGTCGTGGATGGTATGTATACTCGGCAGTCGAGGACGACCCGCAAATACAGCGAAGAGGCATCGTGACTGTTCCCTACTTTGGTGGCAACTGGAAGTCTTCCCCTCTCGAAGTCCTGCGCGTTGCGTCCTTGTACCCATTCGATGCTCAACCCTTTCATGAAGTCAGTACACACTGTGTTTACAGCGACTCTACGAGACGTGACCTGATCCAAACGATTCGAAAATTTTTCCCTAAAGATGTTCGAATGCGCTTTCGATTGCATTTCGGATCACCCTTAGAGACAGAATACGTATTGAGAACGTTTGGGCTGGATGTTTCACGCGAACTGTTCCGCGAAAGTGATGACGAGGAGCTTAGTAGGAGCATCGAGGAGGATATTCGCAAGCGGCAGCAACTCGATGACGACTGGTGTCTCTCTGAGGCACCTTATTGAGACCCAGCATCTCCTATCGCCTTGTTCCATAATTCACAGGATATCATCTTGGGACGCAACAAAGCGATAGCATTGACCTGGCCCGGTAACATGTTGTATCACAAGGTGATTCAGCAGCATGTACATCGGTATATTGAAGTACAAGGTTTAGGCTCAGATCGGGCATGCAAGACAATGATTGCTGTTGAGATTCTTCATCTGTTGCACGACAAGTACCAGTCTCGGTTTCTGTCTCGTGAGAACAGTCGATGGGTAGCGATCGATGACGCTGAAGCTCAAGTCAAAGTTAGTCAAGCTCTTCGAAATCTTGCTAGAAAAATAGTTACTCAGAAAAGGTGAACAGACAATGTTGCACCTGGCTTGCCTTTCCCGAAGATGTTGGCTTATGGTCCATAGGGAGAGGAACGGCAAACGAATGTGAAATCTGGAAGCGGACTTCCTGTCGGGGTCGGGAGAGATGGTCAATTGTCCGTACAAGTCGGTATTCGTTATGTTTTGTCGCTGCCTCCTGCATCGAGTTGAAGGACATTGAGTCACAGAACAAAGGAGAGTGGTAACCAGGGAGTTGCCCATTCATTGTGCAATGGACAACCCTAATTGAGAATGGCCTCGAAGTTTGTATCGAGGGAGATTCTTGGGTGAAAACAACTAGATGACAAGTGGTAGTAACTCGAGGCAACCTGTTGTGACCTAGAGTCCCCGATCACTTTTTGTTCCTCATTCCGCGGCCTATCATCATGGGATGCAAGAAGGTAGTAGCAGCAAACTGTCCAGGTAACATCGTTTATTGTCGTAAAGTTATTCAGGTTTATGTAGGCCGGTACATTGAAGCGCAAGATGTGGTCGAAGCTTTGATTTTGGTTGGATAACGGAATTTACCGCGACGTTTCGTGCTTCGGACACTACTATGGGGATGGAGTAGTCAAGCGAATACTCGCTAATTTCTTGATTCTTATGGGACGGACAAATTAATGTATCATACGTAATGATGTCCGTTTTCTAGGAGAGGAACCAGTACCGTAGTAGGATGACTTTTTTAAGGTTATGTTTACGGTTGCCGGTACAACGACGTTCATGTCGAATTATCCAAATAAACACGCGGTATTATCTGTATCGCGGTAGCCGACCATTGGACCATAACCTGATCCAATTTCTTGAAATGACTGTCGTTTGGGAAAGAGAACACACTCTTGAGATTCGAAAAAACTCATCCTCGCGCTGGGTGGAAGCAATGAAAATGGGGATTCACCAACGCATCATGAACATCCGCCACATCTCTCCGGTCCGCCCTGGATAGGAACCAACTATGTTATCCCCGACGGAAGAGTTGCCAGGAAGCGCATGTTTTTGCAATCCTTGGGGTAGTAGCAAACCACTCATCTCCAAAGATGTTCATCAAGAAGGGGGGGGCTACACAGATGCAGATTTGGCAGCTGACATGAATGTCCTGTCCTTCGCCGAACGACAAGCGATGGTGGAAGATATTCATGGTGTATTGGATGTCATCGAAGAAACGACGGAATTAGTAGCACAGTCCATCGAGGAGATGAAACAGGTTCTTGGACGGATGAACTCTCAACAACGGGAGGCATGGGATCGAGCAGTTTTCCTACGGCCAGCCTTGGCCGACGATCAAAGGTTTCATTTGATATTCCTACGTGCACGTCGCTTCCAGGCCTATGAAGCGACTGTATTGATGGTATCATACATGCGAGTGAAACGAGATCTTTGGGGTGATGATTTGTTGATTCATCGGATCACGTGGGACGACGTAAGTGTTCTCATTTGTTCGAGTAGTGAATATGATGTCGAAACTATTGTCCCCTCCGAGGAAGGTAGGCGATATTTCCGGAATCATTCTGACGCAGATCTTTTTCCTTTTTTTAGCTACCAGAGGAGGGAAAGGCGATATTCCGGAATGGGGCGTATCGGATCCTTAAAAGTCGTGACCGATCAGGACGAGGTATCATAGTCGCACAATTGTCGCAGCACGCTGTTGCGGACAACTACAGAACCGCTGGCCAGACGACATGGTATATGAATTCGGTAGTAGAGGACGACCCAATCACTCAGCAAAGGGGACTAGTAATCGTCGCTGACTTTGGTGGTGAATGGAAGTCATCTTCCTTTGAATTGATACGTTATTCGACGGTCTACCCATTTCACACACAACCCTTCCGTACCGTCAGTACGCACTGCATATCGGACGACCCTACACGGTATCACCTAATCCAAGCTATTCGAAAATTTTTCCCCCAGGACACTCGAAGACGCTTCCGTTTGCATTTTGGATCACCCCTGGAAACTGAGTATGAGTTGAGAACGTTTGGCCTAGATGTTTCACACGAATTGTTTCTGGAAGAGGATAAACGTTTGATCCACCACAAGAAGGATTTGGAAGCTCGTATCGAGGAGGATATTCGTCGACGACAACAGCTCGATGACGAATGGCGACGACAGCAGGCACCCTATCGTGACCCTGCATCTCCGATCGCCTTGTTCCCTAATCAACACGATGTGATTATGGGACGTAAGAAGGTAGTAGCAGCGACATGGCCAGGTAATATCATGTATCGTCAAGTACTTCTGGAATATGTCGACCGGTATATTGAGGCGCAAGATGTGAGTTCAGATAGGATAAACAAGACGATGATTTCGGTTGAGATTCTTCATATCCTTAAATCGCATTACAAGTCACGACTATTGAATCGAGAAGATACAAGGTGGGTAGTCCTTGACGACACGGATGCTCAAACAAAAATAAGTCGAACCCTACGAGACCTTGCGAGAGAAAAAACAACAATTCAAAAACTATAAGTTGCGGGGGTGAGCATTTTGGTTTGGTGGAAAAATACTGGATGATGAAGGAGTGACCCGAACGACGTTCTTAACACTTCATAAGAATAAACCATGTCTTGTCCTATCGGCAAGTACCGTGTCTATACCCAGCTGGTGGTCAGCCACAATGCCGAATGCAAGCAAAACCAGGCAGCTTCCAAGACAACCAAAGAACATTTTCGATGGAAAAACGAGATACGTACCAACATTATCCACGATTCCTACTTGGTGATGAAGTATTGACGTGACTTCTGCAGACGATAACATGCCTGCGCATTGCCAATGAATGTCGGAGTTCTGGGATCTACATACACGCGCACGGTGATGTCGCAAGCAGTGTTTGCTACTAAATTCCATTGGACTTAAGATTATCCCTCATTTTTCATCCATTGAGGAGTTGGGAGTAATACTAGTGCCGGAGGCACCTTCCGATTCTTCAGGTTGTTCGACCTTGGCCTTTTTGTTCTTGTTGTTGTCAGGACTGACGCTACTCTCAAGGGCAGTCGTACTAGTAGTCAAGGGAACTGACGACAACGATGATGATGAAATTCCGGTACTACCAAATCCTCCAATCCCACGGACGGTCGTTTCCAACTCGGTAACTTCTTGAACAGGGACCATGACGATTTGTTCCAAGACCAATTGTGCAATCCGATCACCTGGAGCGATGGTAAATTCCTTCGTTCCTAAATTAAATAAGACGACACCGACTTCACCTCGATAATCAGCATCAATTACACCCGCCCCGACATGGATCCCAAATTTGACTGTTAGTCCCGATCGTGGAGCGACACGTCCATACGTCCCATAGGGACAGGAAATAGCTAATCCCGTCTTGATGACACCCCGTTCCCCCGGCGCTAGTACCTTATGTTCGACAGACGAAAGATCATACCCCGCAGCCCATTCACTTCCCCGGGTTGGAAGAATCGCATCCTCACGAAGTTTTCGTACCAATAGGGCTGGTGGAGTGTCTAACTCGCCTGGATTCATTTCAGGCAGATAAGGACGCGGCAACGAAGAAGAAGAAGAGAGAGGAGGAGACGACGATGAGGACGGCGACGATGAGGACGACGACGATAAGGTGAGAATCCACGAGGCGGTTGAAGTCGAGAAGAATCGAGAAAGGAACCGAATGATGTTGTGTTCTTGACCTTGCAGAAATGATTCACACAGACCTCTCTCTCGAAGGAAATGCGTCAATTACCTCCAAGATATCATATGCAGGTCCCGAACCTGTCGGATGGAAGAAATGGAAAGTGGGCACCAATGACGTCGTCTGACGTCGTCCGGATTTTTGTTGATTGGGTTAACGTGCACAGTGCAGACCGTGTTTTTCACTTATGCTACGACATACGACCATATTCTTCGCATCCCCTCCGAATGAGAACCTGTTTCATGACTACCATACGACGGACGGTATTTTCGAACGCAAGGAGAAACGTGTGAATTTCCTGACTACTCTAGCAGAGACGGAAACGAGTGTGAATGGACGCCATACTCTATGTTAACTGTAAATCACATCCCACACTGAGATAGGAACAACCGATGTCGACGCTACTAACTCCAACAGAGGTAACTTTGGGAAATGCATGTTTTTGTAATCCATGGAGCAAACCGGTCATCACGAGTGATAGTAGGATTCCCGTTGCCTACACGGACAAGGACTTGGCCGCAGACATGAATGCATTGACCTTCGCCGAACGACAAGCAATGGAGGAAGATATACATGGCGTGTCAGATGTCATCGAAGAAACACCCGACTTTGTAATAGAGAAGATTGAGGCGATGAAGGTAGCCCTTAGAGGGCTGAACCCGCAACAACGACAGGCATGGGATCGTGCTGTTTTTCTTCGTCCACCGTTGGCCGAAGATCGAAGATTTCATTTAATATTCTTAAGAGCACGTCGCTTTCAAGCCCATGATGCGGCTGTACTGATGGCTACATATATGCGAGTGAAACGAGATCTTTGGGGTGATGATTTGTTGATTCATCGAATCACCTGGGACAATATACGTTTTTCTTGTTTTGTTTGTACGTGTCACTGTTGACGATTTTCTTTTTTCCGGCTTGGGAGTTTGACGTAGATCTGTGTCTCACCAGATATCTCTTTATCTCTTTCCTTTATAGCTGACGGATGAAGTCAAGGCGTTATTCCGGAATGGTCCCTATCGGATC
>Ga0194115_10004622_pt1 | contig 14679 bp, 7 predicted proteins | sample TA2MahsurfametaG_3_FD_148656 | JGI IMG/M metagenome (GOLD analysis project Ga0194115, IMG submission 148656) | Freshwater microbial communities from Lake Tanganyika, Tanzania - TA2015002 Mahale S4 surface | ecosystem: Environmental > Aquatic > Freshwater > Lake | place: Tanzania: Lake Tanganyika...
CCGCTAACGGCAACGGAAATATCGTCCCTACAGGCACCACCTATTCCTGGACCTTTGTCAACAATTCCAATGTAACCGGTGAAGCAAGCGGAACCAATCAAACCAACTTTACCCAAACACTCACCAACAATACCACCGTAGCGCAAACAGTCACCTACACGGTCACCCCAACTTCTGGAGATACCGGTAATTGCGTTGGAAGCCCATTCACCGTCACCATTACCGTGAACCCAACACCGGTGATTGCAGACATTACCAACACCATTTGCTCCAATTCTAGTTTTATAGTAACCCCGCAAGATGGAAATGGAAACATCGTCCCTACAGGGACTACCTACACCTGGACTGTAACTGCCAATGCCAATGTGGAAGGAGAAAGCAACCAGACCACTGCGCAAACCTCCATCAGTCAGGTCCTGCGTAACGTTACCAATACCCCACAAATCGTAGAATACCTGGTTACGCCAAGGCTAGCCACTTCCTGTACCGGCACTCCTTTCCGAGTAACTATTACGGTCAACCCAACTCCGGAAATTGAAAACACCACAGCAACTAGCTGCTCGGGCGATCCTTTTACCATCTCTCCAACGAATACAGTAGCGAATGGAATAGGTAATATCGTCCCTGCCAACACCACCTACACCTGGACTGTAGCACCGAATGCCAACGTCACTGGCCAAAGTAACCAGGCTACTGCACAAACTTCCATCTCGCAAACCCTTACCAATACCTCTAATACCGTACAAGCAGTCACCTACACCGTCACCCCTACCTCCGGTGCAGCAGGTAACTGCGTGGGACAACCCTTCCAAGTGGTCGTTACGGTCAACCCAAGACCTTCAATCGTTAACGAATCCATTGCCGCCTGTTCAAACGCCCCAATCACCTACACCGCCACAAATGGAGGCAGCAACATCGTCCCTACCAATACCCAGTACACCTGGACCATCAAAACAGACAATGCCAACATCACCGGCAAAAGCGCACAGCCTACTGCTCAAACTAGCTTTACTCAAACCCTACGCAATACCACCAATACCCAGCAGACCATCGTCTACGAACTCACTCCTAGCAGTGGAACTTGTATAGGAATTTCTTTTGATCTCACCGTACGCGTAAACCCTACTCCTGAGATCGCCCCAAAATCTACCGCCATCTGCTCGGCAGAAACCTTCACCGTATCCCCAACCAATGCAGGAAGCGGAGCACTAGATATCGTCCCTACAGGTACTACTTACACCTGGACCGTAGTCCCTAACAACAATGTCACTGGAGAGTCTTCTGTATCTACTGCACAAACGTCAATCAGCCAGCAACTCACCAATACCACCAACCAGGTACAAACCGTCATCTACACCGTAACCCCTACCTCGGGAGCCACCGGTGCCTGTGTAGGACAACCCTTCCAAGTAAGCGTTCAGGTAAACCCTAAACCAGTTATCCAACCCATTCCTCAAACCGTCTGCTCGGCAAGTCCATTCACCATCACTCCCGCTAACGGCAACGGAAATATCGTCCCTACAGGCACCACCTATTCCTGGACCTTTGTCAACAATTCCAATGTAACCGGTGAAGCAAGCGGAACCAATCAAACCAACTTTACCCAAACACTCACCAATACCACCACTACTCCACAAGTAGTCAACTACACCGTTACCCCTACCTCGGGAGATACAGGTAACTGCGTCGGTAATTCATTCACCATCACCGTCACTGTAAACCCTACACCGGTGATCGCTGCAAAACAGTTACTCATTTGCTCAGGCGACACCTTTAATTTTACGCCCACAGATGGAACAAATGGGGATAGAATTCCTGCTGGCACAAAATACACCTGGACGGTTATTCCAAATCCACGAATCACTGGGGCAGTGAATCAAAGCACTCCTCAGAATTCTATCCTCATTAACCAAGCCCTTGTCAATACCGGAACCGCAGTGGAAGTAATCACCTATCTGGTCACCCCAACCAGTGCAACGGGCTGTAGTGGAGCTGCGTTCAATCTTGAAGTAACAGTCAAACCTCCTATCGTAATCAATGGGGAACCCTACAGCTACAACGGCTTTGGAATTTCTTGCTTTGGGGCAAACGATGGTAAAATCGAGCTCAATCCTACAGGCGGAAAATTACCTACCGATCCAGCTGGATATACCTATTCTTGGACAGGACCCAATGGATTTACCTCCACAGCCCAAAATATTTACAATTTGGTACCCGGTACTTACAGCGTCAATGTGGGAGAAGGATCTGGATTGTGCACCCAAACCAAAACCTTTGTGGTCACCGAACCACTGCCGATCGATATTACCGAGACCCCCTCCAATTACAATGGATTTGAAATCTCCTGTTTTGGAGCATCAGATGGCAACATTAATCTTTCAGTTACTGGAGGCACAAGTACCTACACCTACCTCTGGACTGCATCCAATGGGGGCTTAGTTCCTGCAGGCATGCAAACAGCTGCAAACTTAACGGGCGTCCGTGCCGGTACCTATAGCGTCAAAGTACTCGACTCTAATGGTTGTGAGAAAATTGAAACTTACGTATTAAGACAGCCTGCTCCAGTCGGAATAAGTGAAGTGGTAGCCAACAGAAGAAATGTACTCTGCTATGGAGAAGCAACTGGTAACATCACAGTCGTAGGTTCTGGAGGAGTAAAAGCTTATACCTACACCGTCACGGGAACAGACTACAGTGGAGCGGCAGTATCCCTTACCTCTGGACCGACCAACCTTAACCTGTATTCCTTCTCCACACTTAAGGCAGGACAATATATCCTTACGCTCACAGATTTGAATGGCTGTCAAAAAAGTCTGCTTCCAATTACCATTACCCAGCCTCAAGCCCCATTGCAAGTAACGAATTCTGTTTTATCCAATTTCAATGGATTCAATGTGGCTTGCTTTGGAGACACCAATGGATCGATCACCCATCAAGTGAGTGGTGGTACACCTCCTTACCGCTATTTGTGGACTGGACCTAACGGATTTTCGTCTACTAGTCTCAACTTGACCAACCTTGCTGCTGGAAACTACCAGTTGACGATTACAGACGCGGTCAACTGTACCTTGGTAAAACCTTATCAAATCATCAGCCCCGATCCAATTGATGTAGATGCAGTTAAACAAAATGTGCTCTGCGGAGGCGAATTGAGTGGCAACATCTTTATCCGTAATGTGACTGGTGGAACAGGCACTTATGATTTCCTCTGGTTAAAAGATGGGGTAGGCGAAATTAAACGAACCCGTATACCGGAAGACTTGAGAAACATTGGTCCTGGCAGGTATATTCTTGTGGTTACCGATCAAAATTTCTGTGAATACATTGAAGTTTTTGATGTGACTGAGCCCGTAGCGCTAGTCACTACCTTGGTGAAAAAAGAGAATAATTTGTGTTTTGGAGACTCCAAAGGCAGTATCCAAATCAATGTAGCTGGCGGAACGGGACCCTATACCTATGCTTGGACAGGTCCTGGAGGCTATACTTCCACCAACAAAGACCTTTCTGGCTTGCTTTCGGGCACCTATCAAGTCATGGTCACGGATGCGCTACTTTGTACAAGTACCTTATCTGTACAAATCACTCAACCTACTGAAATCTTAATTAATCCATCGCTAACCATGGTTAGCTGTCCAGATGGAAAAGACGGTGCAATTTCCTTGACTTTAAGCGGTGGAATTCCACCCTATGTGTATGCTTGGGTAGGACCTAATGGATTTAGATCTACCACCCGTGACCTTTCTTCCTTGTCTGCTGGAACCTACGATCTAGTAGTTACTGATGGCATTGGGTGTAAAATCACGCGCACCTATGGGATTACAGATCCCGAACCAATTGTACTTACGCCAACTATCTCAAACTTCAATGGATTTGAAATCAGCTGTAAAAATGGAAGTGATGGGGTGATTGACCTGAATATTACTGGAGGAAATGGAGGCTATAAAATCTTCTGGGAGGGTCCAAATGGATTTCGATCCAACCTCCCCAAAATCGTAGGTTTGGTGGCTGGCACCTATGATGTCACCGTAGTGGATAGTAAAAATTGCATTTCCAAAGCAACCTACACCCTCGATGCTCCAGAAGAACTCTTAATTACCAGAGATGACCTTCAAATTACGGACGTTTCCTGCTTTGATGGAAGGGATGGTACCTTGAAAGTAACCATCAAAAAAGCATCCGTAGGCCCTTACCGTTATGAATTGAGCGGTAATAGCGTTACAGGCTTCCCCCTTTCAGAATCCATCCTTTCCAATAACCTAACCCATCAGTTTACCGGGTTACGAGCCGGAAGCTATACGCTTCGCGTTTCGGATGCAAATGGATGTGCCTTGAGTGAACTCTCAGGATTAGTTGTCAACCAACCCTCCACTCCCTTAGGTTTTTCAATACAGAAAACAGATAACTCCTGTTACCGAGCAAATAATGGGACCATTCGAGTAACACCAGCTGGAGGCACCGCGCCATACACCATCCGTTGGAATAACCTCTCCACTTCCTTTACGCTACAAAATTTGTCCCCAGGAACCTACACCGCTACGGTAAAAGATGCAAAAGGCTGTACCGTGGGAATTAGTACCACAGTGGCTGAGGCTCCAGTCTACGACCTGCAAGAAGTAGTGAAAAATATTTCCTGCTTTGGCAAAAAAGATGGTTCAATCCAGCTGAATATCATCGGCGGTAAAGCACCAATTAAGGTCCAATGGGCACATGGCCCGCAAGAACCTACCCTCAACAACTTGGAAAAAGGAGTGTATAGCGTGGTCATCACGGATGCAGGTGGATGTAAAATTGAGCGTCAATTCGTCATCAATGAACCACAAGCGTTAGACCTATCTTCAACAGTTACAGATGCAATGGATTGCGATGACCCGAACACCGGCTCAATTTCCGTGACCCCATTTGGAGGAACCCCTCCCTACACCTATACCTGGAGTAATGGGGCTAAAACGCAAAATTTGGTAGGTATATCTCCTGGATCTTATAGTTTGGAATTGGTGGATGCCATGGGATGCCGAATCCTACGTCAGTTCACCGTAATCCGTCCACTCCCATTGGAAGTAAGTGTGGCGCGAACTTCTGAAAGAATATGTAACCCAAGAGGACTTAAGTCCAACTTCAAAGTAGCAGTTACGGGGGGCGTTGCTCCATATTCGGTCACCTGGAATAGAGGCACGCAAACCAATGGAGGCTTGACCATGGACACCCAAGAATTGGGCGTATTTATTGTCACCGTCACCGATGCTCGAGGATGTATCCAAACCAAGCGCATGGAAGTCATCGAAACAGATCCTTTGGTTCCTGAATTTGATTTCAAATCTGCTTCATTCGACTTTTCCTTTGAGAATTTAGTGAACTTTGATGTTATGTTTAAAAACACAAGTGTAGGGAAATACAAGGAAGTAACTTGGGATTTTGGGGATGGTAGCGGAAGCTTGGAATGGGAACCCCCCCATAAGTATGCAAAAGCAGGTACCTACTTGGTAGAATTAAAACTACGGGATTTGGAAGGTTGTGTGGTAAGCTATACCAAAGAAATCGTCATCACAGATTTCTATTTTGAAATTCCTAACGTATTTACACCAAACGATGATAGTATTAACGATTATTACTTCCCCAAATTCCTTTATATAAAGGGTATTCACTTCCTTGTAATGAATAAGTGGGGAGAATTGATCTTCGAGACCAAAGATTTGGAATCAAAGGGCTGGGATGGCACATACAAAGGTGGCGATGCTTCCGTTGGAAACTATGTTTACCGTGTGCGCTTTACGACACTTGACGGTCGCGTATTTGATCAATCATCGGTATTTTATCTAGGCAAGTAAACTATGAAAAAAGTAATCCTTCTTCTACTGAGTCTACTCCTTGCCCAAAGCCTTAGGTCACAGGATTTTCACTTTTCCCAGTTCTTCGCAGGCCCTCTCAATCTGAATCCTGCACTTACCGGTTCTAGTGATTTGACCCGAATGGGAGTCAATTACAGAAAGCAATGGCCTGGCTTAGATTTTGATTTTAACGGCTATTCTGCCTTTATTGACCATTATAGTTTCGATTTACAAAGTGGATTTGGAATAATTGTTAATGCCTATAATGAGCAAAACATGAGCTTGAATACTTCAGAGTTAGGGGCTCTATATTCTTATAGATTACGGCTTTCAGAAAATGCCAGCCTCAGTATGGGAACACAAATTACCTATGCTAGACGAACTGGAAATTTAGAAAACTTGATCTATGGAGATCAAATAGACGTCTTCAATAGAACCATCAACCCCAATTCCATTGACATGCTCAATCAATTGGAACCTTTCGGTTATTTAGATCTTGGATTAGGATTGATGTTTGCAAGTCCTAATTATTGGTTTGGGATTAGCGGTTACCATTTGAATAATCCTAAAATGCTAAATACCACCTACAGTGAATTTGAGTTTTTACCCATCAAATATGGAGTGCAAGCCGGCTGGCAACAAGATTTGGGATCATCTGGATATTGGGGAGATGACAAACAACGATATATTTCCATCATGACCAACTATAAGAATCAAGGCGTTTTTTCTCAACTAGATTTGAGTACACAAGCAAAGTATGATTCCTTTATTTTTGGCCTGGGCTTCAGAGGCATGATGTCCACTAGTGAACTTAAAAATTATGATTCTGTAATCGGTCTAGTTGGAATTTCCCTTGAAGGGGGGCTTATCCTCGGCTATTCCTACGATTGGATGATTTCTCAAGTAGGAGCAAATACCAAAGGTTCTCATGAATTCTCCCTTCGATACCAATTTTTGGCAGGTAACCCAGGTCAACGTGGAAGGAAAGATAGATTCCCTGCACAACGATGCTTCAATTATCTATACTAAAAATTATTTAATTTTTGGAAGAATTTTCAGACTCTTCTCCTGCTTCTCCCAGTTTCCAATCCACCCAAGCATCCATTTGCTTGACCGAATTGGGGCGCAATAGCAATTTTTGCTGCGCATCTAGAAGGTAGAAAGATGGAGAACTAGATACAAAGTAGTCTTGAGCAGATTGGGTATCCCAACTTTTATAATCTGAAAATGCGATGAAAGGCATTCCCTTAGCATATTCTTTAAACGCAAGAGGATCCGAATCCATGGAGACAAATACTACTTCTACTCCATACGAGTTCCACTTCTCATACAGTGGAATGAGCTGGGCCATTTCTTCATTGCATGCAGGACACCAGCTAGCCCCAAAAATTACCAACCTATAAGGCGCAATGACTTCAGACAAGCGATTCGGATAAGGTACAGGGTTCCCTTGCAACAAAACATCCCCAGAAAATTGAATTTCTGGCACCTGCGTTCCCAACTTCATGGCACGATAGGTCTCTAATTGCCTGGCGAGTCGAGGAGGAAGTTGATTCTCAGGATCTTGCAGGACTTTTAATGCAAGGTATTCCGAAACCTGGGTGAGGCTTCTCTTTTCTAATAGTTCAAACAAATAGGCAATCACTTGATGGTAGCTATCCTCTTCACCCTTTAAACTTGCCAAGATGGCATCCACAGAAATCCCCATTTCTTTATACATGGAATCAAAAGATCTTCCACTATTTTCAAGGAGCCAAATTTGACTTTCTAAGATGTCTCTAAAAAGTCCACTTTTGTACAAGCGCGCATCGGCATAGTCCAAGGTTCTGAAGGCCTCTACCACTTGAGGAATTTCAGCAATCCGGTATTGGGCCACTGAAGAGACCGATCCCACCAATTTTCTAAGAGGTAAAAACCAGCGAGCATAGCTATCATCAGGCAAGGCATTTATAAATGATTCATCTTCCTCCTTGAGGCGCTGTACTTCTGTACGAATAGCTTCCCTAGGGGTTTTCAACGATAGTGAAAGTGAATCCTGTGCATACAAATTCTCCAAGTAGGCCCAAGCACTCAAGGCTTGCTCCCGGCGAACTTGCGCTTCGGCATACTGCTCCAGCCATAGGTTCTCTTTTCCAGAACGAATAACTACCGTGGCAGCATCATGTAAAACTTGGCCCTCCAAGACCACTGCCTCTTTTTCCAAAATCACAACAAAAGGCTGTTGGTCTTCTGCAGTTAGGAAGGCTACTCCATGGTCTTCTGGGACATAGCTCAATATAAACCTTCCTTGATCGTCTGCCATGGTTTTTGCAATAGGATAAGTCACAAACCCATTCATCCCCTCTAAGGCAATGGATTGCTTGGCTAGAGAAGGAAACTTTCCCGTGATGGTCTGAGCAGGTATAGTTTGAAAAATCAGGAGAAACAAGAACCCTGTAACAACATATTTATTCATAGGAAAAAGGCAATATTACTTCTACAAAAGTATCAAATTTAGAATGTAATGGAAAGGTGGAAAATGAAAGTCGTCGCCTCCTCAATTTTTAATGCAACGAATAGAATACCCACGAGATCGCGGATAAGGATTTACAAAAGCATTTCCAGACCAATAGGCAAAAAATTGTGCCTCATTGTCATTTGTAACGACCGAACTGGTCCATAACATTCCATATGGAGACCCTTGTGCTTCTAAATACACAATTCCATCGTCCCTCTCTCGATATCCAGATAATGGTAACTTTAAAACTGAATTAAAAGCACCAACTGAATTATTTCCCGTCGTCCAGGATTGACGTTCACTTGTAAATTCTGCAGCAGTAGGAACCCTAAACCCTTTGGGGCATGGATTATTTATCCCATTAACTCCCTGCCAAAGGGCATTATTTTGCGGATTCCTCCAATCATCGGTCACGCTAGAGGTAGGCACTAAAATAAAATCATCATGACCCGGTTGATCCAAGGAGCTGATTGTTGTTCGGGTTCCTGAATTTCTACATTGGTGCCCGTCGGCCCCTCTCCCCCATTGATACAAATCTCCAAATGCTAAAGCATCCGTACTCGAGGTCGCAACCCGCTCTGCGCCAAGGTTACGATCCATCCAAGTTTTCCCTGTGACGGGGTTGATTACCTCCACCACAGCGGTTCGGTTTTGAGGATTACAGTGAACCGTACCAGGAGGAAATGGAGAATTTCCTGGTTTAAGTTGTCCCCCCAAAAATTGGGCCTGTACGTTTTCAAGGAGGAAACATAAGAGGAAAAAAGAGAATAGTAGCAATTTTTTCATATGCATCTATGATTTCAGCAACCCACCCGAAATAACCCTCTTCCAAATAACTTAATTCATTTAGTTTTTCTGGAAATCGTGATGATTATTTCCATGGAGTCGAAGGTAATTCCAGTAGCCGAATTGCGCTTGAGGTGATCATGCTCAATTACGAGCAAGGAAAGGGCCCACCTGCTTTCAACCTAGAGCAGCACTAATTTTGGAGGGATTTTGCAAGCAGGTGAAAAGGCCCGGTGATTTTATCCAAATTCAGTGATGAAGATCGTTTTAGCATTACTCGCCGTGTAGGGTTCACAGCTATTTGTGATGGGTTTATTCCCTCATACTTTGGTAGGTTGTCTGTTTATATGTTTGGATGAATTTACTATTAATGGTATATATTAATTTTTAATACAACGGACGGCATAACCTCGCGAACGAGGGTAAGGGTTTATAAAGGCATTGCCAGACCAATAGACTAAAAATTGAGCCTCATCAGCATTTGTAACTACAGAGCTAGTCCAAAGCATCCCATAAGTTTTCCCATCCACATCGACTAGGGATACCACGCCCGTATCCCTTTCCCTAAAACCGGACAAGGTTAACTTTAACACCGATTTATACGCCCCCTGTAAATTATTGCTGTCCCAGGACTGGCGCTCTGATGTAAATTCAGCTGCCGTAGGTACCCGAAATCCCGTGGGACAAGGATTATTTATTCCATTTACCCCCTGCCAAAGGGAATTGTTTTTCGGATTTCTCCAGTCATCGGTCAAACTACTGGTAGGCACTAGGATAAAATCATCGTGTCCAGGCTGATCTAAGACACTGATGGTAGATATAGTTCCTGAATTTCGACATTGATGACCATCTGCTCCCCTTCCCCATTGGTACAAATCTCCGAAGGCCAAGGCATCCGTACTGGAAGTAGCCGCACGTTCTGCACCTAGGTTCCTATCCATCCAAGTTCGACCGGTTATGGGATTGGTCACCTCTACCACGGCGGTTATTTTTTGAGGATCACAGTGAATCGTACCAGATGGATAAAGAAAATTGGTGGATTTGAGCTGTCCTCCCAAAAATTGAGCGTGTAAAAATCCTATCCCAAATTGGAATGCCAGCAAAAAAAATAGGAGCTGCTTTACCATCCTTAATTAGTTTTCAGTAGCCATGCTGACATACACTACCGTACCCGCTACAATAAAGGAAAAGATGTGACTTTTTCCCGAAGTCATACCCAGGGTACCCATGTACTTGAAGGTAAATCCTGAAGCAGTAAAGGCAGCCACCCCAGAATTGCTGGTACTGGTAAGCACCAGGGTATAGGCTCCTCCATCTTTCATGTTTTGAAGGGCATAGCTTGGAGCAGTCCCTCCCCCTGAGGTGTAGGCCAAATTGCTTTGTCCAAAATCGATGGTCAAGCTCGTACCCGAATTAAATGCAGTCACATTCGTTGCTGCTTTTTGAAATTGCTTGGTCCCTCCAATGCTTTGATTGGTAGTCAAGTCTACAAAGTTTTGAGTCGTCGCACCCGTACCTCCATTGGCAATAGCAATTGGGGTACCGTTCCAAGTTCCTGCCGTAATGGTTCCTACAGTGACAATATCTGTGCCCACCAACTTACTTGCTGATATGCTTCCCGCTAGCATGGAGTTAGTCACTTTACCTGATCCTATGGTTGTGATTAACCCGGCACCAGAAGTGGTCACATCTCCTGTCAACGCCGCAGGCGTTTGTAGGGCCCCACTGCTAACGGTCACTATTCCTGTACCAGAAGGAGCGGGACCAGCAGGTCCCTGAGCTCCTGTGGTCCCTGTTGCACCCGTCGCACCTGTCGCACCGGTTGCTCCTTGGGGACCTGCAGGGCCTTGGGGACCCGTCGCACCCGTAAGACCTGTTGGTCCAGTTGGGCCCTGTGCTCCTGTAGCGCCCGTAGCACCCACCGCTCCTGTTGCTCCTTGGGGACCTTGCGCGCCTGTCGCACCGGTTGCTCCTTGGGGACCTGCTGGGCCTTGTGGCCCAGTCAAAGAAGCAATAAAATTGGCCTCTGTACCTGTATTACCTAAACCCAGCCACACCTGATAGGCTGAGGATCCGCTGGGACCTTGAGGACCGGTTGGGCCCGCTGGGCCGGTAGCACCTGTGGCGCCGTTAGTACCGTTTGTTCCCGCGGGACCTTGGGGACCTGTACTACCTGTTGCACCTTGTGGGCCTTGTGGGCCTGTAGCACCGGTTGGACCCGTTGGACCTTGAGCCCCCGTAGCACCAGCAGGACCTTGTGGGCCTTGCAAGGAAGTGATAAAGGCAGCTTCTGTTCCGGTATTACCTTGATTCAACCAAAGCTGGTAGGCAGACAGACCATTGGACCCACTTGGACCTTGGGGTCCTGTAGGGCCGGTAGCCCCGGTGGCTCCTATGGCACCTGTGGCTCCCGTAGGACCTTGGACACCTTGGGGTCCTTGAGTGCCCGAAGGACCTTGAGGACCTTGGGCACCTGTGGCTCCCGTAGGACCTTGAGGTCCAGCTACCCCCTGTGTACCCGCCGGTCCAGTCAATCCTATTGGACCTGTGGGACCCGTAGGTCCTTGGGTACCTTGGGGCCCTTGGGGCCCAGGCGAGCCTTGAGAGGCCAGCAAGGCCCAATTTCCAGAATCTGTATTTGGTGTGGTGCTCGAATTGCTCACAGGATTAATACAAAACCAGGATGCGCCATTGTATCCCACCACATCATTGACTACGTAGGACGTTGTAGCAGACCAGGCTCCTTTCCACGTTAGGCCCGCAGGTCCTACTGGACCTGCTACCCCTTGAGGCCCTTGAGGTCCTTGAGAACCAGCCGCTCCTGAGGCTCCTTGAGGACCTATCAAAGAAGTAATAAAAGTCGATGCTGTACCCGTATTTCCTAATCCCAACCATACTTGGTACGCACTCAAGCCATCTTGTCCATTTTGTCCATTGGCACCAGCAGGCCCTTGAGCTCCCTGAGCTCCTGCTGCTCCAGCAATCCCCGCAGGTCCTTGAGGGCCTGGAGCTCCATCGTTGCCTTTAGGTCCTTGGGGACCAGTAGGGCCAGTAGCCCCTTGAGCCCCTCGTAAGGATGCCATAAAATCTGCTTCCGTGCCCGTGTTCCCTAAGTTAATCCATTGCTGATATGCACTAATTCCGTTGGTTCCATTGGTACCATTTGCTCCGTTCACTCCTGCTGGACCCTGGATTCCTTGAGGTCCAGCAGCTCCGGTAGCTCCTTTCAAAGATGCCAGCCATTGGGCTTCTGTCCCTTGAAATCCATTAGAGAGGGCTACCTGATAGGCGCTTGGACCCGAATTCCCTAGAGGACCTTGGGGTCCAGTTGGTCCCTGTATCCCTTGAGGTCCTGCTGTACCCTGCAAGGATGCTATCCATTGGGTTTCTGTCCCTTGAAATCCATTGGACACTGCAATTTGGTAAGCACTTTGACCTGTGATTCCCACAGGCCCTTGAGGGCCTGTGGGTCCATTGGACCCCTGTGGTCCAACTGGACCTGCTGGGCCTGCAGGACCAGGAGTACCCGAATTGGCTGCGTAAAAGGCAAAAGGTACCGCTGTAAATTGTTGGCTGCTCAAAAGAAAAAAATTGGAACACGCCCCTTTCTTATCCAGGGAAACTTCCAAAAACTTAGCTTGGGAATTCCATGCAATTTGGGCAAAAGAATTCGCAGTCCCTCCCGTACGCTGTCCGCTTCCAATGATCACATTGACCATTCCAAAGGCATCTGTGCGGGTTTTTATTACTTCCTCATAGTCTGTGCCTCCAGAAGGATTTTTAAATGCAAACCTCAAGCAAATGTCTTGTTCCACCACTGGAGAAGCCCGATTATCCTCCCCTGGCAATACTTGCTTGTCCATGATGACGGCCTGGTAGGTAATACCTGGCACCTGTGAAAACGCTGGCAATGCCAACATCCAAACCCAAAAAAGTAATGTCACCTTTTTCATATTATTTCAGCTGAACGTGTAAACCAAACAAAATACTGTGGGTAAAAAAACTTAGACGCTCGTCAGCAGGACCTTTCATGCGCGTACTTTTAGAGTATAGATAAGATAGGTTCAAAAACCCGCGTTGAAAAACGGGATAAGATGCAGAAGCTCCGCCCCCTGCCTTTAAAAATATCCCAGAAAAATCATCTTGATCTTGGAGCGTAAATCTGGAGGTATTGATCACTTGAGTACCTGAAATCATCTTGGAAGCACCAACTTGACCCCTAAGTCCTAACTCTACTTCTCCAAAATGAACTAAGAAAGAGAGTGTATTGTGTATGGCTCCATACGTGGTCTCCCAGCTGTAATTATTGTTTTGGTCGCCGGCATAAGAATTGTAGGAATCTATACCTAGGGAAACTTCATTTTTGAGCCAACTGGGAGAATACACTCCTCCAAAATCACTTAAGCGATCACTTACCGACTTATTTAGCAATGGAAATCCCATCCCCATTTCAAAGGTAGAACCCATTCCAGGAGTAAATTCTAACAAGCTAAGCCCAGCAGAAGACTTAAAATCATAAGTAGTAGAATTGATTCCTGTTTTTATGAAAATTTCCTGGGCAATAGCACCCGTGCAAAATCCCATCAAAAGGAGGCTCGTGAGCAAATTTGTTTTCATGGCTTCTTGATTATACGACTTTGAATAAACTTCCTACCAGATCTAAAATGTACCAAATAAGTCCCTGGGGAAAGGTGAGGAAGGCGGAGGTATATTTCTCTGGATATGGGACGCTGCCCCCCTTGGTAGACCAACCTGCCTTGCATATCATATACCTGTACCTGAATAGCTTCCTGTAACTCTTGGGTAAATCGAAAACGGATATCCTCCTCAAAAGAATTGGGAAAGGCCAGTACCCCTAGAGGAGATTCCATTTCAGGTCTTAGAGTAGAGTGAAGTCCACGTAAAAATCCTTGACTAATCCGGAGGGGCTCCCGTGCATGCGTACCAGTCACCGAACTCTGCCCAATGGATTGCTGAATCATCCATCCGTTGCTGTAGGAGCTAGTTCCCATAGCAGACAAGGTCTCATTTCTAAGAGTTTGTCCTAAAAGGGTATGGAATAAGAAAAACGACCAAAAAAGACAAAAAATTGGTTTAGGTCGCGCTCTAGCTATTCCCATAGCTTTGGTTTTAGGTTAAAAATTGAAATTATAAAAAAAGAAATTAAAAAGTAAATATGATTTCATCAAAATCATTTTAATTTATAAATATTATTTGTTTATTTATATTTAAATTTTTTTAATATTATTTTAATTAAATTATTTAAGTTTTTTTCATATTACTTTTTAATAAAATGGATTTGACGGGCCAAAAAAGGCTGGCGCAACAAAAAAATTAAAGAATTTGAGATTGAAATATAAAATATTCAAGATTGGATTTTCTGAAGGATAAAAAAGTTGCCAATCCAAAGTCAAAAAAAGTGGGTAATTGGAATGCTATCCGCGAAGACATTTCACAATTACCCACAACAATTCAAGATTAATTAACTGGAATAGTTTTTCTAAAATACATGCGGGAGATAAAAATTCCACCATCGTCGTCTTTTCCTGCATGGCTTTCCACCGCACTGGT
>Ga0194115_10004623_pt1 | contig 14677 bp, 20 predicted proteins | sample TA2MahsurfametaG_3_FD_148656 | JGI IMG/M metagenome (GOLD analysis project Ga0194115, IMG submission 148656) | Freshwater microbial communities from Lake Tanganyika, Tanzania - TA2015002 Mahale S4 surface | ecosystem: Environmental > Aquatic > Freshwater > Lake | place: Tanzania: Lake...
AGTTTTCGTCAACAAATATTTCAATCGATCTATCTCTAAGATTGTCCAAAAAAGTCTCTGGGTTATAAGTTTTACACCACCAAGGGTTATCTTCATTTCGTTCATAACCATCAATTTGGTCCTCAACAATTTCAACGAACTGATTAATTCGTCTTAGTACGTATCGTCTAAGATTGTTATTTTGATTCTCTGTTATGATAATTTTCATATAGATAAATATAGTAGGTAATAAAAAACCCCACCTGGTTGGGTGAGGTTTAAAATGATTTAACAGATATTAAGCTTGACACTTTTGTCCACCGTACATTCCAGTATCAATACAACTAATAACACAAGCTGAAATCTTTACGATATCATCAGCGTGTGTTACCGCGTCAGCTGTACATGTAATACCACCAATTATCGGGTTTAAGATGAAAGCTCCACAACTCACGATAAAGTTTTCAAATTCTTTTTTAGTTCCCATTTTTCTAGCACAATACATTAGTGATCTTTGACCTGGAAACTTATTTGAGGTCATTTTTATTTTCTTACTTAGGTCCTCAACAGCTCCCTCAGCTATAACTCTCTTCACAATTCTAGTCAAATCTGACTCGGTTAATCTAATAACTTTTTTCATAATTTATTTTATATAAATAAATATCATTAAAAATAAAAAACACCCATAAAGTGAAATTTAAAATATTTTATTTTTAACTTACCTTTCCGTTTGGACAAAACGCAAGTCCCAAAGCCTGTACAAGTTGTTGGTTGTGGTACGGTATACCCTGTCCAAAAGTGTTCTCATATAACCAAGATTTACTTGTTCCAGCATTATTTAAAAAACTAACACAACTAAAAAATAACGGATCATCTTGTGAAAATGGTGGGTTTATACATGAAGCAGTTGCCTTTGGGTCACCCTGTATTCTATTAAACACACTACCATTGTTTAATACTTGATCAAAACCCTTTCTACCTAGGTTGTATGATGTTGTAGTTTTCCAGGTGTTAGATTTACCAACGGATGTATTTGTCACATTGGTTGCTGCAACAGCGTTTTCATAAATAACTCTTTTTACTATTCTAGTCAAATCTGACTCGGTTAATCTAACAACTTTTTTCATATTTTATTTTATTTATAAATATATAAAATAAACAAAAAAACCTCATCCAAATGAATGAGGTTCACGTTTTTCTTAAAAATTATTATTGTTCGGATTCAACAACCTCATTTACTTGTTCTAAAGTTTGGATGTCAATCACCATATTGACTTTATCACTAACCAAAACACCACCAGTATCAAGGGTAGCGTTCCAAGTTAAATCAAAATCATCACGACTTATTTCACCAGAAAACTCAAAACCATGTTTTTTATTTCCCCATGGATCCACACTAGTACCATTATATTGAGAATTCAAAGTAACAACCCGTGTAACACCCTTAATTGTTAGATCACCGGTAATTTCTGTATCCTCAACATTGTATCCATTTGAAACAAAGGTAATTGTTTGGTATTTTTCCGAATCAAAGAACTCAGGTGATTTTAGGTGATTATCCCTATCAACATTATTTGTATTTATTGTGCCCGTATTTATTGTGAAGTACACCGATAAATTATTTAGGTCCCCAGTAAGTTTACCACCAAACCCATTAAAACTTCCCCTAACTGTCGAGATCATTAAATGTTTCACCTTGAACCCAACCTCAGAATGTGATGAGTCAATAATTAAATTTTTTTCCATAATATATTTTTTTTATGTAGAATGGGTAAGTAAAATAATTTGATTTGTCAATAGTGGTTTTAATCCTCATTACATAATTCCAACCATTCGTGGTAATATTTTTTAATTGAGTTACCAAATTTTACCTCCATAAACGAGTAAATAAAGTTATCGATCTCATTTAATTGTAAATCGTCAAGTTTAGTAAATTCTGGAAACGTATTGATAAACGTTACAGCGGACCCCTCAAGGATTTCATGTAAAAAATCTTTAATCCCACCATCATAGTCATAGTCACAAACATCGGTATAATCAAATCCCTCAATTATAATATCCTTCATTAAACCTAAGTATTCGGGATCATGTATTAATCTCCTCCTTATTCCGAAGCTTTTAATTTCCGATTCTGTAAGTAAGTCTTCAAAATTATCCTCAATGAATTGTCTTAACCAACGTACATTTTCGTCATTATATTTAACATCGTTATCTGAGTCTTCTAGGTATGTCGTTGAGGAATGATCTATTGTTATTTCTTTCGCTTTATCTGGGGTATAATCCTGTCTTAACAAATAATTATAATCAGACCGAACCCAATCCTTAAGTTGTTGGTATCTTCTTCTCAATTTTAACTTATTAATTCGTGATTCAAATACAACGTCAGAGTCTTCGGAACAACTCCCATCATCAAACTGATCGTAATAATTTTTAATTTTCTCACTAAACAATGGTATAAGTTTGTCTCTAAAGTTAAAAAAATCATTAGCGTTCAATTTATCAAATGGGTGACCTTCTAAACCTTCATCATGTACCATCATTGAAATAGCACCATTAATTACCGTTCTTATATATTGTTCATATCTGGAATATTCACATGGATCATTATCCTTGAGAGACTCATCTATTTTCTCACTAACTTTACCTACTCTTCTAATTAAAGTATGTTGATTTTCAGTTAACAATATTTTCATTTATTTTAGATTAATATACCGATGGTGAATTATTTTGTTGGTCAGTTTGTTGTGTTGAGGATGTATTTGATTGGGTTGATCCGGATGTTTGACCGGTAACAACTGGTGGTGTCGTTGGTGTTAAATTCTTAGGTGTTTGTTTGGGTCCTTTTATATAATCAAGTAACTCCTTTTGACTTGGGTTTTGCTTTTTAAAAATATTTAATGACCAATTTTTTATTTTAATATCGGATGTTTTTATCTTAGAAATAAAATTTTTTAATTTACCGGACCCGGTAATTTTTGACACCTCCTCATACATTAGTGGTTTTACATTACCACTCCTAGATTCCAATAACTGTTTAAATCTGTTTACATTCATATGTATTCCAAAATATACTATAAATATATTGATTAACAGTTAAAAAATAAGATTAATTATAAACGGGAAGCGGTCTCCATGATAGATCTTAATTTGTCTTCCAATTTTCGGATCTCCATTAATTGGTTTTGATTTAAATCCAATGACTCGTTCTTTAATGATGAAAGTTGATTTTGAGTTCTAGTGTACTCACTCATTAATTGATTGTACTTTTGTGCTTTTTCTTCGTTGTTCATAACTTATATATAAATGATAAATATAAAAAGTAAATAAAAAACCCCACGTATGAGGTGGGGGTTAATATTGTGAAACCTTGTTGTTTATTTTTATTTATTTTTTAGAAGTTCTATTAACTCCTCTTTTGAAAGTTTATTTAATTGGTCTTCTATTGTCTCTTGTTTTACTTCGTTCCCACATTCAGGACAAAATTTCCAAGATGATTTTTTAATCTTTGTTGAACATTTCGGACACCTTTCAATTAAATCCCTTTTCTCGATAGGTTTTTGAGATTCCGGTAAGATTTTCCAAACTGATGTTGATACCGTCCAAGAATTAAAGTTTTTACTTACGGTTTTGAATGTTTGATCACTTTTAGACCCTATTTCCACTCTACCCGTCTCAATAGATTTTGATTTTTTAATTAACCGTCTACTTGCTGGTCGTTGTTCAAATTTATTTGAACGTGGATTACTACTAAAACTTAATGTATCATTAAAACTAGTTAACTTCACATCCATATTGGGTTGTGAACTATAATCAACATTTGAGGTGTAGAAATTATTACCTATTGGTGATGTTAAATTATCATAGACATAGGTAGGATTCCAAGTAGGATAAGAATTTAATTTAACTTCAAGAATTTCTTGTTCCTCATAAAATAGAATCTCAACATCACCATTGTTTGCAATTGCGTTCATTGTTTCATTTGTCGAATCTACGGTGTAGGTTTCAAACTTGAATTTGTTTGGAACATCGATATACCTCTCAAGAAATATTCTTTCTCCAGGACGTAAGATGATTCCACCACCTTTAATAAATTCTCCGTTAATTTTAATTTTTGATAGGACGGTTTTTCTTGATGGATTATAGAGTTCAATTTCAAACTCCGAACCGTCTTTTAGATAAACATTCTGATTGAATTGTTTAACACGTTGTTTGTTTTTTGTGATGTAAGCACATGGTTTAAAATCACTGATTTGATTGTAATACATTTTTCCTTATTTTTATTTGTTTATTTTATTGGAGTCCGATTTGTTGGTATTTCTCCAACTCAAATGTTTCAAGAACACTCGGAACCCAGTAACAAGGTTTCATTAATAATGATAATGTAATTTTATTTATAATCAATAATACGAATATTATTTAATTAAAAATTTGACTTAATAAAATTAATTTTCTATCATTATCACAAATTAAAAAATATACACTTATGAATCAAGAAAAACAAAAAGAGTTAGATAGACAGTTATCCAACGAAAATTATGAAAACTTAACTGATTTGTTGGACATTTACAGACTAAAGGGTTCAACAACATCTAAAACTGAAATGTCTGGGTATGATGAGTTTGGTGAGATCGACTTGGTTATTGAAACCAGGGTTGTTCTTATGACACCAACTTTAGCTAAACAAATCTTAGATGAATGTAACGTTGACAACAGACCACACAGTTCGGTGAACGTTGAAAAACTATCCAACGAGATGAAAAACGGAAATTGGATGTTTAACGGTGACACAATCACATTCGACTATAAGGGTAAACAAAAAAATGGTCAACACCGACTATTAGCTTGTATTAAATCAGGATTATCGTTCCCAATAATTGTAGTGACAGGTGTACAGCCTGAGTCATTCATGACAATGGATACCGGTAGGAAACGAAATGGTGGTGATACCATGGCGGTTATGGGTGTTAAGAATTACACAAACACAGCGTCAACAATCAAAGCTGTACACGCGTTTAAAAATGGGAGATACGGTGAAAATCAAACCAGTTTAATTAGTGCGTTGTCAAACTCGGAAGTCGCGGAAAAATACATATCATATAATACGGAAACCCCATACTCTAAGGCACCACTTGAGGATTCTGTTAAATATGGACTAAAAATGAGTAAGAGAGATGAGTGCTTGTTAAAGTGTTCCATCACATCAACTTTTCATTATCTTTTAATGGAAGTAGACCCAATTAAAGGTAAGGAATTTATGGATCAAGTTTGTTTGGGTTATGGTATTTATAAAGACTCACCAATTTTAATTGTTAGAACCAGACTATTAAAAAGTAAAACAGATAAAAACTATAAACTGGAACAAAATGAGTTATTCCGTATTTTAGTCTACGCTTGGCAGAAATTTAAAAATAATGAAAAGTGTAAGTCAATAAGATTACCTGAAAACATGGACATGACCTTATAAAAAATAAAACCCCCACTGGTGAGGTGGGGTTTTAATTTTAATATTCTTCATCGTCGTCGTAATCGTCAGACCTAACATCCCAATCACCGTAACTATCCCTAAACGCGGTCCATCCGTAGATGTTAGGGCCAACTTCACCGATCCAATCCTGGATACCCATTCTATCGTCCGGATCATTACTTGAATTCCATTTACTTAGATCCTGTCTAACCAGGTCCCACCATTCACTCTTACTTTTAGCTATTCTAGGACTGTCGTACTTTTTCATCTCATTTATTGTTCTACGAATAACCTTAGTTAATTCAGACTCCGTTAATCTTATAGTTTGTTTCATACTAGTAAATATTATAAAAATTGATTTTCGTATTCCATCCGTTCAAATATCGGACGACACATATGTAGTATATTTGAAATGTAGGTTACGTTTAACCAAGTTATTATATCCTTAAAGGTTTCAAAATCTTGTTTAAGTTCAAATCTCACATATTCATCTAGGGGTCTCCCGGTTATAACACCTTTTTTGATGTACAGATCAACGTCAACCGGTAAAAAACAATCCCCATCCCAATAAGGAGTCGCGGCACCATCAAGATCGTCACCGGTACTTATTTTTGTAACTTTAAAATATACCACCTCACCATAACCACCAGGGTAAATTTTAACCACATAATCACCCCATTTATGTTCTAATCTCATTACCTTTTCACTTCCACCCCACCATTCCATAGACTCGGATCCAGAATTTACTACGGAATCACATATTTCATACAAATCAACACAACTAAGTTTTGGTAACTTGTGATCACCATAAATTTTAAAAATTCGAGGTAATGTCAATCTCATTCTTTCCATGGTCTCAACAAACCCATATTCTAAAAATGATTTTGATAATAGGTTTTTTAAATTAGATTCTGTAATAATGTATTTCATATTATTACCTTCTTCTAAAATTATGTGAGGGTTTATAGTCCGATAAATCACTAAATTCTTCTGGTGTTAAAAAAGTAACCCTACAAAATCTTTGTGCCCACTCATTTTCATATTCTTCAGTATAATACTCAATAGCTTCCTCCTCAGTACCGTCATCTTCATCTATAAAATCGTCAATATCTTCCTGGGTGATAATAAACTCCTCAATTAATTTACCATTTGGTGGTAGGTATTCTTTTGGTCCTTTTATAATAGCTATTAACTTAACAACATAAGGTGATTCACCTTCTTCGATAACACGTTTAACAATTCTTGTTAAATCTGATTCAGTTAGTCTAATTATTTTTTTCATATTAATAAATATTATATAAAATAAAAAACCCCACCTTTATGGGTCGGGGTAGGGATATTTTAATCGATTTTAAATTTGCCGTTGTTCTTTGATTGTGAAACAACTTTTTTATTATTTTGTACAAATTAAGTTAACAGTAAATGATTGAGGAAGCTCACCACCCAACGGAGAAAAAACAATAATTTTTAAAGTATCATTTTGATTTTTATTAATGAAGTTTGTTTCAAAAGAGGTTCTTGTGTCAATAGTTAAGTTTGAATCTCCACACTTTAATTTCCCACCCAACTGTGCAATTTTTTCGTCTATTTTTGTTCGAACATTTGATCTTATATTTAAAAGTTCACTTGAGTAATTTCTTTTACTTAATTCATGATATCCCTTAAAAGTTGACATCCACTCACTTTCTCCATACTTAATATAAAACAAGTCGGGTACCTTAAATCCCTGGCACTGAACTTTAAAAAGTCCCGTAGTATTATTTGTATTGATACCATCCATTTCATACATAACAAAATTATTCCCTTCTGTTGGTTCCGTTTGTACCCAATTTAAGTCAAAACCACATTGTTGTTTCATTGGCGTTGGTTTTGAAGGTTCTTGTTGTGTTGGTTCTTGTTGTGTTGGTTCTTGTTGTGTGGTTGGACTTGAAGTATTAGTGGAAGCCCTTAAACAAACTTGTTTAATTGGTGAAAATTTTAAAAAATAAAGATTTCTAAAGGGTATATTAGGGTTTTTATTTTGTGCCTTATTCAAAAAATTCTGAGTACTTTCAATTGCTTTTACTTTATAAGACCCATCATTATGTTTTAAAAACCACTTACCAAAGTCTGGATGTGATCTAACTTTGTTTTTCTCAACCTTTGCCACAATAGATTCAGTTATATAATTTTTTAATTTTATAGTATTAAATTTAGGATTCATAGTCTTATCAACTTTTTTAAATAACACACCCTCAGACTTCAATTTTTCAATAAAGACATTTTTTATCGATGGTAACAAAAAGATAGATGTCGTGACTCCCGTTAAATTGTAGGCCTTGGACAACCACTCCTTTGTAAGTTCTTGGGATTCTGAGAACTTAAGATTAAAATACTCTTCTAAAACTTCCCAAATTTCATAATAATGAATATAAAATTCACTATTTTCCATATCGTAAACCATTAAATTATGTTTTGGTTTATATCTAAATAAAGTATACTTAGAATCTTCCCCACTCTGAACAACATCCATATCGTTAAACAAATTAAGAAAATCGATTGGTGAATTTATATCCATGATTTTAAAAAAGTTATCAGAACCATTTACACTTTTAAACGCAAGTCAAATACCTTTTAATTTTATAACTTGTTTTAATAAAACCTTAAGATTATTTTCCCGACTTTCTGTAATAATGTATTTCATATAAGAATAAATATTCTGGGAAACAAAAAACCCCACTTAAAGGTGGGGTTAATATTTTTATATTCAAATAAGGATCATACACAATAGCAACTATTTATAGATATGGATAAAATAGTTGTGATTACCTTTCAAATAAAGATCATACACAATTTTAAAAATTCAAACAGCTAATGTGTCTGGTTGTGATTACCTTTCAAATAAAGATCATACACAATGGTATCAAATTCGTTTGGAAAAGGTTAGATGTTGTGATTACCCTTCAAATAAAGATTATACACAATTCCTGGAGTGTCCTCTAACATCTTAGATAGGTTGTGATTACCTTTCAAATAAGGATTATACACAATGTGTATTTAGGAAACATGATAAATTGAAAGGCTCTTGTTGTCATATGAAACCCACAAAGTGAGTTTCGACCACAATTAAATTGGATGTCACACCACCCAGTTTTTTGTTTCCTAATTTTTTAAATTGTCAAAGAACATTTTCTTACCTACGTCCCGAATGTTTAACGCCGCGTTGTAATCACGATCAATTACATTTTTACAGTTTTCACATTCCCAGACCCGGTCAGTTAAAAGTAAATTTTGATTTACCGAACCACAACTATTACATTTCTTACTTGTGGGGTAATATCTATCTACCTTAATTGTGTGTTTCCCGTTGGATTCACTTTTATATATAATCATCTCACGTAACATCCCAAAACCTGAGTCCAGAATATTTCGATTTAGATTTGATTTTTGTTTTACGTTTTTACCAGGATTTTCCACGGTACCCTTATTTGACTTGGTCATTTCAACAACATCCAAATCCTCCATAGAAATTAGATCGTACTCATCAACCAATTTCTTTGACACATTGTGAAGATAATGTTTACGACAATTAGCTATTTTTTCATGTACCTCACTAATTTTTTTCTTTATTTTTTTCCAGTTATTGGAGTACTTAACACACTTACTTAAATTACGTTGTAAAACTTCTAAGTGTTTTAAATGTTTTTGTAGGTATTTTGGATTTTCAATAACTTCGTTGTCTGAGGTAACGACTAATGATTTAACACCAAGATCAATACCAACAACAGACTCAACCTCAACCTTTTTTACCTCATTCACATATTCAACCATGATTGATACGTAGTACTTATCGTTTTTTCTGGAGATTGTATAAGTTTTGGGTGTACCAACAATAGGTCTACGGTATTTTATTTTAATATTACCGGTTATTTTGGGTAATGTTAACTTACCGTCTTCTTTTATCCCATGTTTATTTAAACTACCACCAGTTAAGTGTAATGTAAAACTTTGTCTTGGGTGATTTCTTTTTCTAAAATCGGGAGGTGTTGGTTTTTTTAAATCTAAATTTGGATTTTTTTTAATCCTCTCGTTATATATTTTTAGTCTCTCAAAATAATTTGACCAACCAACACTTAAATGTCTCATTTCATTAATGTAAATACTAGAGTAATGGTCGTCTAAAAATGGTGCTGATTTTCTATAGTTTGATATATGTGAGTTAAAACCAAAATGTGATAGATTTGGTTTGCCACCCAAAGAATATATTTGTCGGTCCAGGTCTATTGTTAGGTTCCTAACGTATCTAGCGGATTGTATCGCTCCCTCGATTTGTTTGATCTGGGTTTTATTGGGGTATATTCTATATTTGAACCCCTTATTAGATACTCCAACCTTTTTTTCTTTTTTCACAATACAAATCTAGGAGTATTTTTTTTAATAGTCAAATTATTTTGAAAATTTTCCAAAAATTTTTTTTCAGTATTTGGGTCTTATATAAAGAGGGGGTCACATTAACCGGGAATAATACTTTTTAACAAATTCATCTTTGTATGTATCAATGATGTACTGGGAATATTCCTCCCACACCATGGTATTAAGTCTTGCTATTTTATCCATGAAATGATATTTCTCATCCATGATCCGATCAAAACAATCCGGTCGACCATATGTAAAACGTGGGTTATTCATATCTATATGGTTTAACATTACAGATATATTACAATCAAATAAATAATAATGATGGTTCCTTAATTCTGTATTAAGTTTCAAGTCTTTTAAAACCCACTTAACACAATTGGGGTAGGTTTTTGGAATATCCAATATATCCATTAATTTATCAATACCCCCAGATGATTTAATTGTGACACGAAGACCTTTTGTTTTAAGTAACTGTGAAAATAATTTTTTTAATTTCTTTTCCTGACCCTCTGTAATAATGTATTTCATATAAGAATAAATATTCTGGGAAATAAAAAACCCCATTATGAGTTGTGATTCCCCTTAAATTATAAACCCCAACCAACCGTATAGGCTATTAACCAGTAGACCTCCTTCAGGTATGATCCCCCTTAAATTATAAACCTCATCCAACCACTCTTTTGTAAGTTCTTTGATTTCCCTATGTCTAATTCTGTATTGTTCACTTAAAACAACTCCCCAAATTTCATAATCTATGTAGACAATATCATTTATTTCATCGTAAATCATCAAATTATGTTTTGGTTGATATCTAAATAAAGTAAACCTAGGATATTCTTCACTTTGAACTTGATCCAAATCATTAAATAAATCTAAGAAATCCCTGGGGGAATCGACATCCATTATTTTAACAAAATTATCGAATCCATTTACACTTTTAAACGCAAGTCCAACACCTTTTAAGTTTATAACTTGTTTTAATAAAACCTTAAGATTGTTATTTTGTGATTCTGTAATAATATATTTCATATAAGAATAAATATTTCGGGAAACAAAAAACCCCACGGATGAGGTGGGGGTTTTTATTTAAAAAAATGACTGTTTATTTTAATCTTTGGTATCCGTTCTCTTTTAACCAATTAGATATAATGCCGGATCTCATCGTTAAATGGTCAGGTAATTCCACACCATAATTTTCTTCCACCCAAGATCTTAATGTTTCATCATTCCACCCACTACCAGAACTTGGATCATACGGTGGAACATGGTATTTTCTTTTATCATCCATTTGTCTCATTTCTTCGTTATGTTTGTCCCAATCTTTTTGATAATCAGCGTGACCCATACTATAACGTCTATCCATTTCCATAATGGTTCTTTTAACAAGTCTTGTTAAATCTCTTTCTGTTAATCTTATAATTTTTTTCATATTAATAATTATTTGGGTTTGTTGTTGTGGTTTGTGTGGTAACCTTCTTACCTAAGTATTGTTTCCCATATTTTTTCCACGCTGCGAACGTATTTGGACCGATCGTCCCATAACCTTTACCTTTGTTTAATTTAACGTATTGACCGGTCTTTGTTTTAACCCATGGACCAATGGTATCCATATAGTCTTGGAATTCCTTAACAATGAATGATTCCACAGGTGTAATATTTGATTTTGTCTGTCCGGGTGTAACAGTAAAAAGTTTTAGGTACTGATCATACATAGATTGTGTGTTATTTACAGCTTGACCTGATGTGTTTCCAGATAAGAATTGTCTGTACTTTTCATAATCCTTTGATGTATCCGTTGGTTGTTCATTTATCAATGGTTTAACATCCCCCAGTTTTGATTCCATAAGATTTTTAAACCTGAATGGGTTTATAGTCATACCACCATCATATTGTTCACGAATTCTGTTTTTTCTTCGTTAGATAAATCATTTAATAAATGTTTCATAGTTATTATCTTTTTAGATAAATATCAAAACTACCCAAAAAATCTTTTCAGTATTTAGGTATTATATAAATGGGGGGTCGCGTTTTCAGAAAACTATCCTATATAAATGGGGGGATATACAAACCGGATTTTTCAGAAAAATTTTCCCAGAAATTTTTTACGAATATTTCATTTACGGGATTGAGCCCCCCTTTTTACCTGACAAAATGTCATATATGGGGGGGATACGGGAGGGGGGACCCCCCATTTAAGGGGGAGGGAGGGGTTAGAGACCCCCCAGGAGATCCCCACAGGACTCAGGTATAATATTATAACACCCAACAACTAATGTCTTCACTTCAAATACATAACCTTCACCACCGGTGTCTTTTAGTGTACTAAATAAGAATGGAGCTTCTCTCTCCACGGTCTCCAGATCACCGTTAAAACTTTTCACCACCATGTCTGGGGGTAACTTAGAGTAAACAAATGACATGTACTGTTCGATCCCCTCATTCAACTGGGATGAGAACCGTAACTTATCTTCGTCTGTCTCCTGGGTGATGTTACTACCGATCACAATGGAGTACATGTAGGACCAACATGAGTACTCAATAAAATGATCAAGTGAAGACTGATCATTATTAAACCTTTCCCTTAGACTGTCATGTAGATCATACATGTCAACAAACCTTTTTAAGTTAACGTCAAAGTTAATTGTCATCTGATACATGAACTTCTCCGGGTTCTCCACATTTAGTTTAACGATCCATGGGTATTTGGTCCGGATCAACTTCTCCAGTAATCTAAATCCTTTTTCTTGTTGGGGGGTAATCATTGTCTAGTCCTTAACATTAATTAAACCAATGATCTTCTTATCACCCCCACCTTCATTGATGGAGTCAACCCATTGTTTTAGATCATCCTCACTATCGAACTCCTTAAAGAATGATTCATATAGATCACCTTCCGGTCCACTTGTCTTCATAGCTACCCCCACTTTAACCTGGGGGGAACTCATCTCTTGGATAATTCGTAACTGATCCTCTGTAAGTATGTATTTCATAACTATAAATATATGAAAAATATTTTAATTAAAAAATCAATTTTATTTGGTGGTCTCATTTATTTCTTGTATCTTTGTATAGTCGGTGATTGAGTTCGAGACGGGTTCGACCAATAGAATTGGGGGTCGCAGAGGGTGGACTCCACCCTACCTTATATTTTTTTTATAAGGGTCCCCCCATTTTAGGTGGAGAAATATTTGGTAATGTCAAATGTTTCCCGTATCTTTGTGGTAACATTATTTCATTCATTTTAGGTGGGGGGAAGTTGTTGTTTGTTATCCCCCCATTTAATTTAGTGATCTATGTGAGATCCCCCAGTTTTATTAGCTAGTCTAATTCGGTGGTCAGTGACCCCCCATTTTAGAGTGGTCCTTTTATCTGAGTGATCTATTATGAAGTTCTTTGTTTAGTGTGTGTAATGAATGTTCCCTTATTAGAAGATTTACATTATTGAAATCCTCACTTGAAAGGGGGGAAGTCTTATGTATGTACTCTATCACATCCCCCATCTCACATCCGGTCAGAATAAAAAATCTTTGATTGATCGGTTTGTTGGTCCCTTTCATGTGGTGTTCCTGGTATGTACAGGATCCAGAAAATGATTGGTACTCATAAAGTACAGTTACGGTATCACCTGATTGGTGAACCTGGGGGTTGAAAATGTCTAATATCTCTCTCATAGTGGGGGTTTTTGTTAATAACTTTTTGTTAAATTTCTTGTTTTTGTCAAAATGTCAGTCCCTCGTCACACACCACACAATCCCTTTACCACTTTTTACCACCGGGTTAAATTCCCCCCATTTAAAAGGAATTACCCCTCTTGATAGTGGGAAGTCAATTTTTCCCCTCTCCTGGTACCGTCAGGACCATTTTTTTTACTATACCTATTCCCCAGCGAAAACCATACAGTAATGGTACATTTCCGGGGGACAGTCCTTTAGGACGTTAGAAGAACCCATTTATAGTCTATTTAGTAGTCTACTTATAAGTCCTTCAACATCCGGGAGGATCAATAAAGGTCCAACATTTGACCCTTTAATTATACACAATAAATAACACAAAATCAAGTGGTAAAATGTGGGTATCTTTTATATCATTCCAGTCAGGTTTAACCTGACAATACGGATATAATTAATCACCCCCACTTATAACCACACCAAAATATAATACCACATATGTTCATTATATCTACTTGTTCATTGTCAATGAACAATGTCTGAAAGTGAACACCTCATCCATTATACTTTATGTGTTACACAAAATGTGTAATCATTAGGGTCCGTCTATAAATGGGGGACCTCCACTAAAGGGGGGGGATAAATAAAGTGTAGGATTAATTTATGAGGTGAATTCCTCGACGTAGTGAAACGAAGTGGAGGACAATGAACCGAATACATTGATCGTAGACTTTATTGTCTTAAATCGAGTCTATTTAGTTTTATTGTTGGTTCATATTAACAATCTCCTGTGTTATATTTTATATATATACTATGTCCTCTGATTAATCCACCACCTAAATTGTGTAACAAATGACTTATTGATTCTTCCACTTGATAACGTGCCGAGTGGTAATAAGACCATCCTTCGTGTTGGGGTAATGGTTTAGGTATATAAACATATAATGTAATATGATAATGTGACGGTATAATAATATAATTACAGTATTTTAATCCTAAAATGTCAAACACTTTTTTAACCTCATTTTCCATTATTGATTCAATAAGAAACGTCATATCTTCTTTCGTACCTTTTAAATCAAGAATACTAAATAATTTTTTTTGACCCCCAACAGCTTTTGAAGCTATCATGATCCCCTTTGTTTTAATAATATGTAATAACTTATTC
>Ga0194115_10004627_pt1 | contig 14669 bp, 10 predicted proteins | sample TA2MahsurfametaG_3_FD_148656 | JGI IMG/M metagenome (GOLD analysis project Ga0194115, IMG submission 148656) | Freshwater microbial communities from Lake Tanganyika, Tanzania - TA2015002 Mahale S4 surface | ecosystem: Environmental > Aquatic > Freshwater > Lake | place: Tanzania: Lake...
CCTGTCCCCTTCCCGGGTGGGGGGGGGCCCCCCCCCCCCCCCCCCCGGCCGGCCTTACTTAGGGTAATAGTACGGTCTTTGAAACTGTACCACCAGTTCACAAATCCCACCGACGATTCCAACGAGGGCAAGGATAGCCACAGAGATGACTAACCAAATGGGGAAGATACAAGAATTCTCACGTTCGATTGGAATCGGTGGTTGAATCAAACCATCATCTACCTTTTCAGATTGTTCATTCATCGTCGTCGTAAGGCTGGTAATGACCTCTGTCTCCATGTGATACATTTCATGTGCTATTCTCTCGTCATCGTCGATATCATTTTCGTTGTTGAAGTTCTCACTACCATCGTCACCACCATAAAAAAACACATGTAAATGTTCTTCTCGTTCCTCTTCCGGGAAATCCCTTTTGATGGGGGTCTTCTTCTTGTTCTTCTTGCCTCTCATAATGACAACTGCTTGAAAGTATTGTAGTACCGATACAAACACCAGATGATCAACCTATCTTGCCTTAAGAGATAAGATCAATTGAAGACATCTTGTTTGAAGATAGCAGCAGCTTCCAAAACGATGAGAGATTAACTCTGTCATCCGAGATTATAGAGTCATCAATTTTTTCGATGGATCCTATGTAAATTTGGCAAAGAAAAACTCATTCCCGCCACGGGACTTTCATACGTAGTCTCGTAGATACTACTTAAAGTCAACATATAGGCATGTGGATAGATACTATTGATAGAGCACCAACTCGGACACAAAGATATTCTGTTCGCACGTGTGTGTTGCCTCGACCAAGTCGCATTCTCATTGGAGGGTGACGCGGTTCTCGAGACGACCCAACAGGTAGAGAGTAAACAAAAAGTCTTCGTACCACAAAACATCTTTGGGGTAATCTATCGTTTCTTGCGGTGTTTCAATAGTAGGTCGATTTGACAGAACGAGATTCAAGAAAACTGGAATTCTGCTGCGATCGCCCAAGAAAAAATCCCATGAAGATTTCTTGGCAGACGACTACTTGGGCATTGTCGGCCTTCATAGGTCTTTCGAGTCCAGTCATTGTGGTTCATGGATTTCTCCCAACATCGTCGCATCATCCTAGTACGGTCCGATACAATTCGATCCTTCAAGCAGAAGACAACAACAACAACAACAACAACAACAATGAAGCCTGGGATGCAGATGTCGAATATGACAAGGAATGGCCTCAACAGAAGGCAACACCAGATCCTTCAACTGCATGGGATGCTATCCCCAATATGCCAGCAGTTGGGAAACTAGGTATTGGGGTATCCCTACAACCATTGAATGATAAGGAAGTCGCAGATATCCGAAAGGAGGCAGAAGATATTATTAATTCACGGATCGATGAAAGTATTCAAGATATTGAACGCTTACGAAAAAAAATGTCAAAGGATATGGAACAATCACGAAAGATTATGCAAATTGCAAGTGATTTAGAGGCAAAACAAAAATCAGAGGAACTGATGAAGAAAATTGATCAATTGACAGGAAATTTCTTAGAATCAACCAAAACATCCCGGACGTCGACCAAAATGGCAGCCGCGGCATCTCGTGCTATGGAAGGTACTGGACGGGGAATTGAAATGGGAACATGGGGAACATTATCCGGACGGACCGTCTTGGCATCTGACTCTGGATCATTATTAGGGAGTGTCGATAATGCTGTAAAGGAAGAAAAGAATCGTAATACATCCGGCAAGACCGCCGACGGAACGACGATTGATCTTGTCGAAAATAGAATCATCGTCGTTGCCGATATCAAGGAGGTACGCTCATGTCCAAGTTTTTCTTTCTGTCCTTTTCTTCCTTGTATTGTTGATTTGAAACGGCATCGAAACGACGAAGGATAGTCTATCTTGTATTCTCACCTTGTTGGTTTCAGGATTCCCTTGCCAAACGTTTAGTGCCCATCCTTACAAAAAGTTTCCAAGATACAGATATACCAAATTGTAAGGTGGATATTCTTCCCCCTACCGGGAATATGCCCCTGGGTGGGAATAATGCTGCATGTGTCATTGTCTTTTGTACGAGTCTTACACAGGCAAGTTCACTGTCGTCAATCCTTGACAAGTTACTCCGAAAGACACTCCAACCGAATGGTCACATTGGACAACCTCCGACACAATTGGTCGGTATTTCTACACTCGGTACAGAACGGACTAATCAATTTCCATATTCAGTCGGTAACTTCCTTGGAAAGTTAGATCAAAGACGACAAATTGAAGAAGTCCTTATCAATACAGTCCGAAGGAGACTTTCTGAACCACCCTTAGACTATACATTGATCAAGTTCGGTGAAGTCAAGCCATCCGCAAAGAATTTTGAACTCCTACCGGGAGATAAATTGGATGATGCAACGACTGTTGAGACTGTCTCGAATACTATCGTTCAGGCTGTCGCCTATCAACCCTTTGCTCGTAATCGGACTCTCTCAGTATCTGGAATCCTCCCCTCTGATATCGATGAGAATAGTGCAGTATTTTGGGATACGGCATTCCTCTGCCTGGAGGGTCCCGAAGTCTGGCGTATTGGTAATGTGGGAGATATTTCTCAGTATGGAAAGTTGTTAGAGTACATCCAAGGTTGGGCTGAAATTCTAGCAGATACCGGAAAGGGATTGACGACACCCGTCCGGGCTATCAAGGGGATTACATCCAGATCTTCTCACCTAGTCGAGAAACAGGATGGTGTCCAATTATTGTTCCTACCGACGAAGACGGGGAAGAATTATATGAGTAAGGATGAGGAACGACAACGTGAAACAGATACAGGACGAAGAGTATCAGGAGTTCCGTCGTCATCAGTGGCAGTCCGGAAGACAATCCGGGAGGGTGGGATTGATATCGTCGTCGAAACGACGAAGGATCAGAAACTCCGTGTCCGTGCAAGACGTTGTAATTATGCCGATGATGCCATTATTAAGGAATTGAGTGAAGCGACGATTCTAAAACGTCTTCAAGATGCTATGGAGGTATGGAAAAAGGAAGTTATGTAATACAACTAGTGAAGCGATTCTGGCGATCCGATATGTCATAGGAAAATGGTACATATCATATCCTATCTATTGTACGTATCTACATATATGGATACGAAATACGAGTAAATTATGGCGTCAACGCGCAGCCTTGTTTCCCATCATCAAAATGTCCACATGATGACTATCACACTTGGAAGCAGCATTCATCACTGTCAGCAAACCGCCGCCGTCCAATCAGTATAGGTCCATCAACCGAAGAGGCTTCACACATTCTGTAAATTCACCGTAAAGAAAAAGCACAAAGATCTACAACAATGTCATCGAATCCTGGTACCACAAAGAAGGAAATACCGGCTGCGAAGAAACGGTCCCGTGATGAACGGGAGGAAGACGATATCAATAATGGCTTAGATATGAAGCGTCAGAATACGTCTAAAACTCCTGTCAAACCAAGCAAGGATGGGACGACATCACATCCTACACCCATGACGACGAACGGTTCTACGAAGACGACAAAGGTTTCCAAACCAGTCACAGCCGCTGTACCGAAAACGAAAACCGTCCCACCGGTAACAGACATGGTACCTCCCAAAGATTTATTGCTCCCTCCATCCCCACAAACATCATCATCTATTGTCGCATCGACGACATTGACGACCAAAACATTGGCAGGGAAAACAACAACAAAAGAACAAGAAACGCTGGAAAACATCCCCCCAGTGAATGGTAATGTTGTTCCTTCTGCTACTACTAGTACTACTCCCACTACTGTTTCGGGAAATGTCGGCGCACATCGTTCTTTGAAGAAATGGGTCGCATTCCTTGCTTTCCTACTGGTTATCTTTTCGGGGATGGCAATATTTGTCTATGTATCGTCAGAAGTTGTCATTATGAATCTCAAACAAGAACTCTCTCAATGTCGGGTAACAATGTCAGAACAGGATTCCTATTATGTCCAAGAGTTACAAAGTCAAGTCGTCGCATGGAAACGTCGGGTAGCTGAAAAGGAATCTCAACTAAAAAGTCTTCATGAGGAATGTTCCCCGTTAGGAAAGTAAATAGTTTTTTTCTTTCATGATTACCAGACGGGGATTTAACCATAGGATACTAGATAGCATGTGTCTTTTGTTAGCTTAAATCTCTAGGACTTCTTAAATATGTCTCCCAGCCGCTTCAGGTCGTCATCACTTGGCTTTCCGTAACCCGAGCTACCTCCACCACTGCTACTGCCACCACCCCCACCACTTGAAGGTTTCTTTGGGGTTCTACGCGATGAAGGAGGAGGAACATCATCGTCATCGTCGTCGTCATCATCATCATCGTAGTCGTCGTCATCATCATCGTCATCGTCGTCGTCATCACTGGCATCCTTCAAATCTTTCAGTTCATCTTGAATGTCAGTATCTGAAGTGGTCTCTGTAATGTTGAAATACTCTGCCTTTTGAGCTGCCAAGATAGCTAGGCCCTTTTGGACGTAAGCCTCCTCCTTCCGACGGCGGACGAATTCACGGACACCCATTGCTCCCCATGTGGGGATGAAAAGTCCGACAGAAACCTTGATATAGAGTCCACGAGTCTTCGTCTTCGATGTGTCAATTCCTGAAAATTGACTTCGAGATGCCGATTGTAACCGTTCGGCGGTCGCCTTCTCTACTTGAGTCCCCTTTCGGGATACTGTCGGAGATCCCATCGATTCAAACTCGGCAAAGTCGTCACCCTCATCATCTTCATCACCATAGTCGACTGTCGTCGATGTTGCCTTGGTGGTGGAAGATTTTGTACTTCCCTCAATTAGGCTCCCTGTACTATCCAAGACCGATGCCGCTGTCGGAATCTCATCTGGTAGAAGTTCTCCATCGACAAGCTTCGAGGCCTGTTCATTGGACATTCCAGGTCGGATAGAATATTTACGATCATCACCAATCTCATAGGCAAATTTGGCCTGAACGGGTTTACTAGCTGATGCCCAAAGGGTGGATGCCACGAATAGAGTCGTTCCCCACCGTTGAAGTTTCTTCCTCCAAGATTGCAAACGTTGTCGTCGTCGTTGTTTTCGTTGTTGTACACCCGTGGCGATGATGGTTGTGTCGTGATTATTGTCGGGTGTTACCTTCATCGGTGGATCATTCATTTCCTCATTCGGCATCGCCCATAACGACCAAGTCGTTCGCATGCTTCGTTCTGAGCCTCGTCCCAACTTCCACTCGGCTGACCCTCCTCCATGAACTATCCGTTGAGGGGTCCTTCGTGTGCTACAGGTCATATAACTTCCACCACAAGTACCTGTAGTTGTTGTAGGAGCAGTAAGGGTTGTGATTGTGACAGATGGAGAAAACGCGACACCGACAGGTGCATTCAGGGCTAAAATGCCGACAAGCGTGAGCGTTGCCACGACATAGAGACCTCCAATTGATTTCATAATGGCTTGACGTGTACCAGAAAGAGCCGAGATTTACTTTGTGTGTAGAAGGAGAAAGAGAGAGTTAGACTGTCTTGAAAACGACAAGGAAAGGAGAGAAAGATGAGTATTTAAATTGAAGATTTCAAAGGATCGGCGAAAGAAATGCTGTACAACGTTTCGTGCAAGGAGAGGCAGTCGATGAGTTGAGGAAGGTAGCCTTCAAGAATCTCCTGTGCTTGACAATGGGATGGTGGCGATGGGATGGACGTCGGTGACGACATCCTCTAACCGCAAAAACGAAAAGATCGCGTCGTGACACGTGGAAACCAATTTCTATATATATGTATGATATCTATAAGGGGAGGTTCAGTGCTATCTACGTATCAAGTATCATACATATCATATTGACTGTGAACCTATTCGTTTAGGTCCCTATACGGATCTGACGAGTCCACTCTGGACGAGGGACGTACAGACAAATTCAAGGCCTCACGACTGGTGCCGGTGTTTCGGGCATCTAGCCAGGGAAATTCAGCTAATTTATCTGTTACTGGTACGACGTTTACCAGACGGCCACGAGTACCGAATCAAGTTCCAGTAATGCAACCTCCAATGCATTCTCTACCGTTGATTTTGGAGGGCCATCTGGGGGGCTCTCCCTCCACGGGAAATACCCGGTAATAAGGCCCCAGGTTTTATGGGCATTGATTTACCCACACTTGTCGCCATCAATCCCTCGATAAAGAGTGAGAGAGAAAGAAGACATAGTGAAGAGGATGTCTGAACTTCCGAATCAACGCAACAATCCATACGGTGGACATCCTGCGCATCAACAGCAGTTAGGAAATGCCGCTGGTGGTTATAACCAAGGAGGTGGACGGCCGATGGGGGCTTGGCAACCTGCCGCTCCGACATCGATTCACATGGCCGATCGAGGAGGAGGACTGCCTCCAACACAACAACAACAGCAGCAGCAGCAACAACAACAACAGCAGCAGCAACAACAGCCACCACCACAATACGCTCCGCAACAACCGCCTGGTTACGGCGTCCAACCGCCGATGAATCCATATGCCTACAACCCTTATGCGGCGGCACAACACCAGTATCAGATGCAACAACAACAACAGCAGGGACGTGGACCAGCTCCATGGAATCCTGGCTATGCTAACAATATGTATGGAGCGACGAATATGTACTATCCACAGCAAGGTCGACCACAATCACATTCGATGCAACCACCGATGACGAATATCCCACCAGTCGCCGTTCCACCACCACGGCAAAAGAAGGCACTCCTTATCACGGTGAGTAGATGATGGGTGGGGACTTTGTCGTTACACACATTTGTGTGTAGGGGGAGAGGGGGAAAGAAGTATGTTTTCACCAGCAGCATAATGTTGGATATCTCTAACTGTCGTTCCATCGTGATGATTGTGATTCTTTCTTCGTTTTTTTTTCCAACGAAAGGATAAGGATGGGAATCCAATTGATCTGACATCGGTCGTGAAGAAACAGCCGTCAACGCCGACAGGAGGTGGTCCCGGTGCCGTTGTTACACCCACACCGTCTTCCTCTTCCGCTGCACCGGTGGTACAATCAGCTTCCGAGGCCGGATCGAAATTACGTCAAGCAGCTCTCGAACGCATTCAAGGAGGATCACCCGATAAAGTCAAACCCACAGCAGAGAGTGCACCGACGACGACTACTCCTACTGCTACTGCGGCGGCTGCGACGACGACGACGACGATGACAGGAACGCCCAAGAAGGCAGAGGAACCCCCGACGACTGCTACTACCCCTACGACAACGATTACGCCACAACCACAAGAAGAAAAGGTGACGCCCGTTGCACCACCAATACCAGAACCTGCGCCTCGAGCTGTTAGCCCGGTGGTGAAACGTCGATCAGTTTATTCAAAGGACGAGATGATGCGGTACGTTGTGTTCTTTTTTCATGGGCATTTAGATGAGGAAGGGAAGAATGGGAGCAGGTTATTTTGGGGATGTAAGAACTCTCACATTTGTCTCGATCACTTTTTCTGGCAGACTCAAGGAACTTCCAGTATGTCTGATCCGTCCCAAGGACCTTCCCGAGTTCTTGATCGTCAAGGAACCCTCTCGAGGGGGAGGAGGAGGCGGTGGTGGAGGTGGTGGTGGTGGTGGTGGAGGAGGAGGTCGCTCATCACGGGGTGGCGACGGTGGAGACCGAAGCTGGCAGCGGGGTGCTGCACCTCCTCGTCGTGCGAGCACCGACAAGCAGTATAACAACAACAACAATAACAATAATGGTGGGGGTGGTCAGTGGGCTCGTGGACAGGCGCCTCCTCCTATGCCGCAAGGACGTGGAGGCGGTGGTCGCGGGGGGGATCGTGGAAATGGTCCTCCATTCTTCGACGGCCCCGTGGCTCCATTGGTGAAATCGACGAATGGATGGCGCCCTGTCAAGAGTACCTCAGCTTTGGTTATTGCAGAGAAGGAGGTCAAGGCTATTTTGAACAAGATGACGAAAGAAAAGTTTGACATTCTGTCGGCGAAAATGTGTGAAATCCCTGTACTCAGCTACGAAATCTTGGCGATGATGATTGCAAATGTATATGAAAAAGCCATTGACGAACCTTCGTTTGGAGATATGTACGGAGACCTGTGTATCAAGCTCTCTCAACAGGTACAAACGGATTCCTTTGTGAAGATTATTGAATCTGACGAAGAACCGCCGACTGATGACGGAGAGAGCAGCAACCAGATCCCAAGTGAACAATCGAGTCGAAACTCAGTCTATAGGTGGTCGAACGATGTTGGGACAACCGATGCGGAGATTGTTGGTCCCTTTCAGTCAGTCGACCAATGTCTTGAGGTTGCACTATCAGATACCGAACAAGAGCGTGTCGAGCGCAATGAAATGAAGCTTGAACTTGTCTCTCTACGAATCAGGGGTAGGATGTTCATCAAAGTCCTAAAGAAGGCAGCTTCTACAGATACCGATGCTGAAGAAGGTGAACAAGAAGAGTTTTATACTGTATATTTCCCCGTCGCGGATCACGAGACTTGCGGTCAACAACTGTCAAAGATTTTCTTGAGCGAAAGGGAATGTGCGTCTGACGCTTCGAAGCAGAATTCCTTCAAACGATCCCTCCTTAATAAGTGTGAAGATGAATTCGGCAAACAAGACATTTATGTCGATTGGAAAAAGGAAAAAGCTGCCTATGAAGAGACTAAGAGTGGACTCAGTGAATCTGAGAGAGCCGAGAAAGAGGAAGAACTGGAGTTCCGACGTATCAAGATCAAGAAACAGATGCTTGGAAATATTAAATTCATTGGGCAGCTATACAAGAAAAATCTGCTGAAGGAGAAGATTATGCGTTTCTGTATTGCATCCCTCTTGAAGTTGGAGCCTGATGCCAAGGGTCGGACCTACCATGATGCCGGCGACGCCGAGATGGATGAAGAGGATCACGAGGCTATTTGTTCCATGTTCACCACAATCGGTTCAACTATCGATGATGCCTCTGCGGCAGACTTTATTACTGTGTGCTTCAACAAGATCAGCCGGCTCAGTAGTTCTCCTAGTCTCCCGTCGCGATCTCGATTCATGTACAAAGATTTGCTTGATCTTCGCCAGAATAAGTGGGTCCCACGTCGCAAGGTCGAAAAGGCGAAGACGATCGAAGAGATCCGTAAGGACTTTGAACAGGAAGAGCGCTTGAAGGCACAGGAATCTCAGCAATATCGCGGAGGAGGCGGCGGCGGAGGAGGAAGAAATGATCAAGGAAGAAACGATACTCGACGTAGTGGTGACTTTCGATCGAATAATACCCGTACTCCGATGCCAGCAGGTGGAAATTCTCGACGCCAAACTTCAAAGCCTGTGGTGGTTACAGACGACGATGGCTTCACAACCATCAAGTCTGGAAAGACTTCACTGTCCCAGACAGCTTCTTCCCGTGATTCTCAGAGACAACAAGCTCCGAAAATAATTACAAAGCAGGCCTATGCGGCGCTTACGGATGATGCCCCAACGCCATTAAACTCTGATCCACTGCCTGAACCACTCAGCCAAGAGAAATTAGAGCGCCGCATTGGATCAATTCGCTCAGAATACATTCAAGACCCAGCCAACATTGAGAATTTGATGCTTTCGATGGATGAACTTGCAGGAACACCGAACTATGGAGTTACGTTCGTTCAGAAAAGTTGTGATTTCATCATTGATTGCCGCGACAATGAGCGGAAAGCTGTATATGCGCTTCATGTTTTATTGGTTGAGAAAGGCCGGCTCACATCGGATGATGTCAAGAATGGAATGATTGATCTCATAGAGTTCATTGACAGCTATGTTTTCGATGCCCCAGCCGCATATGATTATCTTGGTGAGTTTTTGTCATCAATGATTAAGGTCAGGGCAATTGATATGTCATGGATATGCGAGCAGGCAGAGAAAACGAAGATAAGTATGGCGGACAATCCTGAAAAGATTGTCGTTGCCTTGATCAAGGCGATGAAAAGCGTGATTGGAAATGACGCCACAAAGTCTCTTGTCGAGTCCAGCAATGCTGTACTTGGCAAACTGCTTGGAACCGATAAGTGGGGAACTATCAGAGGCTCCCTTTAGATGACTTACAGTTGTTGCCATGAATAAATTTGCTTCACACGGGCGATTGGTTGCAACCTCGCGCTCATAGCTGCAATAGAGGACACACATTAACCACGGATGTAGCAAGACTATGCACTATACATACTTAGAGGTTCTTTTCCTCATACATACATACCAATTCGACAATCGTGGTGTTCCGACGGCGACAGTGTTTCTACAGGGCGATCGCCAGAGTTTGTTGCCGTGTATCTTTCATAGTCCACCTACTGAACCAGTAAATCCAAAACTTGGAAGGTCCTATATTTTTGTTCTGCCACACATGATGGAGACACAACTAGCTACCCGTCGAGCGATCTTTTATGTGTTCCTTGCATCCCTGTTGTGTGATGTCTATGCCTCGAAGGCAGCGGTCCTTGATCACTTGACCATTTGGTCATGGTGCCTTCACATGCTTTACTTTGAGCTTCACCTACCGACTTATCAAGGGATGGCCAAGGCCTTACATGGACCTTCCTTTACAGGTGCACATGCCCTATTCTCTATGTACTGCTGGACTATGTTCGCCAATCCGAACATGGAATTTGATCTTGCCCCCGAAGGCCGAGCTGCTTGGCTCGTGTACGTCCGGGCACTCGTGTTACACTTGTTCCCTGTCATCTTTCACTGGATGGATCTTAGCAGTAATCAAGTCATACTTGCTGAAATCTACGAATCGTCAGCTTTTCTTGAACGGAATAGTATGTTGTTTCGATTTTGGGTTTGCTTGGGAGGGTACTTTGCGATGGGGTTGACATGGGAACAGTTCAATGGCGACGCTGCTGCAACGTATCGTGTTGAGATTGTTCCCGATGAAACATATGTACTGGTCAGCAAGGTGATCGGAGTACTTTCATGTATAGTCGCATATTCACTGGCATTGAAGCCCAAGCTTTTCAAGGAGAAGAATTCCTAGTTCCCCTACATACAGTAGTTGCCATCGAGTGGTCGCCGTCTGTTAATGTGATCATGAGAAGGGGAACATGATGTCACCAGCACACTACAGAGAGATGAGACTATTTTGTAATCATGATCCATTTATCGGAAGATATCCTCTATGAGATCAACAGGAGACTAGTTCTGCTAGGTGATGATGCGGATCATCTTCCTGATTTTTCGGTTCGGCTTCCGTTCAAGAATGGATGCATGAGCATGATATTGTTATCATCGTAAATTTCTGTAGCTGTTGTTTGAATTCATGATGGTGACCAGACGTCTGCGTTAGACGAGTTTCGTGTAGTAAAGTTCATCACCAAACAATGAAGTGGAAGGCGATATACCAAGAGAATCATCGTATTCGAATACGCGCTCCGCTGGGGTACCCTGCCAAATGCTATTCGCTTCAATGATTTCTCCCGTCAGTGCCAGACTCTTCTCTAGCAGCATCGAGCCAGGTTCACAGTGGACACCTTGCTGAAGCCGAGACTGTGACCGTAGAGTCACATGGTTGTCAAGTCGGATTTTGGCCAATTCAAAGTTTCCGCGAGTATTCAAGTGCGCAACAAGTGAGGCCACGTCGATCACACAACGATCACCCATGACCACAAGATCGGGCTCAGGCATGAAGGGATCTCCGCCCGTGGGGTAGAGACAACAGTCCTTTCCTATCTGTCCACCAAGTGACTTGAAGTACCAAGTACAATACTGTGTTCCGCTTATGAAATCCAAAGTACTGACACGATGAAGACGCCGAACTCTTGCTATCGTTTGGTAGAATTCCCAATTTTGACAATAGCGTGACTGGTCCCAATTGTATCTACCCTCGCTCCGTCGACCCAGTAAAGCCCACTTTGCGGTGATTTCAGTCAGAAAGCAAAGCAGGACTCGAATCGCATGCGCCGCGAGAAAAATTGGCAAAAGCGTCTGCATCAGTTCAGCAGAAGATGTCTTAGCCTGGTCGTAATATCGCGCGCTCGGCTGAAGACCATACAACAAGGCTGCACCGACATGTATCGAAGCCAACAGAGGGAGAGAATGAAAGACGCTGAAACATCCTTCACAAACAATGTTCAGGAGAATCATCATACCGGGTGTCCACACGAAGTATCGCGCTTCACGAAGATACACAGCTCGTCCAAACGGTCGCAACGTGGTCCCATCCCCTTCCATCGGCAACAGCTCTTTCTTCACATCGCAGGAAAAGACCGGCATGTCGGCATTCTCGTCTACTCCCGGTTCGAGTACCACTGGTTCACCACCCTTGGAACCAAGCCAGATGCTCGATTCCGGAAGATATCGACCGGCCGGACATACGGTATTCGACGCCAGGACAGCGTTTCTCCCAATAATGCTGCCCGGCAATACCACAGTGTTGTCTGAGACATTGGCACCTGCACAAAAGATGATCTTTTCGCACCTGTCAAGAGTACAGCAAATGATGACTGATCGAGATCCGAAGACGACGTCATCGCCAATCTCCAGCAAATCGAATTCACCAGAGAACACGGGCTGATGGCCCGGCCAAAACACTCTCTTTCCAACTTTCGCACCCAATACACGATAGAGCATACTGACAGGCTCATAGTGACGACCAAGAAGATCGGTAACTTTCTGCATGTTCTCGCGGGTGAACAGATGGGCAGCGAGCCAGTGACGAGTCAGCTGCCATTGTGATGTCAAATCTCGATCACCTTCCTCGAATTTACCGATAAGTAGTTTCTTCACAAGAATGGCTGCGCCCATATAGAAAAATGGGGCGAGCACACTTCGGGCCATGCGAATCCCAAAGTAATACGGGATACGCCGAGGTTCGCACAGCCATTCCATTAGATCATCAACCGACCGGAAAGTGTCATCGGCTTCACGGTAGTGCATAACGACCATTAGGTAGAGGACAAACATGGCTGGTAAATGAGAAAAAGTATCCACCAAGAACATGACAGGCGAGCAAAGAAAAGATTGCCACCAAAAGTTGGGATCAGGGATGGCGTATCGATTGTAAGATGCATGAAGTGGATCATTGTATGCGATCTCGTAGCTTGAAGATGCCGGCCCAACGTGCGAGTTTGCTGGAACTTTCGTGTATGGAGCGACAATCGCCCGAACGCCAACACTTGCAGATTCGCCTACCGAAACTGGACCAAGAATCATGGCCCCGTTGTCGACGCCGAAGCCACGGACTGTGGAATACTCGATCTTGGAGTTGCTATCAAGTGTCACCAAGTCGTATTCAGCAATCTCAGCTTCTAGCGAAATACGGACGTTCGAGCCGATCTTCGCTCCGAGCATCCTGTAGTACCAACAAAGAAGACCGTTGTGGGATCCAAATACACCTCTGCCAATGATTTTCCGACAGACATCAACAAACCACCATCTGAGGTAGTATGAGCTCCACATGGCGTATCGGCCAGATTGATACTCCCCGATGACGATCCATTTCAGCGGAATCAACACCAGCGGAGTCACCAGCGTCCAGGTAAAGTGGTAAGCGACAAGTGTGAAGACGAACATGTACAGGTTGTGTTCCCCCGGCATTCGTGTCAGGACCTGAATCAGCGATGTGAAAAAGAAGAAGAAGCGCACAAAGGTGAAAAAAGGGAAGATAACGAAGCCTGGGATAGCCTGGACAAACGCAGACCTATAACTGGGGCAAGGGAGTAGTCGTTCGGCGGGAAACTGGACATTCTGTAGGTTTCGTTCGCACGTCGGCTTGTCATTGGCTTCGATTTCCTTATGGCTAGTCTCGCTGAACGAAGCATTATCAAGTAGATTCTTTGATTCCATACCGATGCGTTGGTTGGGTCGCTGATCCTGAATCCGTGTCGCGATTTTCTGACAGGAGTTGAACCGAAAGATGTCTGCTCCACTGAAAGATACCCTATACTTCTTGCGGATCTTGCTGGCAAGTTGCGACGCCATCAACGACGATCCTCCTAAATGGAAGAAACTCGTGCTTGGCGCGGGGAGACAATCCAGGTCAAGCATATCTTGCATGGTCTTCTGAAGTTCGTGAATCATCGGATCAGAGATTGTGGGATGACTGTCCGAAAGAATATAAGACACAGAGTCTGTAGAGCCGGGTGTTTCCTTCAGAGTCGCCATCGAGGCTTTGCTGGGATACGACATGATGTGACTTGGTTGCAGATACGCATCTAACGCTCCTTTGGCCTTCTGGATAACAACAAGGGGATCAACCCCGGTCACATGGACAACAACACCGCCGATTCTTGAAGGGTGTAGTCCAACAACAAGATATGGATAGGGGGCAGCTTGATCGGAGGAACTTGCACCGTCCGTCTTGACTATCCTGAGCTCCTCGTGCAAGATTTCTCGAATGTACTCCGTGTCGATGGAAACTCGCTCGCATGGAATGGAAAGCCCTACCTGAGTTCCCTGGGGTGGACAAGTTGCTTCGAAAGTTCTCTCGACTGGAAACATCCCATCGCTCATGTCTGGTAAGTTCAGACGCTGACCCAAGCGGACTCGGAGTAGCTTGTTCGTGTGAGACTTCGGGAGAGAATCCATGAAGACCATACATTGTGGCCACTTCGCATTTGCAAGGCGCTCTTGTAGAAACTCCTGTAGCAAGGGAAGATCAAGTCTCGGGAAGTTGGGATTTGGAACGATCACAATACCCACGACTTCCTGTAATACATCGTGAGGAGCAGAGAAGGCAAGACAGTCCTTCACACAAGGAT
>Ga0194115_10004628_pt1 | contig 14668 bp, 10 predicted proteins | sample TA2MahsurfametaG_3_FD_148656 | JGI IMG/M metagenome (GOLD analysis project Ga0194115, IMG submission 148656) | Freshwater microbial communities from Lake Tanganyika, Tanzania - TA2015002 Mahale S4 surface | ecosystem: Environmental > Aquatic > Freshwater > Lake | place: Tanzania: Lake...
CTGTATTATCACCTCCTGTTGTATTAACTCTAAGTGATCTATCACCAAGTGAAGTGTTGAGTACACCTGATGTGTTTGCAGCGAGTGAGTTCCTACCTATTGCCGTATTGTTAGTACCGGTTGTATTACTTCTTAATGCACAGAAGCCTACGGCTGTGTTGTTTGAGGCTAAGTTACAATAAAGAGATTGATGTCCTACGGCAACGTTACTACCACCACCAATATTGGCAAACAAAGCACTTGCTCCTACTGCTACGTTTTGACCTCCTCCTGTATTATTAAATAATGTACTTGTACCTATTGCTATGTTGTTGGCACCTGTAGTATTATATATTAAAGCATTAGTAGCTATACCTACGTTATTTGTACCAGTAGTATTAGCTTGTAAAGCTAATCTACCAAGAGCTGTATTATCACTTCCAGTATTAGCTCGTAAAGCACAATAACCTAATGCTGTGTTTCTTAGACCTGTTACATTTGATGTTAAGCTGCAAAAACCTACTGCTGTGTTTTGGGTTCCTGTTGTATTACTTCTTAGTGCAGCAGCACCCACTGCTGTGTTGTTTGAGGCTCTGTTAGCGTATAAAGCTGAAGCACCAATAGCGGTGTTGTTTGCACCTGTAGTATTACATTCTAGAGATGATCTACCTACAGCTACGTTATCGGTTCCGGTTGTGTTGGCTTGTAAAGAGTAAGCACCTATACCTATGTTTCGAACACCTATAGTATTACTAAACATAGCATTGTGACCAATAGCTACGTTTTGGGCACCGGTTGTATTATCACGAAGTGCTATATTACCTAAGGCAGTGTTTTTATCACCTGTTGTATTACTTCTTAATGCACAACGACCAACCGCTGTATTAGAATTAGCAGTATTACAATATAAAGCCGAATGACCAATTGCTACATTATCTATACCACCAACATTGCATCTTAATGAGTTAACACCTACAGCAGTATTTGTAGTACCTGAAGTATTAAGACGTAATGAGTTAAAGCCTATAGCTACGTTGCCTACCCCTGTTGTATTAGAGCATAAAGCATTACTACCTACTCTAGTGTTAGTGGAAACACTTCCTCCACCTCTACCTACACATATAGTGCTTACTACAGCATCGTTTGCTGCTGTTAAAGTAGTACCATCAAACTGGAGGTTTGTAGAACCTGTTACTGAACATGTTCCAGTCCAGTATGTTACAAGATTTGCAGCACCTGAACCTGTTACATTACCTGCGCCTGTTGGGGCAATAGAAGAAGTATTAAAGTAGGTAAACTCACCTGTAGCTGAGTTATAACCTATAACATTGATTTGGCCTGTGTTAGATAAAGCTGTAGCTGTAACACTACCTGTTATTTTTAAGATAGTACCGTCAAATGATAGGTTAGATTCTACTTGTGGATTACCACCATCATATGTTACAATTCCGTTGTTTGTAGAACCTGTCCAAGCTATGTTTAGAGTTCTGTCAGTGATTAAAGAACCACCACCTGAGAGACCAGTACCAGCTATAATAGAAACATATGTTCCTGAAGAACCTACGTTACCTGAAATGCCAGAAGAACCTGAAGTACCAGAAGAACCACTTGATCCGCTTGAACCAGAAGTACCAGAAGAACCTGAAGAACGAGATAAACCTGATAAACCACCTACACCACTTGTACCAGAGGAAGCAGATGAACCTGCTGAACCTGAAGTAGCTGATGAACCTGAACTACCAGATGTTTTTGATTCACCTGAATTACCTGTGCTACCTGAAGAACCACTTGAACCTGATGTTTTAGATTCACCTGAGTTACCAATTGAGCCTGAAGAGCCTGAACTTCCTGAAGTTCTACTTAATCCTGCATCACCTGTAGAACCGGATGAGCCACTTGAACCTGATGTTTTACTTTCACCTGATGCTCCTGTTGAGCCTGAGCTACCTGAAGAACCAGATGTTTTACTTTCGCCTGATGCTCCTGTTGAGCCCGAAGAACCACTTGATCCTGAAGTGTTTGAAGCAGCTGAACTACCTGAAGTACCTGATAAACCAGAGCTACCAGAGCTACCTGAAGAACCTGAGCTACGAGACGTGCCTGAAAGACCAGCTACACCTGAAGTACCTGATGAGGCACTGCTACCACTTGAACCTGAAGTACCAGATGAACCTGAAGTATTGGAGGCAGCGGAACTACCTGCTGTACCTGATTGACCTGAAGAACCTGAGCTTCCGCTTGAACCTGATGTTTTACTTTCACCCGCTGCTCCTGTTGAGCCTGAAGAACCGCTTGAACCTGAGGTATTTGAAGCTCCTGAGCTACCTGAAGTTCCTGATTGACCTGAAGAACCAGCACTACCACTTGAACCTGAAGAACCTGAACTAGCACTTAAACCTGAAAGACCAGCTACACCACTTGTACCTGATGAACCAGATGAACCTGAAGAACCTGAACTACCACTTGAGCCTGAAGAACCTGATGTTTTTGATTCACCTGAAGCACCAGTTGAACCTGATGAACCAGATGAACCTGAGCTTCCTGATGTTTTACTCTCTCCAGTTACACCTGATGAACCTGAAGATCCACTTGAACCTGAAGTATTTGAAGCTGCGGAACTACCTGCAGTACCAGATTGGCCTGAAGAACCACTTGAGCCTGAACTACCTGAACTACCAGAGGTACGAGATAAACCTGATAAACCTGCTACACCTGAAGTACCTGAAGATCCAGAACTACCAGAGCTACCAGATGAACCTGAAGAACCTGATGTATTAGATAAAGCTGAGGAGCCAGAAGTGCCAGATAAGCCTGAACTACCTGATGAACCTGAACTACCTGAAGTCTTTGATTCACCCGCTGCGCCTGATGAGCCTGAGGAACCAGATGAACCTGATGTATTAGAGGCAGCTGAACTACCAGCTGTACCTGATTGACCTGAACTGCCACTTGAGCCTGAACTACCTGAACTACCAGATGATTTACTTTCACCTGATAATCCAGCTATACCACTTGTTCCTGAGGAGCCTGAACTACCTGAGCTTCCTGAAGAACCTGAACTACCAGATGTTTTTGATTCACCAGCATTACCTGAAGAACCTGAACTACCTGAGCTACCAGATGATTTACTCTCACCTGAAAGCCCGGCTACACCTGATGTGCCTGATGAGCCTGAGCTGCCTGAAGAACCACTTGAGCCAGATGTTTTTGATTCACCAGAGGCACCAGTTGATCCTGAACTACCTGATGAACCTGATGAACCAGATGATTTGCTTTCACCAGATAAACCAGCTACACCAGAGGTACCAGAAGAACCAGAAGAGCCACTTGAGCCTGAAGAACTAGAACTACCTGAGGCACCATTTGAACCAGAAGCACCTGAGGAACCAGATGAACCTGATGAACCTGAAGAACCAGATGATTTACTTTCACCAGATAATCCGGCAACACCTGTAGTTCCTGAACTACCAGATGTACCTGAGGAAGTACTTAAACCTCCTGTACCTGAAATACCTGAAGAACCAGAAGAAGTAGAGGTACCTTGTGAACCAGATGAACCTGAACTACCAGATAAACCAGTAGAAGCACTAGTGCCACTAGTACCTGAAGATCCTGATGAACCTGAACTTCCACTTACACCTGAAGTTCCTGATGAACCAGATGTACCAGATGATCCTGAAGTACCAGATGTGTTAGCACCACCTGAAGAACCTGAAGTACCTGAAGTACTACCTCCACCTGAGGCTAGTAAAACATATCTAACTTGTTTTGACTGGGGATTGATTACAAGAGTGTAATCATCATTTGAACCAGAAGGGACTGAGAACAGGTATAAGTCATTTTTAATAACATTATCTTGTCCTGAATTCTGTTTCTTTTGATTAGTATATCTTTTGTTTTCAGCCATTGAAACTTAGACTTAGGTCTTATGGTTTATAATAAATATTGAAAAAATAAAACTAACTTCTAATTAAGGCAACTTTGATACAACTTCTGTTGTAAAGATTGCTTTAGTTTTATTAAAGAACTTATTGATGGCTGATAGATCTTTCTGTGGCACCTCAGGGGCTATCTGTCCGTATAAAGTCAGGTTAAAATTGGCTTTAACCGACCTAAGGCTGTCTTGTACTAACTCGGTAGGAGTTTGAATTGAGTTGATACTAACACGGAATTTATAACGTTCTGGATCTCCCCAATATGTGTCTGAGGCATAGTTTATAGCTTCAACTATTTTGTTTAATTGGTCTACATAGTAAGTAGATACAATACAAGAGTAAGTTACATTAACAAAATCAGGCATAACTACCGCGTAGTATTCTTTTTGAGGTTTAACTCCATTTAAAACATCAAAACTGTTATAAGCGTTTCGGGCTGTATATCTTTTTTCAAAGATTTGGTAGTTGTTAGGGGTATTAGCATCTAGCTTGTTACTAAAACTTCTAACTTTTTCTATATTATCTCTTTTAAAGATAATTAAAGGCATCATTATAGCTCCATTCTTATCTTTATAGTACCCGTCACGTTGGACTGATTTCCATCTTTCAGGAGAACCATAGATAACAGGTACTTCAATACGTTCTCCATTTTGTAGAACATAAGGCTTGATTGTGTTTTGTATGTAATACATTACAGCCTCGTCAATGTCTTTAATACCAATAGAGAAGAGTTTGGCATCATCACCTTTCCAAGATGTTTTTGTACCTCTGTTATTTTTAGTAGGTACAGCAGCATTAGGATTACCATACTGTGGGTAAGTAGGTATATGCTGTTCTTCAGAAAGTTGTTTCTGAGATTTTGGAGTGGGTTTTCTGTATTGAGCCATTATGTTCTTTCTTTACTTAATCCGACTTTATCAGCAGGAACATAGATAGTCTGACAAATGATTGAGACATTATATCCAAATTCATTTAAGTCAGTCTCTAATGGATTTGGATTGTTTGGGTAGTCTGGGTTTTTACCTACAAAATATTGAGCTTCATTCACATTAGTGATCTCATAGTATGATTCTAAGTAAAAGATTATATCACCTACTTGAGGAACAACATCCTCTGTCATGTTAGTATAGCCTAAAGAACCTGTTAATAAGTCATCTCTTAAAAATCTAAATGTAGGTCTCCAGTTAAAATCTACACCCATTGTATCTGTTGGGAAGTTTTGGTCTGGTAGTTCAATTAGAGCATATAGGAGGAAAGGACCATTATATATTTTAGTCTCTGAGGCTTCTCCATACATGTTGAATTGAGTCTCATTCAATTCTAACTGATATAAGGCACACTGTTGAGAGATAATGTTTTGCATCAACTCACGGTTGACATATCTAAACATTGAGATATCACGAGCCTGTCCAAAGAGAGCCATATCTTATAAACGTTTTAAACTGTCTAAGTCAAACTTAACTGATCTTACACCTGGTACTTTAAGATCATTTCTTTCGTAATCAGATTGTAAGATATCTTTTTCAAACTTTGCTATATCTTTTTTAGGTTCATTAGTTCTACTAACAAACTTAAGCTCAAATGTAGTTATTTCAGTATCCTCTCTTTCAGGAACATCATCAGGAGTTGTATTGTTTAACACAGTTATTTTTCTTATACCTCTGATTTGGTTTAAAATGTCACTAATATTTTCCTCTTTAGAGGAAACTAATGTACCATTGACTTGATAAGTGTTAAGTACTTCATTTAGTATGTTTTTTAACTGTATCATTATCCTATATAGATAGTCATTGGAACTTTATTAAGTTCAGTTTGTGAGAAATCTGATTCTAATGCTCTTCTTTCAAGCATAGCTTGACGTGAAGTTTGATCAAAATATTCTCTTAATCTAGCTATCAAAGCATCTTTATCAGCTGTAGCTGAGGCTATTAAATCTCCTTGGTTTAAAGTTACCTCGGCACCCGGAATAGGAATAGTAGAATATTTACCTCTTACATAGCCTAAAATTTCTTTTACTAAAGCCAAAGTATATTCAAAAATCCAACTTCTACCTATTGAGTTTATCTGTGAATAAACTGGGTTAGTGTAAGGGGCATTAGATACATTAGTAATTAATCCTGATCCTAGAGTACCACTTCCAGAGGTTAATGAATCTTCTAATCTTTCATTCTTTAAAAGATATTGGAACCAGTAATTAGTACCAGTATCTCCTTCTGTAGGGCATGGAAAAATTCTTAATTTATTATTTATAATCTCAAAGCTGTAAGCTGAGAATAGTATATCATTACCTAACTCTACTTCTTGAATAGCTGCTACGTTATATGCTAAAGGAGTTACTAGATAGTTATTAGCAGCGCCATATCCAGCTACACCTCCTAAAGCACCAAAAAATCCACCCCAACCAGCTCCTAAACCTATACCACCCCCATAGTAGTAGGTAGCAGAAGCAGGAACACCTTGGTAAAATACGCGTTTAATTTCTAAATCGCTTCCTGAAATTCCATTTTGCTGTGCCCAAACATCTAAATCGTAGTCTTGAACAGATGCAGTTAAAATAACTGAGCCTGAATACCAATTTACATTGCCCCCTACTCCAGCTTCACTACCATACTGTTCTGAGATACGAATAATATTACCCATATTAGGGGTAATTTGAGTATTATTAAGTGGTGGGGTAGAAGTTGGGAGCCCTTCTAAGTTAAGCATGTTTTCTCTAACTTGATAAGCATATAATTCATTTCCGTAAACTGTTACTGCCTCTTCAAAAGCAGTATAGAAATTTACGTCTTGTAATTCTACGTTTTCAATTGGCCAACCTAATCTTTGAGCACAGAATTTCGTTACCTTATCAGCATCTTGCTGAAACTGGTAGTCGTTATCATAGAAGCCAAATGGAGTATCACCAGGGAAGAAACTACTTGACCCAGGATATATAGGAATATTCGCCATGCCTTTTTGTTATAAATATCAAAAAAGATAGCTATATTATTTAATTTATTTAATTGTTTTTAGGGTTAAAAGACTCATATACTTGATAATATTGATCTGCTATATCGTCCCAATTATATTTTTTACAAACTTCTAATCCATTTTGAATCATCAAGTCTTTTTGTTCCTGAGAAAGACTTAAAAATTTATAAATTCCTAATTCTATACCTTCTTTAGTAATACCACATTTAATACTATTACTATCATCTAAAAAGTCTCCTAAACCATCAACTCTAGATGATATTACTATTGATTTTGAAGCTAATCCTTCTAAACCTACTATTCCAAAAGGTTCATGTGTACTTGGAATTATAACAGCATCAGCAGATTCTAAAATATCTATTTTTTCTTGATCATAAGCTGGTCCATAGTAATAAAAATTAGGCTTATTAATAACAGCATGTTCTATTAATTCACAACATTTAGCATCCCCCCCATATGAAGCTCCAACAAATATTAAGTCTACATTATCGGGAAGATCTATTTGAGCTAAAATGTCTACAGATTTCATTAAAGCAAATCTTCCAATATAAACTATTTTGTATTTATTATTTCCTGGAAGGGTAATTTTATTTTTAGGGGTCCAAGATTTTAAATCAACACCATTAGGGATAACTACGCTTTTATCATCATAATCAAGATGTGAAAAATAATTAGAATACCCTTTAGATACATGAATTATTTTACTAGCTGTATTTAGTCCTAATAATTCTAATTCTGTGTGGGTTCTGTGTAACCAAGCTCCATCTATAGTTTTTTCATCTACACAGTTATAAATTCCTTTAGTTTGTAAAGCATTAATAGATAATTGCATAGTTACAAGTAAAGGAACATTATGTATTTTAGATAAACAAACACCTGCTAAATAAGTAGACCAATCATAAGCATGAATTAAATCAGGTTTAGGAAATTTTAAAGCTTCAGTTACATATATAGAATGGCCATATAAAACATTTAAACTTCCATGCCCTAATGAGGGAATATAATTACTTACCCCAATATAATTTTCAATAATATTGTCATCATCAGGATACCCTGCTATATAAAAATCTATTTTATTAGATAATCTTTGATAAAGATTTTGTAGTTGCACTCCTAAACCCCCTGTAGGTTTATTCATTTTATCAGGAAATATTACTAAAACTTTCATATTCTGTATTTTATTTATGAGCTATATTCCAATTTAATACTACTCTTTCTTCATCACCATAAAATTCGTGGACTTGGTGTAATAAATCACTTTGCCACATTATTATTAATCCAGGAATAGGTTTAATATAATAATGAGTTTCTCTAACTTTAAAAGAAAATAATCCACTATATTTGACATGATCCCGTGGATTACCGTCATTTATATAATATGCCCCACTCCATAAATTTTTATAATCATGGTGATTTTCATATCTTTCATGATTATGTAACATTTTGGAGTCACCATCTTGATAGAATTGAATCCAACTCTCAGTTATAATAGGAAAAACTTCTTCTGAATGTAAAGAAGAGGGGAAATTAAAGAAAGCATTAGGATTATTTACAACAGAAAGAATTTTTTTATATTCTTTTATAATATAATTCTGTAAAAATTTAACTTCAGGTTCTTCAAGACTTAAAAAATTATTAGTTTTAATACCATGCCATTTTCCTATAGAAGGATTAGAATGCTCAGTAAAATAATTTAAATTTTTATAAAGTTTAGTTTGGTATGGGTTATAACGAGTATGAATATCTTCATCTGGGACTCTAAGTACATCAGAAGTATAATGATTTTTGGCAATAGTACTTAATGTTTTATTATATTGAGTTATATTATCAATATTAATAATTTTATAGTAAAGAGGGATAGGGGCAAAGTATACAATGCCTTCGGATAAATTACCTAAATCTATTAACATAACTTAAATTTACAAAATTAAAATTAAAATTCCAAATTTTATTTTATAAAGTATAAATCAACTTCATTACTTAAAGATTTCATTTTAATCCATCTACTTGGTACAGGTTGACCAACTAAAATTTTAACTTGACCTAATAGACCTACTACATTCCATTCTGGTCTTTGTTCACGAGGGATATATTCCATGCTAGGATCATAGTCTGGGTTTAGGGCTCTTATTTGTCTAGTTTTGGTAGCCTCTATCATTGCTTGATATCCATAATATTCATGGGTTTCATCAGTGATTAGAACAGGATTACCATCACTATCAAAATGAAGTATTTCTTCTGTATATTCTTCATCAACCATAATATGATTACCCCAAATATCTTTTTGATATTTTCCTATCCATTCATCACCTGTTCCTTCATCACTATTACCTAATATTGAAGGGTTAGAAGAAATAACTCCTATAGCATTTTCACTTACAGTACAAGGTTTAATATAACTTCCTATTAGTTCTACAACTGTTCCTGGAGAGATTGGTAAACCATCGTAAGATTCAAAATATTCAGCATAGTCAGCGCCACCATTTGTAAAGGTTCCACCTGCAAAACAATCACCAGATCCACTTACTCTAAAAGCATTTGATCTAACACTATTACTAGTACCATTACCTATAATATAGTAACCATAATGTTCAGTACTACCTGTAAGGTTAAATCTTCCACCAACGTGTTGGTAATCCCATCTAGCGTAAGTACCATACCCTTCAGCGTGGGCAGCACTACCTGAGGTAACGGTTTGATAACCTTGAGCCATTGAAGCTCCTCCTGGAGGCAATGTTGTAGCATCAGGACCAGCACTAGTATATCCTCCAATTACGTGTGTTTGGAAACCAAATATTTGACTACTATGGGCAGCACTAGATGTTAACATATTTCCCGCCATAATGACATTAGATGTCCCAGCTGCAATAGTACCTCCACTTGATCCTCCTTGGTCCATTAATAGATCAGCACCTGTAGTAATTGAGTTTGCTATTCTAATCTCACTAAAGCCTTGTGGACCTTTAGAACCTGTAGAGAAAAAATAACCTCCATTTAATATACTGCGTATACTAACAACATATGGGTAAAAGTATCCTCCCATTACTGCCGCATTATTTAGAGGCTGGTCTGTTATGGCATTTATAATACTATTATAAAACTGGAATGATCCTGATCTATAGTGACCTTGGTGATTACCTCTTTGACCTGTATCAAAGTTATACTGAGATGGTAGATTATTAAAAAAGGAAGATTGAGCTGAAAAAGAAGCCGCTGACCCACTTATAAAACTTTCATTAATAATATTATTAACTACATTAGATCCTGAAATTATATTAAAATCTCCTCTTATAATATTGTTGTGAAGAGTACTTCCTCCGAACGCCGCATTACCAACAATAGTATTATTATCACCATATATAATGTTACTATTATCGCCTCTAACATTATTTACAGAACCTAAAATAATTGAATAATCTGATGAAGTAACTGAATTATAAGTACCATGGACTATGTTGTTATTACCTCTAATACTGTTTAACCAACCTCCTATAATTAATGAACCTGAGTTAAATTCAAGTGAACTTGTAAAATTATTTGAATTTGGGTTTGCTACTGTATTACCAGTCCAACCTGAAGTAGGAAAACCTGATGAATTATTTGAACCTGTTATTCTAACTTGGGTATCAGTTCCATTAAAAGAAGAACTTACAATTACTGGTGGATAAATTAATCCCCAGGGTGCTCCTCCATCGGATGGAACAGACCCTCCATAAGCAATATTCCTTAGGATATAAAAAGGTTGACCTGCAATAAATGAGCTTGTAGCATTTCCTAAACTTGAAGTAACTTTAGTTATTGGGTTATATGCTTTTATGGTTAGGTTGGGTGGATTAGCATTAAGCGTATAACCACTAATAACATATTGGCTAAAGTATTCCCCATTAAATGTATTAAGGGCAGAATTAGTACTATTACTAGCTAATTGAGTACCTCCGAATGTAGAAGATCCGCTTATTGTTACACTACCTCCTGATTGAGGTATAATGTTATTTACTTTTAATGTTGACATTTTGTTAAATATTATTAATAGGCTATTATAAATATGTTAAGAAATTCTAATCATAATAAAACTACCACTTCTATATAGTCCTCCTAAGGGAACCCCTCCAGATGCAGCATCTATATCATTATCAAAATTTAAAGAAGATGATACTGAAGGAAGTATTATATATCCTGGGAATGTTCCATTAAAGAAATTAGAATTAAGGACATTCCATGATCCACTAGGTCCTATAACAACTTCAGATCCTGAGTTTATGATTATGTCTCCTAAAGAAATTGTACTTGAACTTATAGGAGTTGAAACGTAACCATTAACTTCTTGGGAGAAGGTTAATAATGGAGATATAGAACCTGCAGCTGTCATACTTCCGGTTATTCCTAAACTTCCAGTAATTTCAGCTGATCCTGTATAAGGAAATGCTCCTAAACCTGATGAACCTGCAGTACCTGATTCACCTGAAGAACCTGAAGTTCCATCTATTCCTGATGAACCACTTGTTCCACTAGAACCTGAACTACCTGAAGTTCCGCTAGTTCCTGAAGAACCTGATGTACCACTTGAACCAGATGTTCCATTAGTTCCTGAGGTACCTGATGAACCACTTGATCCAGATGTTCCTGAAGATCCTGAAGTTCCGTTAGTTCCTGACGTTCCAGAAGATCCACTTGATCCTGATGTTCCTGATGATCCACTGGAACCTGATGTTCCTGATGATCCACTTGTACCCGAAGATCCTGAAGTTCCTGATGAACTACTTGAACCTGATGTTCCGCTAGTTCCTGATGAACCTGATGTTCCAGACGAACCGCTTGAACCTGATGTTCCACTAGTTCCTGATGATCCTGATGTTCCTGATGAACCACTTAAACCGGAAGTTCCTGAAGTACCTGATGAGCTTGATGAACCTGAAGTACCATCTGTGCCTGAAGAACCACTTGTACCTGTTGTACCTGAGGTTGAAGAAGTGCCTGAAGTACCATTTGTACCTGAGGTACCAGAAGAACCAGATGATGCAGCACTACCAGAAGTAGCTGATGTGCCTGAAGTACCAGATGAACCTGAACTGCCTGAAGTACCTAATGAACCGTTTATTCCTGAAGTACCCGAAGAAGAACTAGAACCTGAAGTACCAGATGTACCAGAGGAGCCATCACCACCAGAGGCTCCATCAAGGTTTATAGTCCAAGAAGAATATGTGCCTGATCCTACTGTACGAGTAGGAGCAAAGAATACAAGTTCACCTGTTCCTGAATTGTATGTGTTAACCTCGCATTCTTGGAAATTGTTAGCATCAAATACTATAATAATAGATTGGGCGGAAGTGTATGCTAAATCTGTTCCTATAGCCATTGTGCCGGCATTACCCAAAGTAAATGACGTAACTGATGTAGTTCTATATCTATCACCACTTAAACCGGTGGTTCCTGAGGTACCTGAAGTACCAGATGAACCTGAACTACCTGAAGATCCTGAAGAAGCTGAAGAACCTGAAGAACTAGATGAACCTGAAGATGCTGAACTACTTGATGAACCTGAAGTACCAGTTGAACCTGAGGTACCTGCGCTTGATGAAGTGCCACTTGTTCCTGATGTACCTGTTGTACCATTTGTACCGGATGTACCAGAAGATGAACTTGAGCCAGATGTTCCTGAAGAGCCTGATGTACTTGAGCTTCCTGAAGTACCACTAGTACCTGAAGAGCCTGAACTACCTGAAGTGGCTGAGGAACCAGATGAGCCTGAAGAACCAGAGGTAGAAGAACTACCTGATGTTCCGGATGTACCAGATGTTGCTGAAGAACCACTTGAACCAGATGAACTTGAACTACCAGAGGTACCGTCTGTACCTGAAGTCGCAGATGAACCTGATGTTCCACTTGAACCACTTGTACCTGAAGAACCAGAACTGGCTGAACTTCCACTTGTTCCTGAAGAACTAGAAGAACCTGAAGTACCTGAAGTACCACTTGAACCTGATGAGCTAGATGATCCTGATGTTCCTGCAGAGCCTGAAGTACCACCTGAAGATGATGTTCCTGAGGTACCAGTTGAACCAGATGAACCTCCTGTACCTGAAGAAGCACTTGTGCCTGAAGTACCAGATGAACCACTTGAAGATGAAGTACCAGAAGTACCACTTGAACCAGATGTTCCTGAACTTCCACTAGTTCCTGAAGAACCAGATGAGCCGGATGAAGCTGAAGTTCCTGAATTACCTGATGAAGCACTTGAACCTGAAGTTCCACTAGTGCCTGAAGAACCACTTGAGCTTGAAGAACCTGATGTACCACTAGTACCATTTGAACCAGCAGCTCCAGTTGCACCTACAGTATTAATTGTCCATGAAGAATATGTACCTGATCCTACTGCTAATACAATGTTAGCTGAAACTTCACCTGTATTAGAGTTATAAGTTATAACTTGAACCTCCATGTAGTTACTCACATCATGAGCAACTAACATTTGCTGAGCAACTGTCCAGCTTAAACTAGTACCAATTGTAAAGTTTAAAGTACCACTATTTGCTATAGTTAAAGTACTATCAGAGGTAGAAGTAAATGTATCACCACTGTATCCTGAAGAACCAGACGAACCTGAAGAGGCTGATGTACCTGAAGTACCTGAGGTACTGCTTGAACCAGAAGTTCCTGAAGTACCTGAAGTAGAGCTAGAACCTGAGGTGCCTGAAGTTCCAGCTGTACCAGCGCTACCCGCAGTACCTGAAGAACCACGAGGACCAGCTGTAGCTACTTTAATTACAGTGGTTACAGGTTGGGTAACATTTACATCTACATTGTCAACCTGGTTAACGATTTTAATACTATTATCGTTAGTTTGGATGCCAACATTGTTAACATCGGAGTTGATGTTTATTTGATTAGGTGTAGCCATTATTATGAAGTAACTTGTTTAGCAAGTTGTACTTGTCCTTCTAGTAATCTTGTTCTAATACTGCCTGAGGTAATCTCTAAATCATAGTATGCAGTTTCTGTAAAATTTACACCTTGAGTAGCATACCAACCAGCGTATACTCCTATAGCTCCCGAAACAGGAGATGTTGCTAGGTTACTTCCTGAAAAACTTAAGAAAACACTTTGTGATTGAAAACCATCAGCATATTGAGATCCTGATAGGGATGGGAAGTCAAGATAAGTTACAGTACCAGCACTACTACTATAGCCTGAACGAATTTGCATAAGACCAGTATATCCTGTCAAATCTACAGGTAACCCATCAGCGTCTGTATATTGGAGTTCAAAGCTTAGTGTAGCACCTTGTTCAATTGTAAATGAATATCTTCCTGCAGCCATGGTTTTTCATTATAAATATGGAAAAAAGGTTAATTCTTCCTACCACTTGAACCTGAATTACCTAGTGATAATCCCTGTTCGGCTGCTTCTTCATAGTATGAGATAAGATCTTCTACAATTGGGTGACGGTGGTTTGTTTTGAGAGAAATAGCACACAGATCTTTAATTTTTTTAGCAGCTGTATACAGGAATCTAAAACCAGATTCGCGCTTAGATTTTAAATCTACTTGATTATCGTCTCCACAAATAATCATTTTACTACGTAAACCTAAACGAGTAACAATCATTTCCATTTGCTCGTGAGTTACGTTTTGGGCTTCATCCACTATTACTACTGAATCTAAAAATGTACGACCTCGCATAAACGATAAAGGTACTATCTCGATCTGGCCATTAGATATGAGTTGTTCCACTTTTACCTTGTCATATAACGCGTACATGTTCTGGTATATCGGCTGTACCCACGG
>Ga0194115_10004629_pt1 | contig 14665 bp, 5 predicted proteins | sample TA2MahsurfametaG_3_FD_148656 | JGI IMG/M metagenome (GOLD analysis project Ga0194115, IMG submission 148656) | Freshwater microbial communities from Lake Tanganyika, Tanzania - TA2015002 Mahale S4 surface | ecosystem: Environmental > Aquatic > Freshwater > Lake | place: Tanzania: Lake Tanganyika...
TTAGCATCGACACTTAGCCTCATTCCATCTTTTACATCCAGGCTTCGGAGCAATGCACTAGCACTTGCATTTGAAATTGTTGTATTTCTGCCCTTTAGGACAGCCCTCAGCAGGAGGAAGACACCCGCATTTACAACTTTAGTAGTTGAAGTCTTTGCACTTAATCAGCTCAGCGTTAGCACACTGACAAGTACAAGACTCTTCGTCCCACTTTTTTCCTTCAGGACATCCAAGAATGTGAGGCAGACACTCGCATCTGCAACTGTAATAGTTAAATTCTTTTCCTTAAGGACAGGAAGGTTAAACTAGGGGCAGACATCTTGGAGCTAGAACACATTTACACAGGTTAGCATCCCACACCTAGTCTTTAGCACATTTGAGTGGAGGCTTATTGCAGGTCGGCGTGCATGCACAGACATCATCGTTCCAAGCCTGTCCGTCTGGACATCCTAAAATGTGAGGTCCACATTCACATTTGCAGGTTAAATCGTTAAATTAACGGCCTATTCCGCATTCACGAGACACACCTGGACACTTGAGTGGGACACATTTACACTTATTGAAATCCCATATTTGGTTTCTGGGACATTTCAGTTAGGCTTTACATGAGCAGCCGCATGTTTCACTGTTCCAAGATTGTCCATCGGGGCAGCCAAGGATCATGTATGGTCCACACTCACATTGGCAGGTCTATTTGTTGAAATATTTTCCTTAGTCGCAATCCTCTGAGATGTACTGAAGACAGGGTCTTTGAAGTATGGGAACGCATCGGCATAGCTCAATACTCCACTCCTGTTTCTTTGGACACGTTTGAGGGGCCATTTTGCATGACTAAGAGATTATCCCTAAGAACAAGACTAGACAAAGCACCTTTGTCATATGTTTACTTTACATTTTCTTAATATTTTTTATTATAGAAATACGAGATCCAACGCAGATTAAACTTTAAAAATTACAAGTAAATTTATTTATTATTATAAACCAGTAAAATATGGAATAGGCAATTTTTTCTGAATATTTTGATAGAAGAACACTCATATTGCATATAGTACAAGAAATCTATCTCTAAATCAATGAAAGTCTTTCTTGTTGTATCCATAAAAGTAAAAAATCATATAGAGTCAAAGTATTATCATAGTATCTTCATAAATAAATTTTGTTTGAGTATTTTTTCATGTTGAATTTTCTTACTTTTTCACTTATTTATCTTCTGTTTTTGAGTCCAAAGCGGCCTCTCAATGATCCAAAAGTTTCCTATATAATATCTCGATTCAATTCATATTCTTGTAGAATACCAACAAAACATATAATTTGTTGATTATTTATCTAACCTTTGCATAGAATATCAGCTTCAATACCAGATATCCCTTATTTGAATCTTTATAGAGATCCAATGTCTTGCCAACTGCTAGTTGATAAATACTAAATTATATTTTTTTTACATTTAATTTAGAATTTGTGGACTATCTCAAAGTATTTCTTGAGATTGAGGTTAAAATGACTATTTTTTTGGATTTAATCACTTTTGATACGAATGTTGCGAAGTGAACTTATGCCATGGGTTGAATACTGCTGTTAAACAATAAAAAAAGATTGCTGTCTACTGAATACAAATCAGCGAGGCTAGCCTGCTTTGCCTTAGAAAAATTTAGACGATTGACGGGTTTTTGCTAATCGATGACACTTTACAAAAATAAAGATGATGCTCCATAACTTGCGATATAAAGAATTTCCGCAGTATATTACTAGTTGTTGATGAAACTCAAGCTCAAAGTTGCATAGTGCGGCTAAACGAATGTTTATTATTAGTTTTACGAATCAGAGCCTTTCATTACTTAATGTATAATTAAAAAAATATCAAATTTTAGATAAGATTTAATCATATAAGCTAGATTAATATAATAATATTTATCATTAAAATAGATTAATTCACTTGATTTATGCTATTCTATAAAAATATATAGTATGATATCTTTATTTTATGATTTCTATTCAAAATGCTCATAAAGAAAAATATCGATGGCATAAAATGACACTTTCATGATTTTCTTCAAATCAACTTATTTTTCCGTCTTTTTAATATTCATAATTTATTTTTTACATCAATAACTATATTGTAAATAAATGATGTTTTTTAAGTACAAGCCATTTTAAAAATATTTTTAGTTTGATACATCGATATCTGCTGGAATCATATCTTTTTCTGGTTGAAAAAATATAATCCTTATGTTTAGCCTATAAATAATCTTTTTATTGGTCTTTAACCATTGAAATCTATATTATATCAGCATGATAAGTTAAGAAAAGGAATAAAATTGTATATTTGTACCTCTCAAACCTATCATACAGTAAGCCTTACTTGATTTAGACCCATAAGATGCAATGAAATGTTGCTTGACGATGAGTTTATGCTTGAAAGTTCGTTTAATCCAGCTGTGCCCCACCATCATTTTGATTTTCAATTACTTAATCTATTCTAAATCTAAACCAAAGAAGAAATTCCTGAGGTTGATTAGAACCATTTCACTTTCGAAGAGATCGATTAGATGACTGCCCGTCGCCCCATACGACAACTCAAAGACACGTTCTAAAATAATTCAAGACAGCATTCTATGCTGTTCAAACTTGAAAAATTAGATAAAATGTAAATATTTTTTAATGATAGTCCATCAAAAAGACGTCACTACTGATCAAAAATTTCAGTTGACTGAAAAAATCTATGATTTTAATCATTTTATTAATATTCCATCTATATTTATATCATTGAGTAATTATTATATCAAAGAATAACTGTATTTAGCCAAGTTTTATGACTAGCAATCAGCTCTAAAACTTATATCAAAACTTGATAAAATTAAATCTAATTTTTATAAATTACTATTATTGATTCGCTGAAAGCAACTTCGTATTTCCTTAGACACCTATTTTTTCATACAGAATTATTTTTTGAGTTTTGAGTTTTACAAAAAGTTATAAGAAAAATATATTTGTATGTATTTTTACTTGAAATTTCATTTTCAGTCTTAAGTTATGTGAAAGTAAGCTTTATTATAAATAAATATAAGCGATTACTGGTATATATGGATATCCAATCTATCAAAAGAGGAATAGTTCTGAGCAGAAACGAACCATTTATAAAGAAAACAGCTAAAATCCCAGTCCCGAGTAGCTCCCCATACATAAAATTTAACGTTTCATCGCAACAGAATACTCAACAGACATACCTTCAAACCAGTAACAAAGAAATTTCGCCTCTCAAGCATTCTCCTGATAAAAACCATCAAGTTTATCCTCATTCACAGACATCTATTGTGATTAATCAGGTTAAAACTTAGGAAGCAAAATATATTTTTCCATTATCTTTCAATCCTGACATTAACAGAAAATCATTAAAAGTAAACCCCTTAAATAGTTAACATCGCATTTCTTAAAGCTAAGGCTAAATAGCTTTTAATAATTCGAAGACTGTCATTTCGACCCAAGATAGCTTTATCACCAATAAAGATTATTAAGAAGGCTTTTCGATGGAAAGAAGTCAGGTCGATTATAATTCCACAAGCATCCTTAATGAGCAAAGTAGAATATCATCCAATATAATAACATCTTAGTTTCAAGAAGAAAAATCTCGATTGATGGCAGAAATAGCAGGCTACAAGACCCAAATTGCCTCAATGAATACTTAGATTCACGCATTGAGACGTGCAAATGATTAAAACAAGCTTAGAATAACAAGCTTGGAGAATAACAATATGAATATGGCGTCAAAAAGCACGTAACAGAAAAACAGTTAAAATATAGCAAGACAATTGAGAGTATAAATATAGAAATAGTATAATGAAAAGATGAAAAAAGTTTAAATTTAGCTGAACAGATTAACTTCAATTTTGGAGCAGACAAAATTAAAATCTTCATGCGAAGAATCTCGAATTACATCATATCAGGCATAAATTTCTAAATTAAAGTAAGTTTTAGCTCAGAAATAATAAGAAATTTTTAAGCATTAACATGAGATATTAGTTGTAAATAACTAATGGAAGACTAAAACTATGAATTATGAAAGTTAAATCATGAAGTTCAAGGGAAATAAGAATCGATTAGAACTTGATGCAGAGAATAACAAAAGACTTCTACAGTTTGAGCGACAAAAATATTAGAAACAAAGAGCTGAGATAAACAAGCTGATATTTTTCTAAGAAGACCTGATTCATGCCAAAGATTATTAAAAAGTCAAAGAAGAAAATGCTGCCCTGAGACTTGAGACTTAATCTATGTACGCTGAACATAAGGCTTATATAGAGTAAACTACGCAGCACAGACAGGCTCTTCAGCTAGAAATATTCAAACTAACTGTCTAACTCAAAAATATCAATAAACAGGTTGCAAATGACAGGGTCAAGCTGCATCAATTCATTGATAATAACGATAGAGTTTAGCTGATTAAGGTGCAAAACTAAAGCAACTTCAACAGGAGACAATACGAATAGATGAAATCCAAAAATTAAGATCTTATGGGAGTCATTAAAAATCGAGAAGAAGAAATGGCTGATATGAGACTGATTTTACTATAGACAAAACGAAACAATGAGGAAAAGAAAAGTTTTTTTGTTGATGAAATGAATATCAAAAACATCCAGAATACTATCGCCATCTATGAGTCAAGAATCTAGGACATGTCTCGCTTGATAAAAGTAAAGTAAGCATAAAGTGATAAGAACAAAAGAACTGTTGACTATTTGACAACTGAACTTCGTAAAATTAGATAGGAAAATTCAATTAAAAATTTGAAAGAGACCAATTAAGAGAATAGTCTTAAAGATGATATTGTGACTTTAAAAAAAGGTCATGAAGTTTAGATGAACATCCTTCAGAAAAAGATATTAAATTTGTAAGAAACAATACAGAGAAAACAAAAGTAAATTAAGGACAAGGATATCTTCATCAATAGGATAATCGATGAAAAATCAAAAATTGAGACTCAGTATAAGACTATTTGTAAGGGAAGTGTAACAGATAGGACACATTAAGCTCAAGAGAATAATAAAAATGATCAAGATACTTTAAACTCTGTGCATTCATCCAATGTATCTTAGTAGCAAGAGTCTCTAAACACCAAATAGCCGTTGAGGCTGTCAATGAAGCAGAAAAAATAGATCAAAAGAAAGGCCTCGATCAAAAGCAGCAAGTAGCAAAATGACAAGATTCAAAATTTATAAGAAGCTCAGTGATTTTCTCTCAATTTATTCTTATACACTATTTAATATGCGGGTATTATAATAAACATTATCTTGATGATTGATCTTAATTTTTACGAAGAGGCATAAAACAGTTTGGATCTTTTGATCAAGTTTAGTGATTAACACCTAAGTCCATCTTCATATTCGGTAGAAGAGTGCATCTATTCTTTCTTAGATAATAGTGTAACTACTACTGCCATAGACCCAAATCAAAATCATGCCGATTAAAGCTCTCTCTTGGGCCAAAAATAGATGAATGAACAACTCTAGAAGATGAATGAAGCCATCAAGAGCCAATAACAGCTTTTGGAAGCATATTTCGAAGAATTGAAAAAGCCAAAAGGATCTAAGTTTACAGAGAAAGCTGAGAAAATGGGACAGAAAAATGGATAATCAGTTCCTCGATTAAGTAAAAAGAAATCCATATATAAGCCCAGACATTATTTGTGATATTTAATTTATTTGTTTTCCATAATCCTAATTATTCATCTGTCACCTTCAAAATCATCAAGGCTCAAGAAAATCAATTAACACTATATTTTCTCATAAAAATCGAAGGATAAAACAAAAAGGTCAGACTGATAGTTTTGATAAAGAAACAGATTATTTACATATGAATTATATACTAACCGATAATTCGCTATATAATTAAGTTTAATATTAAATTTCTTAAATGAAATCGTCGAATTTAAGAATTCTATACATACTCGTGACCATCCTGACCATTAAAGTTTTTTCTGGCCCTCCTAATAGCTACTGTTTGAATAATTGCCAGAAATGCCAATAATAAAATCCAAAAATTTGCACCCATCAAGGCTAAAACTGCTAGTGGGGTTTTCATGATAAGCATCAAGACGGCAAGTGCGTTTCGCTACCTTTCATAGAAGTATTTTTTAAATTAATTAAGGTTTTTTACGATAAAATTGGCAATAAATCCACATAATCATTTAAACATCAACTGAACGTTTGGAATGATGAAGTAAAAATTTCCAAATGTTTACTGAAAACATAAGAGTTTTACGATTAGATTTAAATATATGGCCCATTTATGAGCATGAGTAGTATACAACGCACCTTTGAACTAGAACAAAACTATGATGTCTACTCAATAAGTTTTAACCTGATCAGAGATTAATGGATTCCTATAAAGGACTTTTTATCGGTGGAGGTATCAAGCTTTTAGCGTGTTTTACTTTCAAAATAAATACGTTATCAAGCTAAATCGGACTTCAAAGGCATAAAGTATGAACTTTCGTGCGGCACAAAAAGAGTTTACATCGAAAAATATACTTTTTTGATCAATAATCAAGACAGTAAAGTAAACAATCGACTTACGTTGTCTTTTAATAGCTTTTTGATTGATTCGATGTGGGGCATTACCAATTTGAAAATTCTATCCGGCTGCAATCATTTTCTCATCTACAATCCTTCAACCAATCAATGTGACCGCTGTTAAAATGGCTTTTTCTTAGTCAATAGAACTTTAAACGAGTAAATAGGATGTTTATCGTGTTCAAATTTATGTAAAAGATGTTAATCTTAAATCAAATGCACTCAATGCTATGATCCTGCGTTTCTTCAAGAGGGACAATGTATTTTAGAGTCTAAAAATTTTACCGAAATTCAGTTAAGTTCTTCAAATGATTAGCATGAGAGAAAATGTTCTAACTATTCATTCTTATTGGGAACCTCTTAAATAAAACTATAGAAATTTTTCTTAAAGACATAATTAAAGAATCATTTGACACCTTTTAGCCTGTCCTTCAGACTTTTTTACAATTACAAATTATGGCAACAGTCTTAAAACTGGGCTATAAAAGTTAAAATATAGAATCAGTATTGGTATCTGTCTAAATAAAACATGACTAGCAAAGTCAGTGATGTGTGTCATAATATGAAAGGCAACAGAATTTCAACTGTCATTATAAAAATCGATAATATAATAGTCAAATAAGAGAAACTATTCGTGTCTTTTGAACTTCAAAACAAATCAAACTTCAAAAATCATGATGATCAAATAGATTTCGGCATATCGAATCTGTACTTAATTCAAAAAAAAGATCCTGAACAACAAAGACGATAATAGTTGGCTTAAAACAATCGAGAGAATGTGATAAAGCTTGAAAAATTATTTGAAAATAAAGATTAAGACAGTCTTATAAAAGCTGATATATAATTGGGCAAACTGGCATAAAGTAAAGAGAAGCCATCCACAAGATCTAAAGATTTCAAATTTTTACTTTCTTCATCCTCGATTCATGAAACACCCATAAGATAGGGGAAAAATCCTATAATCCCTCAAGAACTACATGAAATTTCTTAATCAGGCAACAAAATAAAAATTTCTTCTTCAATTCAATAAAAATAATCTCCCAAATAATAAACTACCCCATCAAGCTAGTCACTTAACAATAAGACATAAAATTCGAAGGCATCAAAATAGAAACCTTAGTATATCATTACATCTGTGCCTTAGACTAACCAAAAATAGTCAGGAATTCACCTAACTATCAATTATCTCTAAAATTGTACGTATATCAATCCAAGAATAAGCATTGATAATCTGAAACCTGATTAATATAAACTATAGTCTTACAATGTCTCATAAAATACGTTAAATATGTTTGTCGCAGTCAATAAAAGCTTTACCAACTGTCTTGTTACAGTTACTAATAAGAGCCAGGACTAAAATGATAGAATCAATAAGACTGTTAATAGAATGCTCGCAGAATCAGATTAAAAATTAATTGCAAAGGTCACCGTAGAGAGATATGATTACGTCTCGTCTCGTCACGTATCGTACATCTCACATTTCTCAAAGTTCTTTCATTTCTTTGCATACGTAGGATTCATCTCTATAATCATGGCTGTAATTCTTGGAATCGGAGTAATAGCAGAATAAAACATCATAACTCTCCAGACTTTATTTTTCCACACGCTCATAGCAAGTCAAATTTTGCCTTTGTCCTTCACAAATGTGCTTTCTGGGCTAAAAATCATTTAAAATTTCAATTTCTTTATGGACTTCATCAAAAACACAAGCATAATTGATGTAAATGGCAATTCTAACTTCAACAACCAGATGCTTACTATCATAATTATCAGCCTGTTTTATTTCGCCTGGCTACTCTGTGTCATCATTTTGAAATCCGTGGCCAAAGGGCTAAGTTTTGTGTCATAAAATAGTGGAATCGAAAAGCTTTTAAACAAAATTGTCGACAGAAAGGTTAATTTTATTGATCAGATATGGAGATATCAATATTTGGCTGTTTTTTGGTTATGTCTCAATCAATTCAAACATTACTACCATTTGAATCGAAACAATTGGCATAATATCTTTAATTAAGTCACAGCTGTAACTTTCTTTGCGATATTTGTGCTATGGCCCGTGTTCGTATTTTACTACACGAGAAAGCTTTACTACGAAGCCGAATATTCAACATTCATCTAATGCTTTGAAGACATTTTCTACAAAAAGATACCAATATACCATCTGCCTTCAAGAAATCACAGAGTTATATACCCCTTTTTCAAAAACTGCAAATATTTGTCCCTTATAGTTCTCATAGTTTTTGAGACAAGGCCTGAGTTGATAACAGCTATTATGATTGCTTTGAATGTTATGGAAATATTTTATATATCGAAGGCCAAAATTTATGCAGACGAAAGATATAAGTAGTTGAGAATGATTGAGAATGGAATCATGATACTTATTGAAGCATGCATGTTGCTTATGATAACCTTATCTAGTACTTTGAGCACTGAACTCTTTGTGATCTTGGGATATGTCCTTTCAGGAGTGTCTGTCTTGGTAATATTGAATAGTTTTATCAGGATGCTATACTTATCTAGAGAAAAATACCAAAATTTGATCAGTATTCTTTTTGAAGAAATGCCTCAGGAACTAGAAAACAAACTAAAAAACATATAAAATTACAATTGATAATATTTTTAGCTTATTTAAACAAATTATATTCTTGTAACTAAAAACTTCAAAATAAAAATCATATGTTTTGAAGATAATCTATATATTAGCTTTTGACTTTGTGACTTGTTGTTACCGTTTTAGGCCGATATGACTTTGAATCACTCAAATGTTTCAATTTTCTCATATAAGTCTTGTAAAATTGCATGCCATCAGAATCTTCTACATTAAATCTCTGCTACTAATCCAATATATTGTGTAAATTCAATACTTTCCACATTTTAAATAAGCTTCTTCCTTACCTTTATTTTTTTACTGAAAATTTATTCTTACTTGTCTCATAATTCTTTTGATAAACGCTGAAAGATCTGTATTTTTTCAGAGAATTTTAAAAGACAGATTTATTTACTTCTAGCATTGAAAAATTTTCAGTTTTTATGTTTGAAGGATAGGGTTTTGGTATTTTGAGATAGTTACCATGGACTATTTTAGATTTTTTTTGATTCAAGGATATTTTGATATCCTATTTATTGATGGCGCTGCAACTATTATAAATACTCTAATTTAGTGCCTAAAAATTCATAGTCGGATATCTTTTTCTTTCTGAAGAATCATCTTATCTTTTAGTATATCGAAGATTAATAAAATTATTTATATTTTTTTCCCTTTACCTATTTTTTTACAGAGCAGTTGATTCCAATATCTATCTGAACTAGTTGTAATATAACAGCTTTTATACTTTTTCTATAGAAATTTAGAGAAACAAACAACTAAGGCTGAGACACTTTGCGTTCTGTATGCGATTTGAGTTTGACAAAATTTATTATTAGCCAAAATAGTTATTATCCGACAGGATAGATGTTGTCATAATTATATTATCTTCGAATTGATTGCTCAACATCAATTCGGTTACAGCTGTTTTGTCTCTTTTTTATAATTTCTATACGTTTACTTTTGATTAAAACTCTATTTATCCTGATACGATCAAGTACAAAAATTATGGTTTCTATCCAATCTTGTATAACATTTCGCCTTTGCTGATTTTTCTGCTTTTGAAAAATGGAATATAATATCGATTGACGTTGTCTAGGTTTTTGAATAGATTCAGGCGCATTACAAAAATTTATTTTTCCTAGAAAGTCATAAGACAATTTTTTTAAATATGTTTATGCTCGTGATTTTTATGAAAAATTTAAAGAACTACAGCATTGATGCATTTTAATAAGGCTTCGTTATATAATTATTGACTGAATATCTTCCCAATACCTTTTTAGCCTTGAAAACTGGCTACTTACGTGTAAGAAGATGCTCTGTATTCATTCGCATTATATAAGGAATAATAAAGAGATCTTTGTTCATTTACTTTTTAGAAAATCTTAATTCTGCCTTTGAAAATAAAATAGCTTTTGAGCTGACTGTCATAATTTTTATCAAGAACAGCTTATTACTTGATATTGATCACATTGATTAGCGACATACTAAAGTTATGATCAAAATGGATTCTATATTTTCTCTATACATGTTTGAGAAGCAACAATTTGTCTTAATTGTTATAGGTCGTCTTTTTCATTAAATAATCAGCTTTAGTGTCACAAGATATATTTTCGAGGGTTACATTTTTGTTATTTTATAACTTTGAAGTATTCAGCTTTTTTTATAATCTTTTTTATTTTCTAAAGGCCATGATCTATGAAATAGTACGCTTTTTAGTGATATTGTTCAGCATATAAAATTATTTATTATAAAGAAAGTATAATTGATTCTAGGGATTATGAAAGAATGAAATCATTATTATTCGATATTCAATTGATTGAGACCCGAACAAGCTGTATTGGAAGGCCAATCTCCATAATCTATGTGTCTTGGGTTATCATCAGAGCCTTAAATCCATTTTTTTATTGAATAAATCAAGGAGTAGTCTGAACTCAAAGGGATTCTATAATCTTCTCTGCTATAGAACTCAGTTTTTAAATAGCAGTGATTGATGCAAACAGGTGCCCATACTCCATTTTCATTCCTACTACTGATATCAAACATGACCTGTCGAGTTGATCTGTGATACTGCTAAATGACTTCAAGTTAAGTGTTATTGCAGCTCTATATTGATTTTCCATTGGTGACGCATCTGATGCCTAGTATGTTGTACAGACTCCAAGAGTCATACAAAGACTGTGGAGCGAATACAGGTGCTTTCATAAATGGATGCAAGTATTGAGCTAACATGCATTTCCATAACTACTAAGGATATTTTGCATTGCATTCATTGACAGGCGTTTTAGTATTCTAATTGGAAAGCTTCATTAAGTTTTGGAACATATTTCGATAAGAATTATCTTTGGAAAGGATATTGTAATCATCTACAAATACTCCTGAATCAGGTATTGACCAAAATTTTGTATCTTTATGAACTCGTTCTGCAATATAATTGGTCCATAAGAAAGTTGCTAAGCCACCTGCAGATTATCCAGTCAGAACAACCTGTTGTACCTTGTCAGTAAATATAAAATGGTTTTGATTAATGACATTAAACTGTATTTCTTTGATGTCTTTTCCTCTGAAAAAAAGCTGAGTGCCTTTATACGATATTGGCTATTTTCTAGAGCCTTGATGTCCAGAGCCATCACAATATTTCATGTATATTCTTGTCCAGTTGTTGAAGTAATTTTACTTATCATCTGAAAGTATTCCAGTTGAAAAAGATATATTGTTTGGATATTTAGTTGAACTACCAAGATCAGTTTTGCTTCTTGAATAGCAATTCTATAAAGTCGATGATACACTATTGTCTCCACACCATCCTCCACCTTAGATGAACATCAAAACTTTCGTTTTATCTCCTTGCCAGAAATAAAATGCACTGGGTGATCCGTCCAAACATTTAGCATTTTCATCAATTATATCGACTTTTTGATACAGCAGAGTAGAAAAAGCTAAGTACATGAGGAACAAAAATATGAGTAGTCTCATTGGAAGATCCTTATATTTTTTAAGATATTAATGTAATCGGGTATATAGATAATTGATAAGAAATAATTAATATAACTATTGATAAATAAATTTAATGTCATCCACTGCTACCAAATCTATCACAGAACTTTCCGAGTCCATCCATGTGAAAGATGTCATATCTTTTTCATTGAACATTTAAGTAAATATAAAATTACCTCAGCACCTCAATCAAAATTTTGTTATAGTCAAACAATGTCTCAACAAAATACAATAATTATAAAACTCTTTGGGTCATGAGAGCAAAAATAATCAAGGTTTTAACAACAGATTGAATGATCTCGAGTTATTAGTCAAAAATAATCAAAAATAGTTAATGTCGAGTCGATAATTGATCGTCTAACTTCAGAATAATGTTGGAGACTAGTTCATGGTACGCTTTTTATTATGTAGAGAAACATTTAAAATATCAAGTAGAAGACTAAGAACATGTTTAACTTCGATGAAACGGTATAAAAATTGTAAAGGCTGAATAAATTTATGAAGCATTCTGATTTTAGTGAAAGAGAAAAAGCGCTGAAATAGTAAATGAATGAAATCAGAAAAATAAAAGACGAGCTTTAGAGATATGTACCGAAAATATCTTTGTAATAATTCAAAGACGAAACTCGAGTTTTATTAAATGAGAAAGAAACTAAAATAAAAGAAATGGATTGCAAATTTGACATTTTGTTAGAGAAATAAGTAAAGATGAGTGAAAAAGTTGATGAAATTTATAGAATGGGAAAACAAAATTAAAAATTGATAAAGTAGATTAATTTCGGGGATATGATCGAAAAGAATAAAAAGTTCAAAGAGTAAATGGAACAGAAAATGAATGATTTGATGGTGAAAATGAAGAAAAAAGTAGGAACTAATGAACTTGTTGCTTTGGAGCAAACTATGATCGAAAAACTGGATAAATTTTTGGGTGAAACTGAAAAAGGTAAAGCTTAAAAAGCTTAAACTAGATAAGCATTATTGTTCCTTGACAAAAGAGTATATTTTCTATTATATAGATCAGCGAAATCGAATAAATATTTGCTTAAAAAGCGGCCTAAGATGAAAAAGACGCTCTTTTCAGTGCTAAAAAGTGGCAATGTGCTTCCTGTACTAAGGATTTAGGAAAGTATGAAGGCAAACTTGGTCAGTTTCGTCCTTGGTCAATCTTCCCATGCAAATAATTGGATCCATAAAAAACTGGAGGATTCGGATATATGAGTTACCTTGACAAGGTCAATATCAAAAAAGGAGACTAATCGACTACAGAAAGAATGAATAGGACATTTAATGAAACTTAGAGATAAGGAAGCCCTAAAAAAGGTCAATCAACAACACGTAATTCAAACTTGATAAACAATTTCGGATCTTAATAAAAGAATGGAATAAGCTTGAAAGATGCATATTTCAGAGAGATCCGTACTGACAAAGGAGAAAGAACAAATCCCAATGCAACTAATAATAAATTTTTCAGGGTCAAAAAATAATCTAAGCCAAACAACATTGAATCATAAAAATGAGCGAATTTAATATGATCGAATGAATAATTTATAAATTAATCTTATTTCCTTATTCAAGGTATTTATTTCTGGTCTTTTTTAGTTATTTATAAAATCTTTTTGGATTATAATATTTCTTAAAATAATTGAAAATATGAATTAAAGCAGAGTAATAAACAGACAGAACAGTATGGTGGATAAATTCAGATAAAAAATGTGTAAGTGCGATATTTGCATTATGTAATACAATAAGACTTTTAAGCAGCCAGTTATCATATGTTCAATGCATCATACTATCTGCAAAGAATGTCTATAAAGCTTACACATAAAACCTGAATGCCCTTTTTGTCGATAAAAAATAAACTATAAAAAAGTAGTAGTCAACAACTACATCAATGAACTATTGCCCAACGATTCCCCTCAGTAAAATCAAAGGTCACAAGTGTCACATTCTCCAGCACCCTATCCAGTTAATAACAATAATTTGCCAAATCAACCGAACAGTATCAATCAGGCTCAACTTCAAAGGGTTTATTCTGACGATTATGTTCCTCCAAATCAGTCTTAGTACAGTTAATACTATGATGAACACTTATAAGAAGATGACTAATAGTTTGATACTGACAATTGCTGCGAATCTATTCAAAGAAGGCTCAGAATCATCAGTTATGGTGGAGATAGAAACTTCCTTTACTTCTGCATTTTTATAGCTCAGCTGCCTTTTCTTATACCAAATCTCTACATAGCTTTTGTATCGACTGAAACAGAGTGTTTAGATAGACCATATGTCAATAGAGCTTATGTGCTCAGACCTTGGCTAACTGCTATGGGAATCACCTAAGCATCACTTATTCTCATTTTATTTCTGGCCTGTCTCATAAGACTATTTAAGTGCATAACCTTATAAACTTTAAATCGATTATAATTCCTAGTTGGTATACTCTGCGTTGTCAAAATTTTGATTTGGTGCTACATGTAATTATCTCTTTTCTTTTCTGTCATAAAAGATCATTGTAACGGCG
>Ga0194115_10004633_pt1 | contig 14659 bp, 5 predicted proteins | sample TA2MahsurfametaG_3_FD_148656 | JGI IMG/M metagenome (GOLD analysis project Ga0194115, IMG submission 148656) | Freshwater microbial communities from Lake Tanganyika, Tanzania - TA2015002 Mahale S4 surface | ecosystem: Environmental > Aquatic > Freshwater > Lake | place: Tanzania: Lake Tanganyika...
CTTGATCGTCGCCTCGCCGCGAAGTTCTCGAGGTAGGACTGGTCAGCACGATGTCCTATCACATTCTCAGAGAGCCTTGCGGGAAATTTATGCTGGTAATCGCGTCCTGGCCGACGCGGTGACGAGATTGTTGGACGAACAACACTCATTTCGGGAGGATCTAGATGATCACCAACGTCAACAACAGCTTATTCGGGACATGGAAGATGACAATGTCGCATTACAGCGTACCCTGCTTCGTCAAGAACTCGTTCTACATGATTTTGGTTTGGATGCAGCAGGAAATCCGCTTTTTGTCGATACATCCAACGAAGAGCGTACCGTTTGTATGATGAGTATGGATCCGGAGCCACCAACAGTGTCAACCAAGTACCTAGAGACAAAGGTAGGGGAATTGTCGGACGAAAACGATCGATTGGAGGAAAAGAATGGAGAACTTCAGTCCGAACTTCTTGCTCTCAGGAACAGACTGAACAGACTCCAAAAGTCAACATTGCGAACTCAGGAGGGCAAGACACAGGAAGCCGAAATAGATGCCGACGTAAATACCGAGGCCGCCTTCAATGTCCGCATTGCTAACCTTGAAAAGGCTCTTGCAGATGCGATGGCCGAGAATACTACCCTAAAGTCGCAACTTGAGAACACTGACTTCCGGAAGCCTCGAGTGGCTACGGACGGCGCTGGCTCCAGGGACACGACTGCCTCGCTCGAAGCTCTAGACCCTCATATCGACAGGAGTACACGAGCATCAGGTGGTGGCGGCGACGAAGAAATGTACCAGTCAGAGGCATTCTTCACTACTGAGCAGGAATTAAAGCAAAACGATTCCGATGATTCATCCGTCGACATCTCTGTTTCCCTTCGGACGGAGACCAGTGAGAAATCTCAGAAGCCAAAGAACTTCGATCAAATTGTGCGAGCAGTGAAGGAGATACTGGGACGAGATGTGCCTCAAGAAATGCTGGCAACCTTACGGCTACTATCTGACTTCTCTGATCGATCGACATCACAGCCTGATTCCTACCGTCCACCGCCCATTCGTATCCCGAGCCGAACAGGTCGGAGTCGATCTTCAAAAGCAAGGAACGTTGACGATGGTGACGACGAAATCAAGAGTGTGGGATCCCAACGAAGGGTCACCTCGCTGAATCTTTCTGCAGTGTTCAGACCACAAGGCGGTAGCGAATTGGAGAAAGAACTCAAGAACCTTGAGAGTCTGAATAAGCGACAATCCAGTGGAACTACCGGTGGTCGTTTGCCTCAGCGTGGCGTTCGGAAGACAAAAAGTGGAGGCGGTGAGGTAGGCGCCACGTCTCTCGCGGCTGCGTCGAATATGCGGAGAACTGTCAGCACGTTTGGACGCAAGGATATCGAAAGAATGAATTTGAGGAAGGAACAAGATGTCACTCTTGCAAAGGTAGCCGCAAAGTCAGAGACAGACGATCTTGATCTGCTTTTCAGGCATGCCGTGACGGAGGTAGAGGAAAATTCTTCTCATCACAGAGACGAGGCCACAGGCGTGGCTGCCTTCAAAGGAATCCTTTTGGACACGGAAGCAACATACGGTATCGAGATTCCTGACGACATAGGCGCTTCTCTTATGGCTGCAACACTGGCCACTGTCAAAGATGGAGAAAAAATGCCTCTGCTCCTGATCGTGCAGTGTCTTCATGATGACGACGTTATCAAGAATGCCGGGATACGCGCGGGAAAGGAAATCCCGGCTGATTTGGTTAGCGCGATACGGTCGACTTCGCTACCCGCAGGAGTATCTGTGGCAGCCTTACGACCGCTTGATGCTTCCTCAGCTGTACTGTCAACCAAAACGAAAAATTCTTCGGAGGAATCCATTCAGAATTCGTCAAAGCACTCAGTTTCAGGTAGACCTATTCGACAGCAACTTCCTCAACCAACGAAAGAAACTCTGCGACGCTTTGAAGAATCTGCCACAAAGAAGTACAATAGCTCGACGGAATCTATGGCTTTCTCTCTCATGACGACGGACTCATCACGGCGATCCCGATCAACTTCTTCGACTAATCGCCATGCGTCATCTTCGCACAGTGGATCAACTTCGAGGGCACGTGCTCCAAGCCATGAAGGTTCATCCTCAAGCCGTGGTCCTCCATTAGATCCAAGAACGGGCAAGGCTTTGATGGATGTCTCGTCGTCTTTTTCTGAGAGAAGCGGGAAGATGAGAAGAGCAAGTTCATCAGCTCACACGAGAAAGAAGAAAAAAGAAACAAAGAAGTACAGGAAGGGAACAAAGGATGCCATGTTTGAGAGGGCACAGAGACGTAAAGAGCAATTCGCGTCACTGATGCTAAACCTAGCAGATTTTGGGGCTTCTACGAACGACTTACAGAGTCTCGTTGCTCGTGGAAAGCTTAATGTTGAAGGTGTCAATCCTGGCGAGTCCTTCGAGAAACTCTATTCCCTGCTTGCTGTCGAGCGAAGCCATGATTCCAGTGCTTTCCTCGGAGACACCGTCTACGGATCCATCACTTCTGCGATCCCGAACCCAGATGGTTCTGATTCCTGCATGACCACGTCACCTCAAGAGTCAGAACTAGACATGTTGTTCGCTCGATTTTTCGAGATTGCTGGTCGACCCCTACCGGTTGAAATTGACCTGGCCTTGCGGAAGGCTTCGCGATCTATGGACGAATCGCTTCATATGGTATCGACCTATGCCAGTCTCTCGAATGATCGTCGGTTTGGGACTGAGCTTTCTGCGGAAAAGCTGGACTTCATATACGGCGAGGCTGAAATTTTTCTTGGCAGAGAGATTGAGATGGGAATTCTGGATACATTGGTTCGTGCGGCGAGCGATCTTTTGAAGCTTGAAGAAGAATTGAGTGAGAGCGTCCAGAAATTCTCCGCCAGCTATGCGTCTATTCTTTCTATGGAATTTTCGGTCGGCCGTGACTTTAACCATTCTTCACCGTTCATAGCTTCACTCCCTGAAATGCCGAGAGAGGACGAACCTAGTGTGGTGTCTTCACTGGCGGATCACGAGGCTGCTCGGACGGCAACGCTTGCTTCGGAAGCTACTTTGGACGAGGCGACAAAGGGAGACCTCAGCGTGACGGCCGTTGGAGCAGGACTTGTCAGAGTTGAACGTGTTCCTCAGCACCGAAATTTGTCAAATCCCGCTGGCAATCTCGACCACATGAGCAATCGGTTGATCGGAAAAGTTCGTGCTCGAAAGCCTCGGTCGATTCCAAGCCTTACCGACTCTGAGGCCGACTTTGACTACGAAGAAGATTATTTGAATCCCGTCATTAGTTCACAAGACGATTCGAAGGATTCCGGAGCAATCGATCGAAGAAAAATCGCTGATGATGTTTCGGCAGGTTCTGGACGGCTGAGTAGTCAACCTGAGGAAAATGAGAGTACAGTACACGGAGCCAGTGCGTCAGTCACGTCAGAAGAACTAAATGTAGAGGAAGTAAACGCTATCATTTCTCAGGCACAAGACGAATACGGAATTGAACTCTCTCCGGAACTTATCGCAGCTCTCAAGACTGGTTCTACGGGTAGCGTGAATGAAGCTGAGTCACAAGCTACATCACAATTCTCGTTGTACTTTACACAGCATGCAGGAACAGACATCGATGAAAGTGCGGAGCTCCTAGAGCTCATGAAAACACTGAAAAGGAGTATCACGAACTCAGAAGACCGATCAAGGTCGTTTCTTCGGGCGCAGTGGAGAATGGAAGAATATCTGTCAGCCCTCTTCGCAGGAGCAATGGCTAGGTATGGAGCTTTTCCTGACAATCTTCATGATGAACTCTGGGAGACATTCGCCAACGCATGTGCTAGCAAGGAAAACAGTGCCTTGACGGCCGATGAAATTTACGATGTCATAGTACAGTTCTCTGAGGATACGGGTTATGTTTTGCTGCGAGACTTTACGGACTCTTTCCTGAAATCCGCGCGAGATCTCGGTCGACGTGTCAGTCTCTTGAGCGAAGTCAGTTACAGATCGAATGAAACGAACGAGGCGCACTGTCTTCCCATAAAGCACCTTCCGAATGAACCAGGCCGAGAAAAAACCACCGATCTTAGATTTCAGAAGTCGTTGTCAACGTCGTCGCTGCGATCGAGTTTACAAGGGGCTCGTTTTTCTGTGACCAGTTCGTTGGAGCTGTCATCAGATCTCGAGATCTCTCTGTCGGAAGGGACAACGAACACTCGAAACACTCCATCGACGGGTGATCAGAAATCGGATACGTCAGATCCACCCTTCATGCGAACGATATCAGTGACCGCCGTGGCGGACGAACAAGAGAACCCCAACGGAGTTAAGCCAGATGAGAATGATCAAGGAGTCGACGAGTTCATTTCTGAAGTGGAGAAAGAATATGGATTGCCCCTTCCGTCGCACGTTCTCCATGCCTTGCGTGACATTTCTGTTCGGACTGGCCAAAGTTCGTCGAGTGACTCATCCGAGTTGTTTAGCACGAATCCGGCGCTTAGTGTTCTGTCGGCTCACCTTCCACAACGGATTGCAGGAGCGATTCAGCGAACAGTCGAAAGGAGGGGATCTTTGTCTGATCTAAGCATGCCACCACTTCGGTCCTTTTCGAGCATTTCAGCCCTGACGGGATTCACAGGGGCTACCGGATACCATTCGACCGAATCATCAGACTGGACCACGGAGGAAGAGCGCAAGGAAAATACGGAGAAAGATCGTGGTTACAGGTTTGCGGAGACCTCAGCGCATGAGAGCTCGGCGCATCCGAACACACAACTACCACCACCACCTCCTCCTCCACTTTCACCGCCACCTCCGTTGTTGGACGATCTTGAAAGCTCGACTAGCGGAAGCCTTTCTAGCGAAAGCCGAACTCTTGGGAATGGGTCAAACGCTTCTTCGGGAAATCATATCGGAAAAAGTTTATTGAGATCTGTGAAGAAGATCTACGAGCGCAAGATCCCAAAAGAACTCGCTTTTGTTCTCACCATGAGTCGTGCTTTGTTGCTAGCGAAAAATACCGACGAGGAAATACAGATTATTCTTGCCGAGACCGAATATATGAGCGGAAAACGCTTGCCAGCCGATCTAGTTTTAGCACTTCGAGAAGCTTCGGTCGAAATAAGGGCGTCATCATCGTCTACATTGAGGCGAACGATGCTCAACAGAAATACCTCTGGATCGATACCGTCAAGATCATCAGGAATGCCAAGCATTCAGGAGTGGGAAGCTAGCACTGTGTCGAACATCAAAGCGTTCGAAGAATATAATCCCGCCGATATCCAAGTAGATCGCGTCCCATCCTCGTTTGGGGCGCTCTCTATCCCCAACGAAATAGCTGCTGAGGAGCGCTCTTCTATGGACGTCTCAACGTTAAAGGATAGTGAGGATACGGATGGTACTGTCGCGACATCATTTGCGGTCCGCTCGGCGAAAGCGAACATGGGAGGGGGACGTGGAGTATCCAAGAATAGTTCAGATTCAGCCGTGCGGAGTTCAGAAGAGCATAAGGTATCTGGACAGTTCGGCCATCGCCATCAACAAGAGGTGAATCCAGAGGCATCGGCGGATGGAAAGGATTCTGCTTTGGACACACGGCACTCTCCCGTCGCGATTGAGACTTCGAATGCCGTATCGACGTTTGAATCTGAACCGTGGAACCTGCAAAGCACCAGTAGTTTCAATTCCAGTGCAGCGGTAATGTTGCCGTCCGACACGACCCCCGTGGCTCCTCGAAAGAAGACCCAAGGTGGTCAGAACGATGACAAGATGAACCAAAACAAGGAGCATAGTTCCTCACTGCTTTCAGTATTCGCTGAAAGTCCAAGATCCAGTGAATCATCTTCGTCTACAGAAGTTACAAGGAATAATTCTGGAGGCATATCAATGGAGGCAGTCAGCAACGTAAGCCGTGCATCTTCCTTGACAACTTCCAAGCTACCCCGGGGAATTCATACCGTTCTTCCACTTGAGGGTGTGGAAACGGATGATCTAAGTGCTATATTCAAGGAAGCCGCGAAACGTTTTAGCTAATATGATTGTACAGCATGTTCGAACAACGAGCTATCCTTTCGTAATAATGCGCATTTCCTAAAGACAAAGCCTTTGCGTTGTTGTTAACCGTCGTACCGATCTACATACCCCTCGTCCTCCAAGTTGAGGATATCCGAAACTGATTGATCATGCAATGATCTTGCAATCGCTTCAGCAAGGAGGGGAGCAACATTCAGTTGTCGAATCTTTTCTGGGAGCTGTTTCCTGTTCATCACAGAGTTAGAAATCAAAAGGTAATCTAACTTCTCAATGTTTTGAATAATGTCAGGGGCCTCCGAGGTCGGACCAAAGACGCCATGTGTCGACCATGCATAGATTGACTGAGCACCAAGTTCATTCAATTTATTCACGTTGTTCCTGAGAGTCGTCCCCGTATTGACAATGTCGTCAATGATGATACATTTCTGGCCCTTGACCTTACCGATGAGTTCCGGCTTGTAATCCGACGATCCATCTCGTCGGACTCTATTCTTCGAAATGAAGGCAAACTCGATTTGTCTCCCACTAAGCCGTTGGAGGACTGTCCGGAAACGTTCTGCACGTCGGACTTGACCCTCATGCCCAGCAACGACGGTTACCTCAGGATAGTAGTCATCATTTTCTGATTCGGGTTTCCAGTCCGGAGGCGGTTCCGTCATACATAGCTCTTCATGAAAATAGGCAGCCGCTACCGGCACTGGCATGAGATGCTAGCGAAGAAGAAAAAAAAAGCGGATGAGACGATGATGCATTCATTGAGCAATTTTCCATGCTGCGATATGACTGACCTCGACGGGGACTCGAGGTGAGAAAAACCCACGAAGGGAATCGTTATGTAAATCCATACAAAGGATCCGATCGACGCCCATTTCTTCAAGAAGGAGGGCCATGTCAGCAGCCGCAATCGATTCACGTTTGACCTTTCTGTCTTGTCGACTATATCCGTAATATGGGATGACGGCAGTAATCTGTTTCGCACCTGCCCGTCTCAACGTCGAAACCATGAGGATCAATTCCATGACAGCATCATCCCCCGACGTAGAACACATGACGTAACAATATTTCGCTCGGACAGAATCCTTGACTTCGACACGAGTTTCACCATCTGCAAACTTCCCAATATGGACTCCACTCAAATCGACTCCCAACAAGTGTGCTGTATCTCCGGCAAGTTCTGCAGTATTCGGCGTACAGAATAGCATGAATTTCCTTGCCATCCGTGATTGAATCTCGGGTGTCCGATAAAAGTACATTTTCCGTGTCGTGACTGTTTCTGGTCCATCTACATTCGTTGGCATACCGTCTACTTGCTTGTTGTCCGTCTTCCGCCTGGATGTCGACAACAACGAACTTAAAGGATGAATCGAAGCCTCAGCGTCTCTGTCCAGGCTGTCATCTGTGTCGGACTGAAGCGCCACTTCATCAATACCTACACAGGCATCCAAGGCTCGAATTCCTCTATTGATAGGTGACTCTGTATCCTTCATATCTTCCTTGGTTCGGTTGCTTGGATTGTTGACAATATAGATGTGATCCAAGGGATCCTCTTCTCCCGGTAGTCCACTCATCGAATCCGAACTACTTGCAAAGACTGGTAGTGGTGGTAACTCTTCACATTTCGTCGCCAAGGCGACAGCTGAGAGAAGTAGACCCACTACTCCAGCCGAGAAGACCGAAGTCTCCATCCCTTCACCGATTTCAGGAGTCGGTCTAGTATGAAGGGCAACCGAAGACGAACTTGTCACCCTCTTCGGCCTTTGTGGAATAGGATTTTTTCGGGACCAATGTCCCTGTAGCCTCGCACCTGCATTGCGAAGAAGATACAGGCGTGACATTCTTACGACAACAATGATGATTAAGCCAAGAAGTCAAGGTTAGATTAAGATCAAGTATGATAGAGAGGATGCAAATGAAGTTCCTTGGTGATGGGATGTTTCGACGTCATGATGGGTATACAGTATCTTGGGGCCCCCCTAAAGCCGATTGAAGAAAAATTCACGCAAAACCCACTTTGACAGGAAAATTGAAGGGAAAAAACGATGGACCCGAGTCTTGAAGGAATAGAGATTCGCAGAGACCCATTCATTTTTATTAGGTGATGAGTCCCATCATCATCTTTCAGATGAAAGATTCGATTAACGTCAGTCTTCCACGTGGAAGAAACGAAACCACGTTTCTCTTTCACAGATTCAACCTAGATTTTTGCTGGATCCATAGCCGATACGATACACCACTCGCACTCCACAGTCCACTATCAGCAACAAAAATCGACGCCCTGACTAAGATAGTATGATAGAAAGATGTTGTAGATTCAACGACATATTTCATTGTCAACATTCGGCGCAGCGGGGAATGAAGAAAATAGAATGCTTCTTTTGCGCTTGGGCAGCGAAGATTGCATCGCCTCTATCTTCCCATGGAATGCGAAGATTCTTTCGAAAAATGGAAAAAGGGGGGCACTGAAAATCAACCAAAGCGGTGCGATCCTCGTTAACAGTGCGATGTTCTGTAGAAAATTAGAATCGTTCCTAAATCACGACTCGGGCCGAAAAATGGAATGAACTAACAAGCACGCAGCTGCTGTTGGATTCCTTCCATGAGGTTATGTCCGAGATTCTTCTTCCGTTGAGCGATATGAAGTTTTGTTTCAACATTGATATTTTGAACGCCAATCACTACCTCGACTGACTGACTTGCATGTACGTTAGACGGTCGTGGATGATTGAGTAGCGTGGAACGAGTCCCACGATACTTTTCTCCATTCTTTTCAATCGAAAAGAAGAAGAAGAAAATGTTCTTGCGTTGTTCGGGTTTCTGAGTCAACAAGTTCCATGAAGACCTTCCTCGAAGCACTTTGTTTCAGCATACTCACATACCTCGGCGATTTCCACTATGGTTTGGGAGAAGAAATTCAAGAAATCCAGTTTTCGTTCAAGACACCTTCAAGAAGATGCCTCTCAGAACCTTGGGCAACAAGTTACTAGCCACTTCAACGTTTCCTTGTTTCTGGAGCTGCAGTATCTTAATCAAACAGTCGCAGAACTCATTGAAGACCACGACGACTGGAAACCTCAGATAATGGAGGATCTCTGCGGGTGTTTGAAGAATCAGGTAAGGACTTCGATCGAAGAGATTTTAGAAGTTTCAATTCCATGCAATATCTCATGGCCCATTTATCGATAATCGGTTTGTGTAGACGACTGGGTCCGTTGTTTATCAGGCTGGAGCACAAGTTAACGTCTTCTTCGAGATTCCCACTGACGGCAACTGCGCGATCGTGGATACTGCTCGAGTCTGGAATCCTGAGGCTGTCGATATCTTTGGGCCTGACTATCTTGCGTTGCAGATACATGTGATACACAATGTTGACGCAATATCCAATTCCTCGATTTCACTGGAGCAAGCCACAGCCCTAATCTCTGAGGGTTTCCAAATCACGACAGGAGGGCATCGTCTCTTTGTGAATTGTTTGAAACAACTCAGCAACTTCGATCACGTCCTTGCCGTTGAACTGAAGAATGGTCTCACGGATGATATATCGACAGCTGTTCCACCGCCGCCAACGCGTTCACCCAGTATGAATTCTCCAACTTCAGCTCCGGCCATGGCAGCGACAACGATTCCCACTAGGTTCTCCGATGAGACACCTACCAGAGGACCCGAAAATTCGTTGTCACGACCACCCACTATATCTCAAATTACCAGTTCGCCTCCATCGATCTCGACGGGAGAAGCCCCGGATCCACAACCAAACGGAGAAAGGCCATCAGGTAACTTGAATCGAAATGACGATGCGTCGCCTGATCTTCGGGCTGCGATTGGAGGTGCGATTGCAGTATTCCTTGTGACTATCCTCTGTATCTGTTGCGCGTGGCGGCAGATTGTGAAGAGAAAGTCGAAACAGTCCAAACCGAGCTTTGCTCTCAGCACAGAAGATGGGCAGTTAAGCACGATCGATCCAAAGGACATGATTCCCGGCTTTGTGGAACTCGATCAGAGATCTCTGGCAGAAACCACTCTGGGTGAACAAACCGCTGGAGGTTTCCAGCGACAAGCGCAAGGAGAAGGTGTAGTGTTGAAACCAAAAATCACACTTCGAACTGGTAGCTTCGAAGACAACTCCACATATGTTACGCCACGTTTGACGGGTCGTGGCGATGACGATTCATTGTCCTACTCCCAAAGCCATCACGGGCAGTATGCGCTGGCACACCACTCAACACGGGTCGCGGACCACGCAAGAACAAATGTCTCGAATCTTTCACACCGCCCCACAACATACAGTGTATCGTCTTCTGATCCACCCTCGTCCATACATGAATCGGCCGATGTGATGAGTTATGCGGAATCAAGCGCAGCCACTGATCTCATTTCTGAGAATCGAGTGGGAACCAGGACACCTGATCATTTGAGGTCGAACTCAATGCGAACGACCCGTCACGATTCATCGCTCAGGGTGAACATTTTGACAAATGTTAAGAAGATGTCGGAAGGCAGCGTCGATGAAGGAGGAAGTAGCGCCTATGAGATGGATACCTGGTCATGCGATTATGATGAATTTGATCGTGACCCTGACTATGGGACTCGTGAAGCTCGATCCCGTTCACCTTCTCACTCTTCTCGGAGTACTGCGAAAGTAAAGAATCTTTCTTCATCACCAGTCGTCGTCAAGAATGGACCGATCCATGATGTCAAGAAAGCATTGAGGAGTGAATCAGTATTGGACGGTAGAAATGTGGAGAAATCCCCCCCCGATCCTCCTGAGCACGGACTTCCAAAGACTTGGTCACATTGGAGCTTGATGATTGAAGAAGGATCAGTACCTGGACGGCCCGGAACAGAAAAGACGATTTCAAGTCCCCTATCGAGATTGGTAGACTCTGTGACACAGGTTGTATCGTCACCACTACTTTCCAGTCCTCGGTCTATCCCAGTCGTAACACCTGAGGAAAACGAATCTGAAATGGATTATCCTCCCGTCTTGACGTGGAGTAAGGAAGAAGATAGTACATTGATTGGCCTGGGTTTGAAGGATGAAGGTTCGGCGTCATCGACTTCGACGGAAATTTCACCAAATCCATGGTTATTTGAGAAACTCGAGGAAAGTTTAGGTCCACGATCAATTTCGGCAGATATGGAATCCTTGAGTGGCCGATCGAATATTTCGACCAAGTCTCCAAGTCATCGATCTAGGACGACAAGTGGTGGTGGTGGTGGTGGTGGTGGAAGTAATACCGCCCGAAGTGTCGGAAGTAAACGTTCCCATCATTCAGGATTCGATTCTTCCCTATTTACTCCCCGAACACTTGAACATGATTTGAAACGTCTTGAGAAACAATTGGAGGCATTGGATCAGGAGGTATTGATCGCGACGACGACGACGGCGACGGCGGCGACTGCCATGGATAGGACAGACCACAACAGTGACCCCAACAGCCCAACCAAGGCATCCGTCGTCTCCATGAGGTCATCATCGAAGGATACGAATTGTAAATCCAAGACATTGGTCGTAATTGTTCCCCCAGGGAAATTGGGTGTCATTTTAGCTAATCGTCAAGATGGGAATGGAACGGTTGTAGCTAAAATTCGACAATCGAGTCCATGTCAATACTTGTTATCACCAGGTGATAAATTAATTCGTGTCGATGAGGAAGATGTCACCCATATGGCCGTCGGTGATATTACAGCTCTTATGGCCTCTAGATCAAGTAAGGTCCGACGTCTTACTGTCATTTCAACTCCTTGAGAAGGAAGGATATGACACTTGGGACACAATATGATGCGGCGGGGAGGGAGGGGGCTTGTTCAATTTATGTATGATACACTGCTATTTTTTGCATTTGGAAAATCCGGATTTCTATACGCGAAAGAGTCTGTGATGAGTGGTTCATGACTCACTCGACTTTAGTCCGTACTTAAATAATTAGACCTGTGGAATGGTCAATTGGCGACTTTCCCCTCTAGTAGTGTACTTCCCTTCTCGCCGTCATGAATTCCACCACGTTCATGGTTTCGACGAAGGATTTTGTCCCCCATTGGTATTCCGTTGCCGATACCTCGAGTATTGACCAAGGATGATCCTGCCTTGAAATTACCGTCCCAATGCCTTCGAAGGCGACAGGATGATGAAATGAAAATGACACAGATTTTAGAAAAGGCACCGACTATCCGTTCCAATCCTGAAAAGATGAAGGCATTGAGTGAAGAGCTCGTCGAGGTTGCCTATGGGAAAGGTGTCACAGCTCAACAACGTGAAGATTTTTTGATACAATATGGTTGTACTGGGTGGACGGATGAAATTCTGGAGGGTATATTGAAAATTGCTAGATCACGGGGGATTGTAGAAATTGGAGCTGGTCACGGACAGTGGGCAAGAGCATTGAATGAAGCATATTCATCGTCGACGGCGACGTCGGCTGGGAAGGGACGGAAACGATTTGATTTCGTCTTGGCCTATGATGACAATTCCAATTTACCACTGAATACGCATATATACAATCCATACACAAGACCTCATCATGAATATTTTGGAACGGTACGGAAACTTGAAAATAGAACCGATATGGTAAAGGTGTTACAGTCCTGGACATGTCGGGGTCGGATTCTTCTACTGGTCTATCCTCCACCGAATGATATGGCGACGCAAGTCGTATCGGCCTATGTCAATGCTGCACCAGAGGATAACGATACAGTCATCTTTGTCGGTGAAGGTCGAGGTGGGGCGAATGGTGATGATTCACTTTTTGATTTCTTTGAAAATGGTGAATGGGACCTTTTGAAGGAAATGAATGTCCGTCGACCACCCGGTGATAAGGGATATGAGAAACTATTCGTATTACGTCGTCGTCGATCGAAAGGAAGTTAAGGTTAGGCAAATTATAGTGCACTATGTGATATCGATTTCAATCATGGCATGCCATAATGGTGCAGCTAACCGTATGGACCGTTCGTAGTTCGGTCTACGCCTAGAGTACTAGAGATCTCTTGTGTTGTTCTTCGATTTCTTGCGATCATGTTTTGGTACGTGCCATCTTTGTTCGTGCAATGGGACTTCGATGGATATGTTATGTGACAGTTAACGATCAGCGTTGGAATCGATAGCAAAGGGGTAATGGGATTTTTTATTACGAGCTTGTATGACATGCAAACCCCTTTGTAAAGAACTCGTCACACGGAACCGACAAGCTGTGGACCGGGTTTACAGCGTTCTCATTTTCATCATCAGAAGCTGAGGGCAGGCACGACTTGCCTCTTGCCTCTCATTATCTTTTTGATCAAACAACCAAAAACAAAACAAAATGAAGCGCCCTTCCCCTGATGACTCTTTCCAAGAGTGTGTTTTCCGAGATAAAGGTAAGCCACAGAAATGTGCATAGAGCGAGCAATGTTTACGTTACGCCGTAGAAGTCGTCCCTCATTGTTTTGTGCCTGGGGGCATCCCACATAACCTCCTTCCTATGCTATACGGTCATAGTCGATGATGCGCTTCAGACCGTCCAACGTATCCTCGAACTCCATAGGAATCCAAGGCTAGCCGCAGAGGTCGATCATGTATATGGTGATAAGTACACCCTAGTCGATCAACTAACGAATACAGCGTTGATTGGTGAAGTCAATACACTTGCTCGATTGGGTCTGACAGCCAATGTCCTCAAGGCAATTGATAAATCCACGTCTGTAACTTTACGATTTCATGCCTCGGATTCTTGTACCTTTCTAAAGGAGCAGATTGTAGAAGTACCCGATACGAAAAGTACCGAGACGGACAGAATCACCGAAAACGCGTCAGGAACTTCCTTCTTCTCCACGATTAAGCAAGTCGTACATCATGTGAAGGAGCATCATTGGAATGTGAATGTTCACTGGACTATTTCAGTCTACTCTGGTACGAATGATGAGAATAAAGTCACGCTAAGCAGCCGTTCCAGTTCGATGATCCTTGTGACACAGTCCCAAACTCGAGCTCCGCTTCCGGAGCACCGAGAATGCAAACCATTGGATGTCTCCTTGGACTGGTTGATGAAGCATGTTGATACAGATGCAATGACATCTTCTTTCCGCGTCGATACGCAGGATCCGGACACCAAGACGCCCCGTCGGAACCAACAGACTGAGGATGCTATCTTGTTCATGAGTGATCTATCTGGATGGATGAGTGGTGTACGGGCCTATTTCAACAAATGTGTACAGCAAGATATCGTCGACAAACATAATCCTGCAGGTCCAGGAGTTCGACCAAGTCCAGAAGACAGACTGACTAGACTTCGCGATGATGGCTTTATTCCTGTACAGCCACTAATGGAGGAAGAAGGCGAGAAAAAAAGAAGTACACCAGTCGATCTTGATTCGTCCCTGGTGTGTTCCGAATCGATAATATCTCTCCCAGCCAACGTCAGTACATCACAGGTCTCCCTTTCCAGGGACGATATGCACAAGTTCCTGAATGAGCAGGTACGATCCACTAATGCTAAACTAGACTCGCTTGGGAAGACGTATCCGGCTGCGAATATGCCAGGCAAGGTCCTTTCAGTGGCGGAGGCTTCGGTGGTTGTAGTCACACGACACTCGGAGGGGATAGTCTCCGCATACATTGAAGGCGTGGACTATGTGGAGAAGATGCTGAGTGACCAGCTAGTGTCTGCTCTC
>Ga0194115_10004635_pt1 | contig 14653 bp, 17 predicted proteins | sample TA2MahsurfametaG_3_FD_148656 | JGI IMG/M metagenome (GOLD analysis project Ga0194115, IMG submission 148656) | Freshwater microbial communities from Lake Tanganyika, Tanzania - TA2015002 Mahale S4 surface | ecosystem: Environmental > Aquatic > Freshwater > Lake | place: Tanzania: Lake...
TCAGTGATGCCATGCTTCTCTTGAACTGTTTTTATGGATGTACCGGGTGTATAAGGCAATAACTGTTGGATATGCTCGGGAACAAATATGGACATGGTGATGAACGGTATAAGTTAGGCGAAATTCGCAGCAAATTTAACAAAACGGGGGCTTTGCCAATCAAGTTTTGACTTCAATTGAAAAGAATACGCCAAGATTCAATGTGTTTATGGGCAAAGACTAGGTTTTTTGTGTAAATTTGCCATGAATACTAGATTTGATACCCGAAACATTGTATAGCAATCAATAGTTCTAACATGTCATTAACAATTGCAATACCACACAATCCTGCCTATTCCTCATTAACTGCAAATGCTCAATCGGTTTGTCAGGAGCGTGGATATGGTTGCCGTGTGCTTTCCGAATATGAATGTGCCCAAAGTTTGTACAAAGGAACTGCAGATATCGCATTGATTGATCCTTTAAGTTTTGCTAGGCATCCATCTGAGTTGCGAATTATTCCTTCATTGGCTTTATCGATTGAAGGTTGTTCAAATCTTGGTTCTATCCATTTTGTACCGGGCAAAGAAGAATTTCAACTTCTTGGTTTGCAAGAGGATGTGTATTTTTTACGTATTGGAGCTCTTTGCTTGGCAGAAAAATTTGACCTATTCCCGGAGATAATGATTGATTCCGCTGTGGGTGAGGACCCTGAACTTACAAATTCACAATATGATGCCTGGATTGCATGGAATTCTTCAAAAGGACAAGGTGCATTGGATATTTGTGAAGAATGGTCAGACTTTCAAGAGTTACCATTGCCATTGGTTTTTTGGGCATGCAAAGATGAGGATTCTCCGGAACTACTTGAACTTACAAGACTCTGCGCGGCGAATGATATTCCGGAATCAGATGAGATACATTCTATTACAAAAGGGAGTGATGCCGATCCACGCATTGGTACTGCTCATTTTAGATATTCAGCAAGTTTTCAAGATTCTCTTGATGCTGTGCAACATTTTATGTTTTATCATCGCATGATTGAATCAGTTCGTGCGATAACTTTGTTGGGAAATTGATATGCTTACTCGTTATGGATATGACAATGCAATACCAATGCTCATTATTGGTTTTTCATTGATCATACTTTCTGCATTTGTGTTCTCGGGAGCTCTTTCTTGGATTTCCACTGGATTGGGTTTTATTGTCATCTTTTTCACATTGTGGTTTTTTAGAGACCCATTGCGCATCATCCCTGAAACTGCTCTTTCAGATTATTCGATCATAATAGCACCGGCTGATGGGAAAGTGGTTGAAATCGTTGAAATAGAAGAGCATGAATTCTTCAAGGGGAAAGCTCGACAGATCAGTATTTTTCTTTCTCCATTGGATGTACATGTGAATCGCTCCCCAGTATCTGGAAATGTTGCATTTTACCGTTATATGCAAGGTGATTATATGGTTGCCTGGCATCCGAAAGCTTCTGAATTGAATGAACAAAGCAGGATTGGAGTAGAAACCGGTTTCGGTAAGGTATTATTCAAGCAGATTACAGGCGTATTGGCTAGACGTATTGTCTGCACCGTGAAACAAGGTGATACTCTCAAAACAGGAGAGCAAATTGGTATGATGAAATTTGGTTCTCGAATGGACATCATTGTTCCCCTGGATGCAGAAGTACTCGTTCAGAAAGATCAGCGAACAAGGGGTGGTGAAACTGTACTTGCCAATTTGAATAAAACCAAATGACATTGCATAAATCATATGTTTCACTCGATTCATTGATGCCCAAACATGTAGGTCAATCATTTGCTTATGCCTGTTTGTCAGGGATTATGCTTGGCTGTGCATTTCCTCCAATGCCATTCGGTTTTTTGGCTTTCTTTGCTTTCATTCCAGTGTTTCTGATTTTAGAAGCAGAGTCATCCAGACAAAAGAGACCTATTGTCCGCTATTTGTATTGTACGTTTTTTCTATATCAAGGGATTGCTAATTGGTGGGTTGGAAGTTGGCAAAAAGAAAGCGATCCTTTCTTGATAATTGCCGGCTTGGCTTTGCAAATAGGTCATCCATTCTTTTTGATGTTGCCATTCATTGCATTCTTTTATATCAGACAACGCATGGCATCTGTATTTGCTTATGGATTTCTTCCATGTTTGTATGTAGCTTATGAGTGGCTTCATTCATTGACTGATGCATCATATCCGTGGTTGTCCATAGGATATATGACGATGTCTATTGAGCCGATTCAGCAATGTGCTGATTTGTTTGGCATATGGGGCTTGACATTTCTTCTGATGGTTGTAAATATTCTGCTTTTTCAGTTTCTCATAAAAAAAGACAAACGTATAGTACTTGGATGTCTCATTGCTCTAGTAGCAATATTTTCTTGTACCGTGATATATGGCTTGAATAGATCACTTGAAGTCAGAGGAATAGTTTCAAGATCGCCTAGCATCAAGATTGGAATTGTCCAGCCAAATATCAATCCTTGGAATAAATGGGAAGGCGAGGTTCGTGATCAGATATTTATTCACAAGTCTACAATGGCGAAGTCGGTCAAGAATATTCCCGATTTATGGTTATGGAGTGAAACAGCAATACCATTCGTGAATGTACCTTTGAATGTCTACAAAGATTTTTCAAGTTTGCAATCAATCATTGGAAAGACTCCTATCCTTACAGGATTTGCCAATCTGGAACTCGTGGAAGACCCTTCGAAGGAACCATTGTCAAAACCATTCCAATTAATTCCCGGTTCATATTATGTTGCCTATAATGCTGCTGCTTTGCTGCAAGATTCAACCGTGAGTATACACCGAAAAATGAGATTAACTCCATTTGGAGAGGGGTTTCCTTTCTCGCAAGATATTCCGTGGCTTGGTACGATATTGCAATGGGGTGTTGGAATCTCCGGATGGAAAAAAGGGGATATTCAACAGCCATTGAAACTCTATAAGGACCACCAACTTATTGCATCTATAGGAACCGTTATTTGTATAGAATCCATTTATCCAGAATTTGTCAGAAATTATGCTGTTTCGGGTGCAACAATGCTAGCCGTCATAACAAATGATGCTTGGTTTGATAATACGCCCGGCCCGATGCAACACTTTGTGATATCTCAGATGAGAGCAATTGAAAATAGAAGGGCTATTGCACGCTGCGGAAATACAGGTATTTCCGGAATCATATATCCCGATGGTTCTATTGCAAAAATGGCCAACCCTCAAATCAGGACAGCAATCATTGGAGATATACCAATCATTTCAATGGATTCTTTGTATATGCATGTTGGTGATCTTCTTCCAAAGATATGTAGCATTGCATCATGTATCATATTGTGTCTTGCAGGATATAAAGGGTTTATGCAAAGGAAATCACAATGAAAATTGGTATCATGGGTGGTACATTCAATCCTGTACATACAGGGCATATTGCTTTTGTTCGAGCATTTATTGATCAGATTCAACTTGATCAGTGTTTTATCATCCCCGCAAGACGTTCACCATTCAGAATGAATGAACCTTTGGCTGAAGACATGCACAGACTGCAAATGTTGCAATTGGCTTTTGCAGACATTCCTCATACCTTTGTTTCTGATATTGAGATCAAAAGAGAGGGACTATCATTTACGATTGATACTGTGAATGAAATTCAATCTCAATATCCGGGAGTAGAAATTTATCTTCTCATTGGTGAAGATCAAGCGCATAGATTCAAAGAATGGAGGGAATGGAAAGAGTTGCTTCAACGTGTACAATTATGCATCGTACAAAGAACTGAGGATGCCAATCTTCAAGAATTGATTCAACAGTTGATACATGGTTTGAATGTGAATATGCCAGTGATCCTTAAATCACCTCTATTCGATGTATCTTCGACGCTGATACGAGATTCGATGTCCAATAACCAATCTATCACAGGTTATGTGCCGGAAACAGTCGAAGAATACATTCATTCACATAAACTATATGTAAACACATGAAAGATTTGGCGGTCGTTCTCATGAGTGGAGGAATGGATTCCACGGTCTGTGCGGGAATTGCCTTGGAAAAAGGATTCGAAGTTTGTGCTTTGCATGTTCATTATGGGCAACGCACTGAGAAAAAGGAATCGGCATCTTTTTTACAAGTTTGTGAGTTTTACGGAATTCAGAAGCGTTTGGATATAGATATATCTCACCTTTCAAGAATAGGGGGTAGCAGCCTTACAGATAAAAATATGACGATAAGCACTGCAAATCTTGAACATCAGGGAATACCCGCAAGTTATGTACCTTTTAGAAATGCAAATCTCCTTTCAATAGCAGTCAGTTGGGCGGAAGTGCTCGGAGCGCATTCTGTCTTCATCGGGGCTGTTGAAGAAGATGGTAGTGGATATCCCGATTGCAGGCGTGTGTTTTTTGATGCATTTGAAAAGATGATTGCCACAGGAACAAAGCCGGATACTGATATTTGTATTGAAACACCAATACTTCACATGAAAAAAAGTGATATAGTGAAGGAAGGAATAAGATTGAGATCTCCTTTGCATCTTACTTGGAGCTGCTATGCAGAGAATGATATTGCATGCGGAGTTTGCGATTCATGTGCTCTACGCTTGCGAGGGTTTTCGCTTGCGGGAATCGATGATCCAATTGAATATAAACAAAGACCGAACTACAGATAAATGAAAGGTCACTCATCGAGTGGCCTTTGCTTATTTCTTTATGAAGGGGACCGAAATTAGAAAACCATCCGTATATAAGGAAAGAATATACTGCCCTGATGGAATCAAAGCATGTAATCCGGATAGCCCTGTACTATGACTTCCAAGATATTGATATCCTAAATCCTGCTTGAACACTTGTTGTCCCAAAGTATTTATTATGGAATATGAAACATTGCCATTGAACGGCAAATGATATTCAATAATTGAATGTTCTTGAAGTGGATTAGGAAATACATTGACAATTGAATTCGGAGTCTCCTCCTGAATGCCGGTGGTAGACGAAACAATCAATTGTATGGGCTGCATATAATTCCATTCGTCTCCGCTGTCTCCACCATTTCTATTGACTGCATTACCTGTCGCCATCAAATAATAAGTACCTTCTTGCGCAGGTGCAGTCCAGGTGAATGTAAACTCTGCTCTACCATTAGAAATGTCTTTTGGTGATGATTGAACCAATTCAGAAGCTGATTTCTTTAGACCTTGTCCCGCAACAACTTCCAATGTTCCAATATTGGTATTTGAATTCGGCGCGGATTTAACTCCAATATTAACTCCTGCAGCTACTTTGGATGGATGTGCAACAACTGCAGTTAGTTCTAATTTAGTACCCGGCTTAACGGTAAAAGATCCGGTTTTGCTTACCAAAGAAATTGTCGTATTGGAGGAAGATGCTCCATGACAACCACCACAGCCCCCACTAGCTTGCTGTAGTTTCCCGGTGATTCCTGCAGGATATGCAAACAACATAGTAGAAGAACTAAAAAGTATAAACAAACTGTACAAAATGTGTTTCATGATTTAACTTCAATTTAGTTTGACTCATTTCCAAACAATTTGATGTCAAGATCAATGTTTTCACCAACTTTACTACCAATTATGTCGCCTTTTCCAAGAACATTAAAATCTTTAAGTGAAACTGAAAAATCAGCATCAACCATTACAAGATCACCTTCTGCTCTTTTTTTTGTGGCATCGGATTCAAATACATATTTGACATATACTTTTGCCTTTGCATATTTAGATACACCTTTCAAAGTGCATTGTCCTTCTGCCATGGCTGAAAATTCTATTCCGGTATTGTCTGATTTCTTGATCGCGATCCCCGTAAATTTCTTTACATCAAAAGTGACCATTGGATATGACTTCGCATCAAGCCAATCTTTTCCATACATGTGATCATCACGTTTGGATAGACCGGTTTTCATGGAATTTACTGGGAATGAGATTTGCCCTGTACTCTGTTCCAGTTGTTCTGCAACCAGGGTGAATGAACCTTGCAGTAATTGAGAATTCCCCTCAAATTTCTCCAAAGGGGAATTGCTGTAAAACTTGACGATTGATGTTCCAACAGCTTTATTGAGGGTTATTTGTTTCTTGCCTTTTATATTTCCGAGCTGCGTGGCTTTCAATTCTAAGGATGCAATAATTATTATGCAAAGTATAATGAATGATTTCATGATAATGATTTGGAGGATTTGGAAATTTTACGTTGAGCAATCGCAATTGTTAGTATGGCAATTGCAAAGTAGAATGACAGTGATCTAAAAGGTTGAAGAGGGTCATCGGGTAAGAGGCCAAATTGAAAATCTTCGACCCATTCTCGCTTTTCGATTGTAGTACCGAAGATATCATCTTTTTGAAGGGTGACTTTTTCCGACTTATCTTTTGTGAAAACCTGAAATCCATCGTTCATCCACAACCCTGAAAGTGAAAGAATTACGATGAAGAGACCTATTTGCAGAATTCGCCAGCCGGACATAATCAACCTCCAATGATGACAAAGACAGTAATACTATTGCAAAGTTACATAACTGCTTTACGATAATATGTCTTTTTTAACTATGACAAAGAGGGCAATGAGAAGGGAAGCAATGGAATGTCCACCTAAAACCCACGTTGAGAGGAGAATTCTATCCACAGGGACGGTTTCTTCAAAAAACAGTCTCCAGGATATTAGGTGATTGGTAAACAGAAGGTATTTCACATCTTTGATGAATCCGGCATCCAAAGCAGATATTATGGTAAATACAATGATGATTGCCATTGTCATTGCAATCGGCCCAATAGAATTTTCAACCAATGCTGAAAACATGAAAGCAATCGAAGCAACAGTGGACATGCTTAATATACCGAAGAGATAAGCATATCCGAATCTCCACAAAATGTCCTCCTTTTGGAGCACGGTAATGGAGCTTGAAACAATGAATAACTCACCGGATCCGAATAGTAAAAGACTTAGCCCCATTGACAATAAAGACATCCATGCTATAAGACCAATGGTATACAATAAAGCCGCACTATATTTAGCAAGGACGATGGTATGTCTAGAAACAGGTCTTGAGAAAAGCAATCTATATGTTCCACCCGTAGCTTCGCCGGCTAACATGTCACCTGCAACGAGCGTAACCAATAAAGGAACATGGACCAATAAACTCTGCAAAACAACAAATGCTATCAAATACCCATTGAGAAATGTCCCGGTAAAACTGAACTGTTGTTGCAAACCTTGTGTGAACAAACCGAAATAGGCTTCACCTTCACTATACATGGCCGCCTGAACTATTGGGACAAGAATTGTAATAGCGCCAAATCCGATATATGATCTTCCTTTGGAGAAGATTTTCGACAATTCAATTGACAATACTGTAAAAAACATTAAGATCTCGTTATAGATAGGAAGTATTCTTCCAAAGATCGTGTCGAGCTTATTCCATCAATTCCTATCCCATGGTCAACAAGGAATGTAGTACAATCGGCGATGCGTTCTTTGGATAATTTAATATGAACATTTGAATCAGCAGAAAAACCTAATACGGAGGATGCAAATTGCGATTCACGAAGAATCGTTTTTGCTTTTTCCGTATCATCGATTGAAAAGTTGACTGTTAGCATGCCTGAATTCAACAATTCACTGACACTTCCTTCAATAACAGCCGTTCCCTTATTGATGATGACCATCCTGTTTGCAATCAATTCCACTTCAGGGAGAATATGGCTTGAAAGAAAAATCGTCTTTTGTTGCTCAGATCTTAGTCTTAGTATGAGTTCACGAATTTCCTTTACCCCGACCGGGTCTAATCCATTGGTTGGTTCATCAAGCACAATCAATTCCGGATCATGAAGAAGTGCTTGGGCAATCCCAAGCCTCTGTTTCATTCCATAAGAGAATGTCTTGACCTTGCTTTTAGCTCTATCCAATAACCCAACTTGGTCTAAAGATCTATGAATTTGTTTGGATGAAAGATCGATCGAATTCATTTTCCCGAGTATTCGTAAATTTTCTTCGGCAGTGAGATAAAGGTAAAAATCGGGTTTTTCTACAATTGCTCCGATACCGGCAAGAATCTCATTTCGATGAGACATTAGGGGTTTGCCAAATACAGAGATTGATCCGGAAGTAGGGGAGATAAGAGACATCAACATTCGGATAGTAGTGCTCTTTCCTGCGCCATTCGGACCCAAAAATCCGTAAATGTCCCCTTGATTGACAGTGAGGTCGAGATTATAGACAGCTTTGAATTGCCCGAATGACTTACATAATGATCGTATTTCAATGATCGAATTTTGGTCCATGTAACTATGTTCCAAGGGGAAAAGGGAAATGTTGTAATTTTGTTGATGAAAGATCAATTGTGCTCAAAAAGTTCCTTTTTGTGTAACTCATTTATACACAAAGCGTAATCGAAACTGAATTTGCATTTCAAGATACTCATAGGTCTTAACATGAACACTATTATCGTACCACCTCTTGGGTCGAAAAAACAATCATCAAATCGTACATTGCTGATGATTGTCGGCATCATCATTGGTCTAGGCATTTTGACATTATTTTCTGTAGGAGTCTTTTTTGGATCGGATGAGACCGTAGATGTTGAAGAGTATAGTGTATTGAAGCTAACATTGCCCGGACAAGTAAGTGAATATGGGGTTAATTCAAATATTTTTGACGATTCCACACCACTAGGTTTCTATGATATTCTAGAAACAATCAGAAAAGCCGAAGCAGATCCGCGAATCAAAGGGATATATATTCCTATCGGTGAATCACAAATGGGATTTGTCAAGCTGGATGAAATGCTTGAAGCATTGCGATCTTTCAAAAGCAAGGGCAAATTCATTTATGCCTATATGGAAACAGCAGGGAGAAGCGATTATATGATGGTAAGTCTTGCTGATTCAATCTTCATGCCTAAAGAAGGTCTGGCAGAGTTATCAGCACCCGGAGTAGCAGCGCTATTCTTCAAAAATCTTTTGGCAAAAATTGGGGTAACTATGTATGTTCAGCAATTTGAAGAATATAAATCAGCAGGTGAATCATTCTCGCAAGAACGATTCACTCCTCCCGCCAAAGAAGAATTGAATGTTATCATTCAATCAAGAACGAACAGAATGTATGAGTTAATTTCAATGCAAAGAAAACTTCCGCTGGAGAAAGTGAAGGCTGCATTCGATATTGGAACATATACTGCGGATTCGCTTAAATCTTATTCACTGATTGATGCATATGCTCAGGAATGGGAAGTTCGAGACCTGATCAAGAAGAAAGTAGAATTAATGCGAAAGAAAGAAACTTCGAAAACAGATACATTGGAGAAATTAGCTCTTATTGATTTGCAAGATTATTCAAAAGCAGAGTGCAAAGAATATGAACAAACATTTGCTGAAGAAGAATCATCTATTGCAATTGTGAATGCAGTTGGAGCAATTCGTTCCGGTACATCAGGCAATGGAAATCCATTTCAGCAGGGTGATCAAGAGATTGCTTCAGGTTCACTGGTAAAAGAACTCAAACGTGCTTTTGCCAATGAAAAAGTAAAAGCTGTGATTCTAAGAATAGACAGTCCTGGAGGATCAGTCATTGCTTCAGATGAAGTATGGTCTTTGATACAATCTATCAAGCAGAAAAAACCCATCTATGCTTCAATGAGTGATGTTGCCGCTTCAGGTGGGTATTATATACCAATGGCTTGCGATACAATCATAGCTCACCCACAAACAATAACCGGTTCAATAGGTGTTATCGGAATGTTCCCGATCGTCAGCGAAGCAATGGCTAAGTTTGGCATTACTATGGATACAATATCAACCGGTGCATCATCGCAGGATATGAACTTTATGATACCGATGAATGAAGCCAGAAAAAAGAAATTATATGATCAAATGTATCCCATTTATCAGCGTTTTGTATCCAAAGTTGCCAAAAGCAGAAATATGGAGTTTGAACAAGCTCGGTCAGTTGCAAAGGGAAGAGTATGGTTAGGCAATGATGCTCATCAAAGAAAATTGATTGATACATTGGGTGGTGTTGAGCTTGCTATTGCGCTTGCCAAAAAAAGAATCGGAATACCCTCCGACAAAAGAGCACGAATAATCTCATATCCGAAATCAAAAGATTTTCTTAGCGAGATATTATCATCTATGTCCGGTGATAAATCTGACAATGATAACACATCATTGAAGAGCTTGATAGGGACTATACTTGGCATCAGGGATGTGGATGCAGTCCTTCAATCAATGCCTAAAGAATTAAGAGTCAGTCTTTCTTATGCATTAACAACATTCAATATGGCAAGAAAAGAGCATGTTTTGGCTCTAATGCCATATATGCCCCAATTTTGATTGAAAAAGGGAGAAATGCTGAATTTTGCTGAATAAACAGATTTTACCATCAATATTCAAGAAGTATATTATTTGGTGAAATTTGTTGATTATTGGTCTATTCGCTGTTTCTTTCGTAATTTAGTGGTTCAATTTCACCATATTGTTCACTATTGTTATTGTGTGTGCAATGACGAAAGCAGACATTGTCGAGCAGATATCAAATCAAACCGGGCTTTCCAAAGTACAAACCAAAGCTGTATTTGAAGGAGTATTATCCTCAATTATGGGAATTTTGGCAAGCGGAGGTCGCATAGAATTACGTGGCTTCGGTGTTTTTTCTGTTAAAAGTCGCAAATCAAGAATGGCTAGAAATCCAAGAACCGGTACTCCGGTAGCCTTGGACAAAAGATATGTACCTGTTTTTAAAGCATCTCCTGATTTTCAGGAACATGTTGATGTTGTATTGAAAGAGAAAGATCAATCAGGATCCGGATCTCCAAGCAATAAGAAAGCTTCAGGCACACGTTCAAAAAAAGGATGAAGCATTTGAATGAATGACAATTTGAATCAATCAAAAAGTATTCGAGTCATGGTGATCATAGCCATTGCCTCAATCATTGTCATCGGTTCAACATCTTTTGCCTTATCACGATATGTGATTGAACAGCAAAAACCCGGAAAAGAGGAAACTCTTCGATTGGCAAATGAAGCCTATGATCGAGGTGATTTTCAACAGTCCTCTTTTCTATATGAGCGTTATATCAAAGAGTTCGACCCATCAAATATCAGCGTAATGATAGATTTCGGGTATTCTCTTCATAATGTAGGAAAATCCCAAGAAGGCATTATTGTGTTGAAGGATGTCCTGAAGATGCAACCAAACAATGCATTCGCACTTTTCAATATAGCCGTCATTTATTATCGAGACGGCAATGCATCAAAAGCAAAAGAGTGGATGAAGCTCTGTATTGAGAAGGGCGATAAACCCGAGATAGTAGAAAAAGCAAGATTGCTGTTTGAACAAATGTAACTCGATCATAAATAAATAATTGTTCACTAGTTTTGAGAGGTTCCCATGCCTTGTGGAAAAAAGCGTAAGCGTCATAAAATGGCCACGCACAAGCGCAAAAAGCGTCTGCGTAAAAACCGTCATAAGAAGAAGAATCGGTAAGTGATGGCGTATTCAATGAATACGCCATTTTTTTATCCCTTTCTGGTATTTCGTTGTTGTATGGCAAGTAATTGTCCAACCTCAGAAAGAATGCTCAATTTTCCTCCATATGTTTCTCTCACGATTGAATCATTGAGAACTTCGCCTGTCTTGCCGAAAGCTATCTTTCGAAGATTGAGAAGGAGAGCATAGTCGAAATGTTTAGAAACCGAAAGCAAATCATGATGAATGACCACAAGTGTCTTTCCTGAGGATTTCATTCCCTTCAATGTATTCAAAATCATCTCCTCCGTCGCCGTATCGACTCCCGCAAATGGTTCATCCATCAGAAAAACCTCTGCATCTTGCACCAATGCTCTTGCAAGAAAGACGCGTTGCTGCTGTCCGCCAGATAGTTCGGAAATTTGTCTTTTGGCAAAAGATTCAAGTCCCACTTGCTCCAATGCGCTAGACACCAAGTGATGATCTGATTGCCTAGGTCGCTTCAGAATGCCAATCGCTTGATTCCTACCCATCATCACAACTTGTTCAACGGTAATGGGGAAATCCCAATCGACTGATTCTCTTTGTGGCATATAACTTACTTTGGATCTAACTTCATTGATTGTCTTTCCATTGAAATGGGTAAACCCGCTTGCAGAAGGAATCAGACCAAGCATAGCTTTCATCAAAGTTGATTTACCTGCTCCATTGGGACCAATGATGGCAGTCAATACACCTGACGGAATATCGCAATCAATGCCCCATAATACCGGTTTGCGATTATAGCTTACTGTAAGGTCATGTATTTCTATTGCTGTATCAATCATGTTAACCAAGAAATTTGTTTCGTTCTTTTTTTAATTCTTCGGAAAGTTTGAGCAATGCAGGATGATTAGATATATCTGCGAGTGGAAGATACAATTCCGTGGTTCTGTTTACATAGACCAAAGGATTACGTTTGAGATGAAAGTCCAAACATCTGAAATTATCCAATCGAGCAGACAATTTAATAATCAAACAGTCCATGGGAGACTTTTCCAATAATGCAATATGAGCTCTTTCGATTGCATCGGGATCATTCTTTTGTTCATCGAGATTCTTTGTCAATATCTGAACAATGTAAGCAGGGTATTCTCCAAAATTATATGCCAATACTTCTTGAGTCAATGTTGGTGAGTCTTCTAAAACATCATGAGTCAGTCCGGCAATCAGTATATCCGGATCTTCTATGTTCAATTCCTTGATCAATATCTTGCAAACTCTGGCGCAATGGAAAAAGTAAGGAGAATCATCGTTTCTTACTTGCTCACGATGTACTTCGTCAGCCAAATCATAGGCGCTTATAACTCGATGAATGTCTATCGGTTCAAGAATTTCCGCAAGATCTTTCTCGAGATCAAATCTATCATATGTTGAATGATTATAGGGTGTCATTTTTCTTCCCTTGATATGTGTCTTCCGAAGCCAATAATTCCATGGCAGTGCTCAAAGATGTTTGCGTTATATGTTCTCCACTCAGCAATGTGGCAATCTCTGTTATACGTTCTTCGCCTGATAATATTCGTGCATGAACATTTGTTGATGCATTGCTAGTAGATTTATGAACCAAGATGTGATGATGGGCCAGAGAGGCGATTTGCGGAGAATGACTGATTGCAATTATTTGTTTGTTCTGTCCAAGTTCTTGCATCACACCCCCAACTTTCCTTGCGATTTTGCCACTTATCCCTGTATCAATCTCATCAAATACCATTGAGGGTATGCCGGTTTTTTGATTGATGAGTGATTTCAGTGAGAGCATGATTCTGGATATCTCACCACCCGATGCGGCTTTGATCAATGGTTTCAATTCTTCGCCTGGATTAAGAGAAATCAAAAATTCAATTGAGTCTATGCCCGAATGATGTGCGACAAAGTATGTATCGTCAATGATCGCTATATGGTCATGTTGTTCCGAATCCTCAAGCATTGTTTGATGGCTCTTGATGGTAAATGTAGGGCTCGCAATACCCATGGATTTTAACATGAGTTCTATATGTTGCTCTGTTGATTTGATGACTGCAATGCGTTTCTTTGATACAGTACGAGCTTTATTTCCGAGTGTAATTCTTGCTTTTTGTAATTGTTCCGCAAGCCGCGTAATCTCACCGTCTATGTCTTCAGAAAGAGTGACCTCTTGACGGAGTTCTTCCCACACTTCGAAGACATGTTCCATGGATCCGTACTTTTTCTTGAGCCAAACAAGTTTGGCAATTCTTTCTTGTATGATGTCTGGATCAACTCTGGATTCTTCGGATTGTTTGGATTGTATGACTCGGAATATCTCATCAAGTGAAGCATGAGCAGAAGCCAATTCCTTTAGCATTTCAGTATAATCGGGATCAATCGATGCCAAATCGGTAAGTGCGGTTCTGAGTTTTCCCAATGATGCCATCAATGAAGATTGATCATCTGAAAAGATTGAATGAATAAGTTGAATTTTATCTTGAATGTAGACAGAATGTTTAATCTTGGAAAACTCGGTTTCCAATTCTTGGAGTTCTTGAATTCCAGGTTGTATCTGTTCGATTTCATTTAAAGCAAATGCAATTTGTTCTTTGTTTCGAATGATATCATCTTTTCTCGCCAGTAGATTGATATAGTGATCGTATATGGTCTTTGCTGATACCCTTTGTTGGATATAGGCATTCTTTTCATGCTCTATATCCGCAACATCATCAAGCAAAGAAAGATGAGATTCTACTTTGAGTAATGATTGATGATCATGTTGTCCGTGAAAGTCAATCAGAACTTCACCGAGCGATCTTGCCATGGAAGCAGTGGCAGGGGAATCATTGATGAATGATCTATTGACACCTTTTGCAGTGAATTCTCTACGGATGATGATCGTGCGTTCAGTGGCATCTTGCATGGGTTCGATATACCCTTCTTCGATGAGCTCTTCGGGCAATAGTAAACTCGTACCTACTTTAAAGATTGCCTCGACGAAACCTTTATCTGCACCCTTTTTTATGATATCTCCCTGACTTCTCTCACCCAAAGCACATAGCAGTGCATCTATGATAATAGACTTTCCTGCACCGGTTTCCCCCGTGATAACGGTAAAACCGGGCTCAAACTCCAAATCAGCAGATTCAATGAGTATGAAATTCCGTATGGATAAAGAGGAAAGCATTGACAATTAGGATATCTCAGAATGAATAT
>Ga0194115_10004637_pt1 | contig 14647 bp, 11 predicted proteins | sample TA2MahsurfametaG_3_FD_148656 | JGI IMG/M metagenome (GOLD analysis project Ga0194115, IMG submission 148656) | Freshwater microbial communities from Lake Tanganyika, Tanzania - TA2015002 Mahale S4 surface | ecosystem: Environmental > Aquatic > Freshwater > Lake | place: Tanzania: Lake...
AGCATTCTCTATTGCATACATTTCGACAGAAAGGACCAATACGATTCTATCTCTCAACAGACAATCCACTCCAAGTTTCCGTTGCCCATTTTTTGTCGGTTGCAACTTTACGTTGTCGCACATGGAGACAGGTAAAAAATCCCGATGGGGCATATATTACGGTGATCCAACCATTATAACGGTCACTCCTTTCTCCGTCGCGGCCTACAATTGATACTTGGGACGGGTAGAGGACGAGGATTGATGTCGAGAACAGAAACCCCCCAAAAAAAACGACAGAATTTGAATACATCCATCCCTGTCACCCCACCATCATCCCCTACCACAATGAAGACCATGATGACGATGACGAAATCATTCCTTGTATACATGATACTGGCTCTGTCATGGACTGGTTGCGTGGCTCAAGATGTAGTCCGACTGGATACGATTACTATGGAATTGAGATCAACAGCCGATTCCAACAGTCCCAATATTGTAGAGGATATCCTTCATGTGACCGCGAAGTTCCTGAAGGAATACTTCTCAGCCTACTACAATGGTGGTGATGAAGGGTCTCAGAAACCCTTTCAAGATGTTGAACTTGTTGAGCATACGTTTGGTGTGGAGGTAGGGGAGGGTCATTTTTTCTGCACATTGGAATTCAATGGTGAACTTCAATTTCAAGAGGGTCAGGGAGAGGGAAATCATGATCCTGAAGTCATTACTAGTCTGATGCGGAATGCCTTCAGGGGACCCAATATGTCCCTCTATCTACAAGATATCATTAGGGGTGATAACACCTTCCTTACCGATCTGACCAACATTCTGATTGAAGTCGATAATGTATTACTCAGTGAGACGACTGTCGATAGTATCAGACCAGATCTAAAGAAGGAAACATCATCAGAAAAACCATGGGATCTCAATGACTGGGTTGAAGTGACTATATACGCAGTGGCTGGATTTGCTGGCGCGATGTTCCTGGCCGGAATCTATTGCCTAGTATCTTGCGTACGAGGTGGACGAGGACAGATTCAAGATGAATATCAACTCACGAAACTCCATGAAACTCCAGATTGGAAACCCGAAAGTCGTACTGATGGTGGACTACCACCGCAGTCCAGACCATCCAAGAATACAAACATCCAAAGAATCACGACGAGCAAGCATCCGAGACCATCCTCCCGAGGTCAACTACCCCGACCTCCATCGACCAAGAACAACAGTCGTCAGGAACTACTACCAACTCGAACACAACCGACGCCTACCAGGTCATCGTCAATGGATTCACCAGTGTCAACATTTTCACATGACATGAGTTTATTCACCACTGGTGATGCATCTCGAGATGTCGGAACGATCAGTCTTGGAAGTATTTCCAATCTTCATTTGGATCATCATGGTCAAAACTTTGACTTGGAGGCATGGCAAAATCCTACCTTCATCTCTTCCAAGGTACCCGCTCCATTCGGACATGATATTTCCGCCATTGAAAAGCAGGACCAGATGAGTATGTTGGACAATGATTTCAGTATCCTTCGACCACGTACTAGTGGTCAACAACGACCCTTGGATACCAAAAGGAAGCCAAGGAGTGATTTACCTCCGATGGGTACTCGATCGAAGGAGGTTCGACCGTCATCCTCCTCCTCCTCCTTCCGTCCTCCATACCTGTATTCCTCCTCAGCTGCCCGATATGCGACGACGATTCCCGAACCCGAAACGAGTAGTCGAGATAGTTCTACCGACGTGAGTATGTCGAATTCGAGTGATGTGATAAATGATTTGAAAAACCTTTCGATGCAAATCGATCAACATCGACGCTCCCAACGTTCTTCATCCTAAAAAAAAAGTCTCATGTGAATAGCAATTGATGGTACATACCCAAACACAAAAACAACTCTGCCACACATGCGGGGAGTGAGAAAAAGGTAAAGAGACAGGGGGTAGAGAGAATCATCATGCATTTTTCATTTCATGCTTAGCATATCAAGTAAGGTAGGGCAAGAAAATTACAATCACACTTTTGAATTCTCTACGTGAGGTGGATGTTGTTTATAACACATACAGCCATTTCGAGACATCTGTCCGTAAACACTCGGTAGAATAGTCACGATAGAGTGAATGAAATAAATGTCGATCGTCGGACTGATACGACTTTGGCTCACCCCCATCACCAAACCATGACTTCCCTCTCATTTGGTCGTTTTCCTTTTCTTCTTCTTGTTCTTTGTACTGTTACCATCACTATCATCACCATCATCAGCATCACCTTTGTCGTCGTGGTTGTTCTTGTTGGTATCTTTACTACCATTTCCAAGTTTTAAAATTTGATTCCGTCGAGGATCATTCTTGGACAGTTTTTCGACTAAGGATTTCTTAGCTTCCATCGTCCAAAGAGGACCATGTCGTACGATCATTTCCATCGCCTCCTTTGCCTCATCGATGATTTCGTCGTTGATGTTATCGTTGTCGTCATCATCGTCATCGTCGCTATCAGCTGTCTTCTTTTTCTTCCTGTTATTGTTGTTGGTTTTGCCACTTTTGAGAGATTGTTTGGTTGGATGTATAAGCAACACATATCGGAGGACCCATGCTATTCCAGTTTGGGTAAATCGTTCATCGGGTGATGTTAGGAGACTGCGTTCACAAGCTTGAATTAATTTTGGTCCAAAGTCATGAGGGAGCTGTTTCCGATTCGCTGGTTTATCATATTGTAGGAATGATACGACACCACATCGTCGAACAAAGGTATAATTCTCTTCCGATGTATCTTGAAGGGTAGTAAAATTCAAAACCTGGTCAATGAGGGTAGGATTCCCATATTCCGAAAAGACAATCTTCCGTAAGACTCTCATAGCAAACCAATCCGCCGATGACCAATCGGGAACATGATTCCCTAATAGGACATCATCATATAATCGTTGAAGTGTCAACCTTGTTACCAATTGTTGAATGGGCATACATTCCGATAAGAGTATCATCCCAGCTAACTTTACATCACATTCTTCCTGTTGTAATAAGGTCACAGCAGAATCCAACACTAGTATTAATATCATATCCTCTTCTTCAGTTGGTTCATCTTTCTTCAATTTCTCTTCATCGTCCTCTTCATCCTCCCCTTGCTTCGCATTCTTCTTCTGTTTGGATTTGGTGGTTGTCGTTGTCGTCTTCGTCCTTGTCGTTGATTTGATTTCTGTTCGTGACCACACATCTTTCACAACCTTTCGGACGATTGGTACCTTACATCCAATCCACGTCGTTCCCTTGACATAATTAGTAAACCAATCTTTTGTTTTAGGATCTGCCACCTGATGGAGCCCCTGAATGACATTTTGAACCAACAACGAAGACGTGATGGTGGCAGCTGTGGTGATGTTGGACTTCCTACCCTTCGTACCCGTGGTCGTCGTCGTCATCGTTGTTGTTTCCTTGGTTTTCTTCGCAGCAGTACTTATTCCTCGACGAACCATGGTAGAGAAGGATGATACTTTCGGCATGAAGAAGACAAGGAAGAAGAGGATGGGGAAGCAAGAGACCATCCCAGACGTTGAGCGGAAACTTTATGTCAACGAGGGCGAAGAGTGAAGTTGAGGGTTCTTATAGAATGGAGGTACTACGGGATGCTGTAGCTTCAGATAAGAGGCTTAGGGCTTTCAGATACCCCCTCAGGGGTGGGAGGTGGGTCGGCAGCAAGTTTCGGGATCAATGGCGCGAGAGAAAAATGTAATGAAAGTTTGCTTCGGGGTACCGTAGCCCACATAATGTAATGCTTCGTACCCCTCATTGCAATTTTGGAGATGTCGGCAGCACGTTTCGAAGTCCTGTTCTTGTGACGTCACCAGTGCCGGAAGGGCGAACAGCGCGGCTTCCGATGGGACCACGAAAGATACGATTCGATGACATTATTCGACCCTCGTCCCCCGAATAAGTGTGATGGCATTTCTTGGACTATACATGGGGTCCTATCTGGATGTTGCTCTTATTGTTTACTGTTTTTCTTCTGCAAGACAAGAATTTGGGGTATTTGGAGTCCTTTTTTCGCTTCTCATTTTGGTTCTACGCATGCAAACGTAAAGAGCGGATTTCAAAGTAGGAAAAAAAGGGGTCTCTCCCCCCCTCATTTTTTTAGTCGTCGCCATCTATAGGGTTCCAATGGGTCGGAATCGAAATCTTTTCCTCTGGGCTTTTTTTCCGAGTCTTCGCCGATTCTCGGAATTCTCAATTCTCTCACGTCGGGGGGGGGGGGGGGGGGAGAGCTCATCGATCCACGCACGTTCCGTCGGATACCTGCGTAGGTCTTTTTTTCTGAGAGCCGAGGTTTTTCTTCGACCACTTTCATTTTCTCGCTTCCTTCCCTTATAGATTCAGGAAGATTGCGATATGATGAGAAGTATCTATCATCGACGACCATCATTCCTATTTGTACAATATTCTGAAATGGTCGTACTTCTACTCTTCCTCTTGACGCTTACGACATGTATTGGCGGCAGTAGTAGTAGTACAAGTTATGACGAAGATTGGCAGCCCCATCACATCGGAAGTTGTGTTATGGAAGAAATGCCAATCGTCCTTTTGAGGAAAGATCAAGCGACGGGACAAATCTCAGTAGTGAAACGATATAAAGCAGGAGAATCGATCCCATCTTGGAAGGAACAAAAGAAGTTGCTTGTGAATCATCATACGATGACCAAGAATGAAAATGTGACTATGACCGATCCGTCGGAAGGCAATCACGATGACGAATACGAATCAAGTGAGATTTCGTCAAACATACTTGATGGATATGATGTATTCTATATGCGGTAAGTCTGATGTGATTTGATTTGATCAAAAGATGGCATATCCAGACCGTCCGAATCCAAAATGTTTCTCCTTCCCACCATGTCTCACGCGTACGTCATGACTTTTTGTTTGTTGGTGGTATGCTGTGACTCTCCCACTCGATCCTTTCTTTCTCTAGAGAATGTACATGCGATCATGTTTCACAGGATCAGAACTTTTGTCCTATGACAGTTACAGGATGCGTCGAGGTACGGTATACATCGTGATACACACTCTTGTTGTCATCAATCTTGATGTTTGTTCAAGAAGAATACCATGACAATAACTCACTTTCATTTCTTTATCCGTCTACTTGCTCGTCATCATTATTTTCTCGATCCTTTCATAAAGATACAACTAACGATCTTAGATCCAACCATCGATACAAATCCAATATCCCAGACGAGAAGAAGAAGTATCGTTTCCTGCGAAAATCCAGTCAATCAACGGCTACAACGGAAGAATAAGGTTTCAATCTATATTTCAATCGTTTCGAGTATCGTGGGGATGATCTTATTATTCCTAACCCATCAGGGTCGAAGTGCGTTGAGTTATCTACCCAATCGTCTATCCAGTGGTCGATGGAATGAGAAGGTCGTCTATCAATTACTACGGAATCAACGAGAATGGGCCTACCGTTTAGGTCGACGACATGTCGAACGACGAATGGAATCGGTACAGAATGGGAATAATGATGATTCCTTGGTAGGACAAAATCACAATGGGGCTGGTAATGGGAATAATAATGATGGTCGTCGTTCATCACATCTTGATGAAGATATGTCCATCTGGGTATGCTATCGGAAACAACGGACGCAGAGACTGACGTCTCTCATATTGTCGACGACGACATACCGGAAAGATGCAACATCCACAGTCAAGCCCCGTACACCATCGTCGTTGACGTCGGAATGGCATCATCATCACGAAGTGGAGAATGATGAAGAAGAAGAAGTAGAGTGCAGTATCTGTCTTTGTCCTATCGAAAATGGAGACAAAGTGGGTAAACTTCCCTGTAATCATCTCATGCACGTCGACTGTTTAAAGTCATGGTTACAACGACAGAATGCCTGTCCGTTGTGTAAACGATTACATATTGCACAATCAAGATATGAACCTATCAATTTCCGAAACCGCCAAAACCATAGAGGTGCTGGTGGTGGTGGCGATGAGTTATCCAATACCAGAAGGACAGAAGGTTCTACGATTAATCAGGACTTGATTCACGAAACAACGGTTGATGACGAAGGAGAAGTGCTGATGGATCCTCTAGATGATGACATTGAGGCGTTGAGTAGATTCGCTACTAATATGATCAGTATCGACGATGATGATGACAACAATATTGACGATGATGCAGATGGATTAATCGATGATATCAGTCCAAGTAATGGTGGTGGCACTACTGCGGTCTCAAATGAAGATGATACGCATACTATCGATGAGGAGCGTTCCCAACAGATTCGGGGAAGCCCGGAGGATGATCTAGACGAAGAGAACTTGTCGTCGTTGTCGTCGCCCGGTATCATTCCGTGAGTCTAGGTTTTTTTGTTTTTTGGGGGGGCATTCCCTCTTATGATGTGGTTGAAAAATGGCTGATAGAATTGTGCACCAGAATGCGACCGAAAGGAAACACAAAAACCATCACTATTTCTGGTTGAACACAACTTCGTCCGGAAATGATTTCGTGGAGAAGATTGGCCTACTAGTAGTAGTAGAAGGACGAGCGATGCATCGCGACCATTCGTTCCAAAAGAAGTTACCTAAATTTTTTCATGGACTCCGAGTTCCTTCTTTGGATCCTATAGTGGGTAAAGTTGGGAATGTGTTATGACTGTTAGCCGTAAGCACTTCCTAGAGTTAGGATATTGTATCATACTACCGTATGATTCTTACCGGTATATATCCTACATACATACATACATACATTTATATCGGAAACAGGAGACATCAGTACATATCGTACATATATATGTTGGTACCTGATCGAGTTGTTTTCCCGGGAACAGGAAAAGCACATGGATATGTATCAATGAATTTGGTCCAATCGGATGCCGTATCGAAGTTATACATGTCCTCAAGGCTTAATATGGAAAAAGATCGTTGTGACAAATACATGTATTTTCCTTATCGTCGACCGTTAGTCGTTCACAAAATAGAAGCAACTGCCAACAACCGAAATTCAAACCGTGACTTTTGTTTTTGGGAAGAAAAAAGAAACCACCACTGCTGTAGCGGATCCACGAATATCCACTCCCGGTTGTTGCCCCCCTGTTTACGTCAACAACATCAACAACAAGAACAACAACACCACCACTACACGCCGCCATTGAGGCTTGTCAGCACTACTACTGGTAGTAGGAAATCTGGGAAAATGATCCGAACAGGCCTACTACTCTTGCTCTCCCTGCTGGGTCTCGTTCATGTGGCTCCGGTTGCTAGCAGTGAAGAAGGCGACTTACCACAACCTACTGAATTTCGTGTTCGTGGTCGGCGGAATGAAAATCGCAAGAATCGTGAACTCTTTAAGGATGAACTCTTCTTGACATTCTCAGACGATGGAAGGAGTAAGACTCTTGATAACTTCGTCCTTGTGATGTTCGACACACCGACTGAATTACAGATCGATGCCGTCCGAATTCTCCGAATGGCCATGAATAAGTTCTTGTTGACAGAGTTCAATGAAATCTATACGAAGGAAGGAAATATGGTATCATCTGTTGGAAGTGAAGTCTTGTGGGATCGATCCACGACCAGCAACCCTGGTCCAAGAGCCCTTCAACCAGTCGAGGTCGGACGAGAAGCAGAAATGCAAGTTACATTTAAATTCGATAGAGAGCCCTCTCCTTCTCGAGTCGACCTGGAAGAAAAGATTCGCGAGGTTATGGCCGATTTGACTACTTTTGTTACGAATCTAACATCGTTTGGGCATAGCGATTGGGCGGACGTCACTGAGGCATACCGCCTCGAGATAGGAACGGATGCTCCTACTGCGACCCCTGCCGATAGCAAAGACGGCGTTGAAGGTCCGACAGGAGATGCCAAGCCCACTAGCTCTGACAGAGGCAGCGACAGCGTCGCTGCCATCATCCCCAGTGCATTGGTTGCAGCTACCTTGATTACTATCATTATTTTCTTGCTTGTCCAAAGACGCAGACGATCGGGAATAGACGTCTTCACGAGGGGAGGGGCTACCACCTTTGCTGGTGTCGAAAATGATGTCTACAGTTTCGATCGGAGCCTCGAAAGCGCAAGATCTCCATACGAAGTTGTGTCTGTTGAAGAAACATCACCCTACGAAGAAAAGGGACAACAAGTATCCGCTTCTCTGAGTGATTCGACTGACTTTAATCAAGATTCGACGTTTTGTGGGCTAGACTACAAGCACGGCAATACCATAATCACCAACCTCACAACTGTCTCAGCCGCCACTGACCGAGCATCCAACAACAAGGATATGCAGGACCACGAGCAGGGGAGAACGAATCCCGGAAGCTCGACGTTTTCATATCGGCAAGAACTGCCACCCTCGCCGTACGAACAAGAAGACACTCCCAGAGACTACGAAAAGACTAGCGGAGCCTCTCAATCCCGCGCGTCTTTTCTGTTTGGCGATGATAGATCGCGTTCAGCTCCGAACTCTCCCGCCATTGGGGCGCGTCGCGACGGGGGCGGCGCTCGTCAAGAAAGTCCGTTTGCATGTTACCCAAGTAATCCCGAATCGGATACTGCGGCCGGAAACTCCTCCCATGAAGTTCTTGCTGATTTAGAGATGTTTGAAAGCAAGCGCGCTCCGTCCCGCGAAGCTTCACCGCAGCCAGCGAAGGTCAATAAGCCGACGGGTTCTTTGTATGCCAACCTTTTCAGCTGTAACCCTACCATGCCAGTTCTGGAGAGAGAAACTCGCGATGATAGAGAAGTCAAGGCAGCAGCGTCCAATACTTCCTTCCTATCATGCTCCCCTGGCGTACCCACTTCCTACGAGACTCCGCTAACAAGAAATGCTTCCGACGCCCGCATCACCGCTGGTGGTGGTACCCCGTCGGCAAAATCAGGTCATATGGTTTACGACGTCAATGGTCGCCTAGTTTCATTAAACGACAGCGCAATCCAGACTTCCAATTCTAAGCCTCCAGTGCAGTCAGGCAGCAAGAGTGTACCAAGTAGCCCTGAACGAAGTCGACATCGAGCATCCATGTTCCGTTCACTACCCGGATGGAGAACGAATGCTGACTACGAAGATAATCTTGATCAACCACCGTCAACGCCTGGGGACGACATGGAAAACAGTCTCAAGGAATTCAAGAACACTGCATTTGGAGGACGTTACTTCCCTTTCACGAAATCTGGAGGCCAAAAAGATGGTAGTGACGCGTATCAGACTGGTGCAATGTCTACCGACGGCGCCCGACGACATGCTGGCAATATTCAGGGCTCTGATGGTAGTTCCATGTACCAAACAGGTGCGGTGGGCTCTCATAGCGCCCGGCGACATGCTGGAAATACTGGAATGGATGGAACAGCAATGTATCAGAATGATGCAATGAGCGATACAAGAAGCGGTCGCCGTCACGTCGATAAGACCAATATGGATGGAACTGCTTTGTACCAAGAAAACACCATGAATCCGATGGAGTGGTCGTATAATCCAACCGATAATCAATCCTTAGGAGAATCACCACTTTCCGATCAAGACGGGGAAGTCATGCCCAGACAGTTTCTATTCGGTCGAAGACTCTCGAGATCCGCCAAGACCAACAAGTCAAATCCAGGGGAGGGATCGAAAACACCTCATTCACATCAAACTCAACGGTCCTCTCCAGCATCTGCAGCAAGCCGAAACGTAATTTCAGATTTAGTTTGGTTGGAGCAGAAGGTTGCGGGCGTCCGACAGGGAGCTGCGAGTGATGCACGAGACACTAACAGTGTCGATTCTCTCTCTTACGTCTCCGATAATCGACGACTATCTGATCCGTCTTCACAGGGCTCCGAAATTCGAACGGAAAAGAATGAATCAGTCATGTCCAGTATTGTCTGCCGCGACTGCTTTGCTCCACCGGGGAAACTTCACATCGTGATTCACTCGACCAAGGATGGTCCTGCCGTACATACTGTGAAACCAGGTAGCAGCCTGGAGGGACATATCTTCCCAGGGGACTTGATCATATCTGTGGACAACGTCGATACTCGATCATATAGCGCCGAGCAAGTTATGAAAATGATGGCTGCGAAGAGCAACCAAGAACGAAAGATTACGGTCCTTCACTTTGACGAGGAGGACTGATGAAGCTACACTACCCACAAATAACAAAGTATAGATTTTGGTTCACATCGTGCGTAGCTATGTGATAGAGATATAGGCCACGAAGTACCGGTGGTATACATGAGCTGCGACCATGATGACCATGACCCCTCAGTACCTTCTTGAAAAAATTTAACGAAAAAATTAGGGGTACGTAACAGGGTTCTGCTTAATGAAGTCATCGGGCCCAATCGGCACCCTCACGAGCAAAACGCCGCTCACCGATCCCTCCTCTTCCACAAACTGCGTACGATAGACGTGGGACGACATTCAACGCTACTCTTCATCAAAGGTACAACAACAATCCTTTGTGAAAGGAGAAGAAAATAAAAATGATGAAACTGCAAAATATCTGCACGATTCTTTCTTCGAATCAAGAAGAAGAAGAAGAAGGATGTCCACTGCCGACGACGAAAACAACAACGACGACGACGTTACAATTGACATCCTGTTCCGATTCGAAACAATATATGGATCCATTCCTAACTCATTTGACATCGGATCGATGTCAAATCAAAAGATTAATTGTCCGGACAGATTTCTTAACAAGTTTATCATCTGAAGATGAAGACTATGTCTTTCGATTTTTCAAGGCATTAGGACGAATACCAATGTTAGAAGAATTTATACTACAATCATCATCCCGTTTCCATGTCGATACGATACCCTATCAAAGATTATTCCTCCATCTCAAAGAAATGAAGACATTACAAATTTTACAATTACAAGATATGCAAATTACAGCAATACACAAACCAACATTTATATATGGATTAGGGATGGGAATACGATATCATCCAACCATTCATGCGATACGGATGCATAATTTTTTTGCCAATGATTGGGCAAATACAACACCATATGTATTAGATCCATTATTCGATTCGATCATGACGATACCGAAATTACAACGATTAGAATGTTCTGGATGTGGTAGTCATGCCTTACGTGGACAAGATGTACCATTACTATCAACACAAACATTATATGGGATTATTTATACCATCTCGACATTACAACATTTAGAATTGAGTTTTTTAGAATTGGATGATGATCATTTTGAAATGTTGGCGAATTCTTTAAAAGAAAAAGATGGAAAGAAGAAGAAGAAGAAGAAGAAAGAAGGCGATGGCAAAGATGAAAACGAAGATGAAGATAATGAAGAAGAAGATTGTAATCAATCTGTTTTGGAATCCTTATATTTGGATTATCATAAGTTAGGTCCAAGGGGGATAAAGTCTATGATGGAAGCATTCGAAACGAATCGGACGATCAAAACATTGTCATTACGATCATTATGTGAAATTGGTGAGGTTGGATATCAACAAACAATGAAAATGTTATCGAAAAATTATTGGTTACAATCCTTATCCATTACTTCCACACCCTATCAACAAGGTCAGATGGATATTTTGTTAAGAATGAATATTGCTGGCCGGTATCGATTAAAAAAAGAACGGAATATGATCCCCCTAACAGAATGGGTTGATATCCTTATTAATGTCAATCATGATATGGATGTTATACAACATTTCCTACAAGAATTACCAGAATTATGCCATGCCGCGACGACGACGACGACGACGACTATGACTACGACGACGAGTACTACTACTACTACCACTGCCACAACAACAACAACAACAACAACAACATCTTGTCCGGTGATTCCTCTCTCGGAGGAGGAGGAGGAGGAGAGCGATGAACAAGAAATCCCAGAACGATCATCACCACGGTCAACGACAATAGTAGTGCCAGGATAAAGCAGTCCCATATTTTTTTTCTTTATATCATCATCATCATACGGCAAAATAGTCCCCAACAACAATTTTCGGGGGTCTGGTCTGATGAGAGCTGCATTTTTTTAACTGTCTAATGCTATGATACGCCTATTACTACAGTTGGTGACAGTTAATGTTGTGTACGTATGCTACTACCAATCTGTGTGTGAGACTCACACACGGGCCCGTTCCTCTCGTGATGATTCACTCTCGTCCATGTAAGGTTTGTCACTAAATGTAAATCCATTTTGGTCATACACACACACACACACTCAAGCGGAATATCTTTCATTCTTCATTTCTTAACCTCGAAAACAAAAAGACCTTTCGTCTTGAAGAGAGAGCGGGAGAGTTCGAGAGAGAGAGAGTCGTGTACAAACGATTTTCATTTAAAACCAACGAGAAAAGAAGGATGATCCTTCTTCGTCTTCCTTCTTGTTGGGTTTCTTATTCTTCCATATAGTAGGAAATAAATCATCTGGAATCATCATAGCATGTCGAAAGGCATTGGGCATATAATGATCTCGTGTATAGGGAAGGTCAACAAAATAAAAGGCATCCGATGGGACATCCCATAAAATCTTTCCTCGTCTGACATCTGTATATTCATAGTCCGGTTGACCAAAGAATTTCGTCGATTTCAATTGGACGACATATCGACCATTCGTACGTTTTTGAAGAATCGTACATTCTACATCATCCTCAATATCCGAGAATGGTATAAATTGTTGAATATACAATCGTCGACACATTAATCGGACACCGTCAACGACATATTCAAGATCATCATCCTTACCCGTACGGTATTCCATATCAATCATTTCATTCAATTCAAAGGCGGGGATATAATTGGGATTACGGGGTTGATAATTCTGGACATGTCGTTGCCAGGCTTCCTCCCATGCAGGACCATAATCGATAAAGATTTCTTCTCCCTCTTCAATATCCCGTAACGCAATGAAATCAAATTGTAATCCAGTATGTTTTTCACTAGCCCATTTCTTGATTGGTTTCTCTCTCCAATCACTATGTCTCATTTCCTTACTCCATAAAATTCGAGCATTCGGTCGATCGGGAGAATGATTAATATAGGCTGTCAATAATCCGTACGGACATAAGACCAATGTGGATTCTGCATGTCCGAAGCAATAATTTAAAAATAATTGATAATTCCCCCCTTGGGAACGATTGGGAATATAACTCTTTCGTATCTTTGGATTTTCCATCGTCTCATAGACTTTCATCGCACCATAATCTGCCACATGAATTAATGGTGCTGGAGCGACGAGTCCACCCTGAGGTATGAATCGATTCGCAAAGGCACCCCGACCAGCATGGATATTCGTACTATTCCCCGGTCGGATATTCTCCATGCATTGACCATATTCTTCTAACCAGGAAATATCTCTTGTACTTCTCTGATAGTCCTTCTGACTAGATCCTCCCTTTTCCATCAATTCGACCAAGTTTGTTTCCTCATCCGGTAATCCATTCAATATCCGTGATGTCTTCCACGTCGTTGCGAATGTCTTCATCGTCCCATATAAATCCTTCCACAATGTATCGCCTGCTGTTATTCCATCCCGGATTCGTCGTTCTAACGTAGTCTCTTTGATCTTGAGATACCGATGGAGTAATGTATCTGTACTTGGGAAGGTACTTGGAAGTGGCATAAATCCATACGTTCGTTTTCGAGTTCGAAAGTAATTTTCACCATAACTATATCCACAAAAATAAAGAAACGGACCCCCCCAAGGTGATGGAAAGCCCCAAAACACACAGCCAACGAGAGACCGACCAAAAAATCAGGATGGAATAAAGAAAACAATAACGACAACAACAACAAATCGGTTAGACGGTGCCAACAGTTACGGAAAAAAGAATGATACCCAGTCTTTCACTGCTGTTGGGGTATGTTGTTGTCCTCGTCGTTGTTGTTGTTACTTGTCGATTTGGCTTGTTTTCCTTTTTTCTGTGACGTACCTGACAAAGATTTCTCTACCGGGGGGGATCATAGTCGTAGCATAATATTCTCGTCCATAATATAATGTATTAGCCCCGGTACCTGGACTTTGTGGTGGGACAGGTCGACTGGTATGGGTATCAGAATATTCAATATTCACTAAGGATAGATAGGAATTGGCAGCGGCACCGATCCCAGGTGACATACACATGATTAAATCAACATCATCCCCCTCTTCTTCCATATAGGAGAAGACATTCCCATTCCAGGTATATTCATCGGGTGTCCATAGATGACCATCATATGGTCCACCTTCAACATTCCAATCATATTCTGATATAGGGATGACAGAATCACCTAATGTTACAGTCTCTCCGACGTTAAAAGTCACATCCCCTGCATACATCCCTAATCCTGCACCTGGAATCGTACTGGGTGCTAAATAAATTCCACATTTTGGACGGGATGGTGATGACGATGAGTCTGTTGTTGTTGTGGTTGTCGTTGTTGTAGTCGTAGTCGGATCTTCGTTCAACGTCGTTCCCATCGTTGAGACGATTGGAACAACGACAAGAAGGATGAGATTCACCCACGATCGTTGGGATCGTCTTTTCAAAATCATCATATTAACTTTCACCCTTTCTTGATCTTAGTTTTGAACGGCAGTTTTTTTGGGGGGGGGGGTTGATGGACTTGACAAAGGTAAGGAAGATTGTTTCCAAAAAGAACAATGGTACCCAATGGCTAATTTTGTTTTCGACAGGTCAATATCACAGGCTTTGTCTCTACCACAAT
>Ga0194115_10004646_pt1 | contig 14639 bp, 13 predicted proteins | sample TA2MahsurfametaG_3_FD_148656 | JGI IMG/M metagenome (GOLD analysis project Ga0194115, IMG submission 148656) | Freshwater microbial communities from Lake Tanganyika, Tanzania - TA2015002 Mahale S4 surface | ecosystem: Environmental > Aquatic > Freshwater > Lake | place: Tanzania: Lake...
GCGCAGTAATTTCTTCCCATGTGGGGAGTTCTGCAATCGTTTCCTCATCTAAATCAGATAATTTCAATCTTGCCCTTACTAAGAGATCAAAAATTTCTTTCTTCTTTTCATACACATCCGGTGGTATTGTAGAAATACTACTCTGCTGTTGCTGTTGCTGTTTTTGACTGCTAGTACTAGAAAGATGAAATCCTTCTTGATGGACAAAGTTCATAATGAAAACGACGGAAAGACAAGAAATGATCAATCCTGCCAATAAGATCATAAATATGATCTTCCCATAATCCGTTCGCTGACTACTACCGGTATCATCCCTTTTTGTACCCCCGCCGGTATCGGCGGATTGTCGATTCCTCTTCCTTGTTTTGGATGGTGGTGGTGGTGGTGGTCCAACCATTATCCCTCCTTGTAATGGGAGGTTGTTGTTGTTATTGATGTTGTTGTTGGTCGACGAAAGGTATTTTTTCGTGGATGTTGGTGGTGGGGGGGGGACAGAAAGATGAAAAGGTTGACAGAGGGACGACAAGTACCGTAGTAGCAATGCTGTCCAGAGTTGGATACAAAAATGAGAAAAACTGACCACCGAATATGGTATGTCTGTTTGAAATGATCCCCGGCAACGGTCTGCTCGTCCTCCTAAAAAGTCACTGTCAGATTTGAGAGTGATGAATTCGTATTTAATACATCATACACAAGGGCCGCTGTATGATATGTACGGGCGAATGGCAGACAGTGCGTGGCTAGCGCTTGAGACCCGTTTCGTCTATCCTGGTGTTTCTTCATTCGTGGAACGTGTGACAAAAACGGGAACTTGCCGAATTCGTGCTTTGGTCTCTGTGGTGATGACAACCGACGAAAAACACATCACATGGGTCCCACGCTCGAAACAGCGGGGATCCTCGCTCAGCTCTTTGTGAATTGGGGGGGGCGGTACTCCATTCTCGAACTTGTGGGACGACCCAACAGCAACCCTCACTATCCCATTCCACGCACATAAATCAATAAACAAAAAAGCAAAGAGTCTTCCCTCTTCTTCTTTTTTTCCCATCGCTCGATTACTTTTTTTTCTGAAACCCTACATGGATCTCTCAGCAATCAACGGAACACTCACTGAAGAAGTTCAATTAGGTTACGCGTTAGAAGCCTTTGGACTTGCTCATCAAATGGGCGTAGGATGGACGACAGGCACACTGTTGTATTTGAAAGCTGCAGGAATTAATTCGATTAGTGATCTTGCTACAGGATGTAAGGATGAGACTGTCAATTTGGATTTAGAACTCTTTGGTTGTCCACCTGAAAATCGATTCACGAATACGACGATACGAAAATTCAATTCCTTCCTACCCGGACCCGTCGGACATCGATGTTTCCGTTTAGCACAACATATTTCACGGCAGGTAGAAAAGGGGAATGTCCAAACAGAATACGTCCATCGAAGACAGAATGGGAATATGGGGAAGGAACAATGGCGATTAAAATATGGTGATCAATGGGTCGTCAATGTCGATTGTGCAGGATTCGTCCGACATGCCTTAAAACATGTGACGAAGAATCCATTTGTCATGGTATGTATATCCATTTTCAACGTTCCGATCTCGTCTTATTGTTCGCTTAATCTTGCTGATATTCGATACGCTCAAAAAAATAGTTCTTCATTCCCTTACCCAGGCATTGAGTGATCGTGACTTTATGAGAGCCAAGGATTTTTTTGACTTTTTCTCTACAATTCCATTTACTGTTATGGATCCGAATCCTATTCCAGAGAAAATACGGGTCATGAAATGGCGAGTTGTGAATGATTTACGTCATGTCATTCCAGGAGATATCATCTGTTATCGACCCAAGGGGAGTGCGGCGGGTGGTGCAGCCTTTACGATTAATGATCGTAGAGATATTCTATCCTTACTCACTGCAGTCCGTATGGCACAATTATGGCAAGAAATTCGTGAGACTGGTGCTTTGGTGACGAAGAATATCGCACGTGATGAACGGGTCCGACCATGGGTCCGAAGTTTGAAGGACAAGTTAGCCCTCATCGATATCTTCACAGTGAAGGATTTATACAAGAACATACGTTCCATCAACAAAAGGCTTCGTAAAATTGGAAAACCATGTATACGGCAACGGACCTTGGAGATGATGAAGGAGTGTTGTCAAACTCGTGTCACGAACACTGGACATATCGTCTTCGCGTCAGGTCCGATGCAATATGTTGGTGATAATGAGTTTCGTGTTCGGGTCGTCCATTCGACCAAGTACGGGAAAAAGGATGCGGATGGCAATGTCACGACGGGTGTTCAAGAATACTACCGCCGCTTCAATCTTGTAGAGGAAGATGATGGTACATCCTACTGGACCCGACAAAAAAGAACAAAACCAGTCATAAAACAAGTGGTCGAGAAATCCCATATCTCAGATGAAACAGATGATGAAGATGAGAATCCCAATGATGATATGGATGAGGAAAGATCACCGGACTATATAGAAGAGGAGGAACCAGATGATAGTAGTATGAGCAATCCAAATTCTGGAGAAGAAACGACCGATCAAGGAGAGACAGTGGGGGTACCATTGGTGACGACAACTGTCCAGTCCAAGGACGATGTCCTGGCTGCAGTACGAGTTGCTAACGTCGAAGTTATTGCTGCTCGAATGTGTTTTTGAGGATATGGTGTCGATTGTGCAGCTTCGAACTTAACAGAGACGTGCCACCTTTTCTCTGTTTAGCAAGCCAACTATGAGTAAATGACTCGTTTATCTAAGCTTATTAGGACAAAAACACTTTCGATTGTATATTGTGGCTCCAGAAGGATCGCATTGGTCAGGAGTAACTTTCTCTCTTACTAAGGGAAGAGAGAATAAGCAACATCCGTCATTCGCGTTGGCCCATCAGGATCCTCACGTCACATACGCACAAAAATGCGTTTCATCGAGGTCGTCTTCCTTTTTTGGTTGCATATTCACTATGATTATTCCTTCATCAACATTTCAATATCCTTTTCAAGTGTTCCAGCTGTCGTCTTTAATATCTTTCCCGTTTTCGATACTAGGAACTTTCCATTAAAGTTCCAGGTGGGGTCCTTAGCATCACTTCGGAGTTTCATATACTTCCAAACTTCCGGTGCATCCTTCCCCTTGACATTCCCCAATTTCATCATAATACCAGGAAAACGTTTCGATTTAGCAAATTCAGCAATCTTCCTATCATCATTATATTCCTGACGACCAAATTCTTGTGATGGGAAGGCTAAGATAACGAATTTATCCTTCCCCCATTGTTTATATAATTTTTCAAACTGGGAATATTCCCGTACTGTTGCACCTCACATTGAGGCAACATTCGTCGCATAAATGATTTTCCCTTGAAAGTCTGCCATTTTTTGGACGGAACCATCACCCCGAAAAGCCGAAAGTGCATAAAATCCCGACGATTGAGACGAGGAAGACGATGATGATGATGATAGGGCAGCGACTGAAGTTGCCACTACCCGTGTACAGGTACCTCCCATACGATTGGTAGAAGGGGATAGGAACGTACCAAACATGATGCTTGAAAAAGAATGATGTGTAGTCAATGTTAGGAAGTTCGAGATGGATGCTGCGTGACACCGAATCTTTCCGTGCGTACTACAGAACATCATATGACGCGAAGATGGGGGCATATATGCATATCCAGAATTCGTTGCCAAGATCCGTCCTTGTTTCGGAATCAAGAGTTCGTATCGCACAAAAGTCCAGTCCTTCAGAGTAATCTGATGAGTCAAGAAACGAATATAGCGTGCCATCGACGGAGTCACAGTAACTGAGCGCCATTACGCTAGAGGGAAGATGATAGAATTAGTACAGACAACTATAGCTATTGCAAGGACACAGCAGACAAAATCGACTTTTTGCAAATGTCAAAATACCGACAAGTAGAAGGTCTATAGGCGCGATGGATTCTCAATGTCAGCACGATAACCGTATTCAAGAAAATGATGATGTTTCACTCTATTGTGAAATATGGAGACGCCCTATTCCAGGCTATTTCTCAAATCTAAGGACCTATCTGCGAAAAAGAACAAGATAACCATCGCATATGACTGTGAATCTGCGTCGATCATTGTTGCTCTTTCACTATCCCAGAACCTCGAAAAAGACGATTATTCCAATGAAAACAATGCTAATGCACAGGCATGTTTTGCAGCAGACGCATTCTCCTTCTCTTTGTACACAAGAATTGTCTTGAGTAACTGGCACACCTTTAGCATGTGACAGCACAATTACATTCTTGCGGCCTACACGGACCAGAATAGTCACACTCTCTGGATTTCTCTGTGTGATTTCGACTGCCTCTTCAGGTTGAACATGATCACATGGTATCTTGTTTATAGCGATGATCTTGTCGTGAACATTCAGGACAGAATTGTTTAAAAAACTATCAAGGCCGATTCTTGATAACGCAAGAGCTCCTCCTTCTGCTACATGGAACGAAAGATACAAGTTGGCACGTGGCGTCGACTTGAAAGCCATCGCTACTGCATATGTGACATCTCCCATCGGATCTTCTGCGACAATCTGGATCGTGCCCGCCAGGGTCCGGACCAACTCCGTGACTCCGAATCTCGTGTAGTTTTGAATCGAAATGCCATTAATCGAATGAAGAAGACAACCAGCCCTTAGAGGCGACCTAGCCAGCAAGCCCTGCGGTTGGATCTTCGATAGGATCAGTTGGGACTCCGTGGGGTTCGCAAACGATAATCCCAGCACGGTATCGACAGTGGGCTTCTGAACTGTGACGCTGATAAATCGTGGCCTTGGTAGGTCTCCTACATCATCCTCGAGGAACAAATCACCCGATTCCATGACATCCAATTCATCTGCTGCTACCACATGTTCACTCAATCTTTGGGAACTCAGTTGTTCCGACATCTGGATATCTCGTAGCGAAAGTAGCCTTTTGTCGCTCTTCTTGGTCCGTACCGACACAAGTCCAACAGTTCTATTTAGTAGCTCATGGGCAGCGGTAGCATCCATATATTCGGCCTCTGTAGAATTTATCCTTTCTACAAAATCGTTAGCTTGAAGGACAGACAACCCTCCCAGCAAGCCATGACTGGTTATCCTCAGGATTCGAAGTCTGCCCTGGTCATTGTAAAAGGAAAGTCCGAGCTTCAACCCTGCTTCAGACTTGTAGACACAGGCTTCGACAGTATTCGGATCACTACCATTCTTCGTATTGACGACCATAGATATATACCCACCCATCCGACCACGCAGATATCCAGCGGCTTGTTCTCCCGTCCAATGAGTGACAGGATGATGGTGATCAATGGAAAGGAGGCGATCACCAACACGCACAGAGGACTGAGCTAACAGGCCGGTAGGAGCAATAGTACCAAAAACGAGCTCTCCCTTATTCGATACAAAACTCAGTCCAAAGCGCTGATCGGCTGTCTCCTTGAGGAAACGGATACTTATCATGGCTGGCCGCCTCTCTGTTTTTACATCAATCACGACAGGGTCCTGTTTGAGGTATATGTCCTTGACGTATCGCACTGCAGCAGTAAATGCCGTTACGGAGTTTCTCCTTATTGTTTCAGGGAAGGCTTCGGCAACTGGAAGGGAGGAATGGTCTTCTGATTTCTCGGCCTCTTCGTCCTCCTCGGACTCCTCATTGTCCTGTGGCTGCTGCGCGACTACCTCCACGTCGAACGGTTCGTCTTCCAGTTCAAGGGACATCCTGTAGTTGTCGTTGCGAGTTTCACCAATTGGTTATGACTGTGAGAGAGGTCTCTTTGCTTGGTCCCAAAATTGGCTCGGAGCCGGTATATTGCTGTACCATTCATCTGCATCAAAGGTCTCTGGTCCACGCTTTACGGGTCCGACGGCCGATTCGATACGTGGCGAATTTTATGTATCCTCCTTTTAGGTGACAGTGACTGTGACTGTGACTGTGAATCTGAAACTACGACTCATATCCATATTGTCACCCAGACATCCACAGACTCTTTCTGCGATTCATCCTATGATTTTACGTATACACGTGATGTACGTAGTAGTCATATATACAAAGCAGCGTATACATACATACGATTTTACGTCACAGTCACAGTCAACAGACGCCTACGGTATGCTAGAAAGAGAGGTATAGGTTCCAACGCCATTTACTTACGAAAAACAAGCTAACAGTAACCTCCATCACTTCAGTTTGGAGCCGAACTCTTGGGCCTACCCTTCTGACGAGTAGTGCACGTGACATCCCGGAGGCAGCTCTCAAGCCCGAAGGTACAGTATTGACGTTGACTACCTAGGCTACCGTATGCCTTTCAAGAAGCCAGTTCGGACGCCTGCAAGACGGCACCGATGGGTTCGACTGACGCCCCCGTTGGTGTCCGCACAAGATTTTTGGTCCCTTCACTCACAGTCAAAACCCATCCTATGGTTGATTTCCTTGGGTCACTGTCAGTAGTATTGTTATGTTTGGTGCTTTATCCCCCTGAAAACGACATTGTCATTGATTCCAAACGATGAATAGCTTCCAACTTTCTAGTAGGATAGTGAAAGATTTGACGAGAAGTCATTTTCTTTCCGGCATTTGGAACAGTACCAGACGCAGTTACTTCTCGTTATCATCATCATGTTGGCCTTCCTTTTCTAGGAATATCGAACGACATCGAGTCTCACGAATTGATGATCATCGTCGAGGGATGGTAACACTCCGAAGGAAACGGGCAAAGTATGAAAAGCATAGTACACCCCAACCTGGAAGTCCATCATTATTGTCTACCCATGGTGGAGGATTAGAAGATCCCTTTCAATATTCAGGTGAATCTTTAGAGGAATATAGTCAAAAGGCGACATTAAGTCCATGGACGCCTGTTCCGGATTCTGTCGGACGGAAAATATTTGATCTAATCCATACTATATCCACTACGACGGAAGATGAAAGACATGTCGAATTGGGATCGGGGGATGGTCGAGTAAATTTCTTTGCCATCGAGGCGGGAATATCACAATCGATTGGTATTGATGTCGATGAAGATATTATTCAGATTGCGAATGAACGATTACAACGAATCCATCCCAAACCGAATATTCAATTTATTGTGGCAGATTTAATGGATCCACAACATCCTGCATGGAAATATGTTTCCGATGCAACGATCTTGACCATGTACTTTGCCAAGGAGGGTCTAGATAAGATTCGACCATTGTTAGAAACTTCCTTACGTGGAAAACGATGTAAGATTATTTGTTGTGGTTACCCCATGACAGGATGGGATTATCAAATGGCTGAAACGGTTTTAGGGATGACTCTTTACTTTTATGATTGGGGAAATTCTGATTCCATCATTACGGATATCCCCATGATTGATAGTTCTACTATGATGATAGCTACCAACAACAACAACAATTTACAAATGGATAAATTTTCCAACAAAAAACGGAAATCGACCTTTATTCCTGATCCACTCCGTGGTTTCCATCCGGATGATTTAGTCGACTATGGATGGGATACCTTCGTGGAAGTCTCCACCGACCAGAAGAAGAAGGAAGGTTTCGACCAAAAGAAGAAGGAGAAGGAGGAGAAGAAGGAATAGAGAATGAGCTACGTAAAGGATCTTCTTAGTTTCGCGGTTTGATCGTGCACTCTCTAGAGTAGACCTTATTTTGTTTTTTCGTCCCTGGAGATTGTGTTCCTCGATTCGAGATTGTGACGTCACAAGGGAGGATCCTATCGCCGACTAATGCGAGCGTAAGTGTTAGAAGCAGACCCGAACCAGATGACCCTTCGAATCTCTTGTAGTCAGCTGTATATTCGACCGCCTGGTGGTGGAACGCTTGCTAGAAGTAGAGACACTTCCGTTTTAATCACAGAAATCCCCCGCCCAAACACACACAACCCACCCTACCTACTTGTACAACAACACATCGATCATCCTCTTCTCAGTCCAACGAGGAAATCCTACAATGGAAGTAGACGCGGAGTTGGAAGGGTCACCAAAGACTACGGATGATAATGAGGAGGAGGGTGATCGTCGTACTAGTCGCACGGAAGCGGTGAAGCAAGACGTGGAAGAAGAAGAGGAAGGACTCTCTCCTGTTGCGGTATCACCGGCGTATCATTTGGAACGATGGTTAGCATCAATTCCACGAGATGATGTCATCGCGCTTCGTGAGACACAGGAATATCAAACCTTCCTTCATGCCTTTGAACGATTAGGTCACGCACATCGACGTGTCGTCTCGATTGATCGGACGAAACGGACGATTGCTACCAATCATCATGTCAATGCTCATTTTTCGTCGTCAACATCATCGTCATCAACGAGGACGACGACGGCAGGAGGACGATTCAATCAAGAAGAGGAACAACAACAACGACAGGGAAGACGTACCCTACGACGACAAAATGATACCCATTCTTCTTCTTCCTATTCCTTAAATTTTCTTCAACACCTTTCGGCGGATGATGTCCTACTTCGGATTCTGGAGTTCTTGGAATGTCGTTCTCTCCTTAGTATGGCTCAAACATGTATCCGATTCCGACAATTAACTCATCAAAGTGCGACACAACGTACCTATGACGTCGCAAATCGAAGACAACTTAATAATGTCATGCAATTATTACGTGCCAAGGAACAGATTGAAGGTATAGGGATTGATGCCATCCATGATAGTCATGTCCGTGTCCCAATGTTATTATTAAGTCGTCGTATCCTCGTAACGAATGCTGGTGATCCTGAAATGAATGGTGTCTATTTTTGTACAGAATGTAATGGGAATGGTTTCGTCTTTACAAAACCAAGATATCCAGAACAAAAGATATTACCCCGACCGGGAGATAGAGAAATACAAGGAAGGAATAGTCGGACGGACAATGGCCCTCGTACGGCGAATCACCACAACCACAATCACAACCCTCATCATCGGCAACAACAACAAGCACAACAACAGCATCAACAACAGAATCATCGGATATTAGGAAATCAAAATCCAGGACATCCACTTTTCTTCTTCCCACCACAAATCAACGGCGATGGAGACAATATGGATGGCGGTGGGATGATGAATATGGATATGATCGTCGTCGTCGATCCGAATCATATCGATCAAAATCCGACTAGTACACGATTTGATTGTGAATTCCGTCAACCTGGTCAACTCTTACGATGTATAATCTCGAAACGATTTTCACATGAGGTAAGCGAGGTAGCTGGTGATCTTCCATCCCACGCAATCAGGCTAGCACAGACCACTCAACCACCTTGTGTGTTTTTTTTTGTTCTCTCCACCAAACATACACACGAACGACACAACAAAATGAAATACTATACCACCCGACTATCAATCCCAAAAAAAAACCCAAAAAAAGACAATTTTATGGTATATGAGTAAGGAAGTCATTGCGACAGAAGTCGAAGCACAGGAAGGTGGAGATGGAGAAGAGGGTCAACCGATTCAAGTGGGGGAGGTAATACAAAATTTTGCCTTTTGGTCAAAATTAATGACGATTGGAGATGCATCACCCGAAATATGTCAATATCCTAGTCAATCGTCAGTCTTAGCCCGACATGAAGAAGGTTGGGCATCTCTTGATGTCGTCGCAGACTTACAACCACCGACGGTAGAATTACTAGACTAAGAAAGGAAAAGGAAAGTATCAGAAGAACAAACCACAGAAGGCTGGTATAGGGGACGGACGACTAATTATACAGGGTTTTATATGTAAGCCTTTTGAGGATGGGATAACGATGCGGATGATGGGAGTCAGTCTAGTCTGATTTTTGTTTTATTAGGTAAGCAGAATCTCCCTTTTTACACACTCTCTCTTCGTTATTTAGTATTTATTACTTTGTCATATTTTCCTTATTGATGAGATGTGTCGTCGTTTCGACCAAATGAAGTAATTTATCAATATCGGTTGACCATTCCGTCAATACAGCTTCTGGATTTTTCGGTGTGGAGAAACGGACAATATCTTTGGGACGATCAATTTTCGCATATACTGATCCATCACTGACCATGGAAGCAATTTCCTTTTCCAATCGTATGGCATCCAAAGATAATAATTGAGCTAGCCGGGCACCATGAATCTTTTCATAATACATCGATGCAATCCGAATATTATGTTGTATAATCCTTCGATTCAAACTTTCACTCCAAAAGGCTGCCATGTCTGTCCCACCCTCGACGAAGGAGGGTAAAGTTTCCAATTCCTGCTGATTGACCAATGGATAATTAATAATTTCCTTCTTCAATAAAATCTTGATGACATTTTGAAAGGAGGGTAACTTTTCAAGTTTATCATCTCCATTCAGACGATGGATCATATCCTGTTGTTCATTCGAATAGGGACTAAGTAATAGGAAAAGGACTGTACTTTGTAGGGCCGGGATCCATTTCGATTCATCTTCTTGAACATGAGGTGTCGAATAAATCGAATGATATGCCTTGGCTAACATAAAGGGATCCTTTTCATGACGATGATATTCTGACATGAGAAGGAAGAATTTCACACGATATTCTTCCATCGTTTCTTCAGCCAAATGTTTCCGTGAGACCTTCCCCGCAACGATGGCAGCACGGACAAAATCTTTCTTTCCCAAGGTTAATCTCATTTGTTCTAAAATAAATTCAATCTTTTCCTTCTTTGAAAGTGATCCATACGTCTCGACATGGACTTCTTGTAAGACATCTGCCGCTGATGCGACATCACCCTCTTGTTCCTTTAGGTTAGTAGTAGCAACAAAGTCAAGAGGATATTGTGTGAGAAACAAACCCCCCAAATCTACACACATTAAGGCATCTCTCCCCATACTTCACATTACGTACTTTGATAGATGCCAATGCACGTGTTAATCTTGCCCGTTCTCCTTCCAAAAAGATTTTTCCATCGGTAATATCCCGTAAGGCGATGACTAACTTGTCACGATCTGATTTCTCTTCCGGTGTCGTTACGGGTAGGGGTGTATATTGATCGGCTAAACACCATGGTAAACATGTCTGGACTAATGTTTTGACTGCCTGTGTCTTTTGTGATCGTCTTGTTGCTAAGGTCTGTAATGTCAATAGAAGTGTTTCGGTATCATTGACTTGTTTACAATATTTCAAACTTGCCTCACATATACGGATTAAATTTGGATTATCATTCCCCACACGACAACGTTTTTCTAATGCTGCTAACAACGCTAGAGCTTCATTTAAATTCCCCCCCTGTACTAAAAATGCCGATTGTTCTAACTTGGCATCCGTCTCAGGTGTCAAATTCACCTTTTCTTCCAATTCACCACCCGTCGCAGCTCCAGAATGTGCCATAGTGGATGTGTGTAGACTTTGCTTCTATTGCTGATACTGAGAACAACACCAGAAACGAAAATCAAACAACGATGGAGTGTTTGGATTTGTTGCTACAGAGAGAGCAAATGGAGGACGTTGTATGGAGACAGACATCATCCTGTTTTGTCTTCGATCGGTTATTTTTCGAGATGCTTCGTCGTGCATCGACCGATCTTCGACTAGTGGGACTCTAAGGAAGGATCGATTTATACGAACCACCCTGCAGCGCCACCCATAGCAATCATTGCATCCAACGAAAAACGATTATTCACCGCCATGGAGATCGACTGGATGGACTATTTGAAAGTGTAAGTACGTATGTATATGCATTACATATGTCTCATATCATGTACGAAGCTATGGTATATTGAATGCATACATACTATACATAGATATGCCTAAAGCGAAGCGCCACCAACACAATGCCCACGATGACCACCCAATGAAAAACGATAAACACACTTCGTGTTCGCAACTGTTGTGAGTTGGAGGCGTGTGGGGGGGGGGGGGGGGGGGGGGGGGGGGGAGCGGTGGACATTTTTACACAACCCATCACCATACGCGAACCACCACCTCATTCGTTGGTTGTTTTTTCTGTTCGTCGATTTTTTACGCGCGCAACACGGTTGTTGTTTTTTGGTTTTGAGGTTCGGTCTCCAACGTGTGTGTTGAATCTCCTTGCCAAAATCGGACATTCTTGTATACTTGGGTACTACCAAGTTCTCTCCTCTTTCTCTCCTACATAGCCTTTCCCACCTCCTTGGAGGAGATTGTGGTTTGATTCTACAAAAGAAGAAACAAAGAAACATGAAGAGGTTACGGAAGGATAACTTTGAGTCGCGATTAGAGGTGATGGGTCGTCGAAAACCATTCCTCTTTTCGACGAGGAGTAGTTGGCTTTTGTTTTGGATGGTCCTACTGATACCCTACCATGAGTATCATCATCATCATTATCGGAATACAAATATTTCTATTGACGCTCTTGTAATACCGCATTCTACCAACACAAGGAATCCATCCAATACTGCAGCAGTTCTATCACCCCTCTTTATCCGTCCGAAAACGACGACGAATCGTTGGGAATCTTCTTTGGAACGAAAGGGACGATTCCCACAAACGACAACAGCAACAACAATAGCAACAGTGAGGACAATGTCTACGGCACTTAATATGGTCTTAACGACACCCGAATCGATTATCGAACAGGCGTCGACGATCAACTTATTAGATGATTTGATTGATGAAAGTGTCCGAACCAGTCCAAGACGACCCATTATGATGCAGGTGAGGAAACGCCCCCAAAAAACACAACACACACTCACAAAAGCGATCGCTCCCAGCAATAGCACCACGACTTGTGGGGAGGAGGGGAGAAGTTCAAGATGATTAACACGGTTTCCGTCGTTCGATTTCGATGTTGCCATAGCGTTTCCCGCCTTCCTCTCATCCCCTTTTTTCCTTCCTTTACCTTACTAGTTTGATCCATCGAGTGGATGGATTTGGCGTCGATGGAAGGGAACTATCTTTTCTGAGACGTGGAGAAGCTGTGTCCGAAAAATTATTTACGCATCTCTCGTCTTTTTAATCTACAAAAAATATCCTGGTGTCAAAGATTATTTGAATGGATTTGGGACATTGTGGGGACAATTACTGTCGGTGACGACCTTTACCCTCACATTTTTCGTCAATCAGTCGTATGCACTATGGCGAAAGTGTTATGAACTTAGTCGACGGTTACAGGGTCGTCTTCATGATATCGGGATGAACTTGGCCACGCATGCGACCCGCAAAGTCCCGTCAACTCCAGAAGAGACCTCTACCTATACAGCATCGAGTCGACAGATTTTGGAATTAATGAGTCGATACATTCGTCTCTTTGATCTTCTGACCTATGCCTCCTTTACTCGATCACATCGACCTATCTTGACACCACGAGGGATGCGCCGGTTGGTCGAACGTGGACTGATGACGGCCCAAGAGAGACAAGTGTTGGTCGATGCAGCGATTCCAGCTACTCAACGACATAGTGCGATCCTTATGTGGATGATGCGACTCTTCGTGGAAGGTCGGTCCTCAGGGCATATTCAAGGAGGGGATGGCTTTGAACAACAGACGCTGGAAAAATTTCACATAATCCGTGCACAGTATGGAGCTATTGGGGACGAGCTTCAAGGACGTATGCCCCTGGCATATGCTCATGTAGTACAAATCTTGGTCGATTTGATTCTTTGGATGTATCCCATTATGGCGTTTAGTATTGGGATGTCACCGTTGGTTGCAATCGCTGGTACTGGCTTGTTAACGTTCTCCTATCAGGGTCTCTTCGACCTTGCCAAACAATTCTTGGATCCCTACGACAATGAAAACTATGGAAAGGGTGACGATCCATTGTCCGTCGATACGTTGATTGCCGAAACGAATGCTGGATCCGTTCGTTGGATGTATGGATTCGAGGAGATGCCATTTTCGCCTGAAAAGGTCAAAGACGGTGAATTGCACGAATATCGACTCCCCGTTCGTGGATACACGGTGGAAGAATTAGTATATCGCGAGAGGGAGGCTGAGGAGCAACGGATCCATGACGAACAGGAACGTTCGAGACGAGAAGAAGAGGAAGAAGAAGAAGAAGAAGCTGCCAGAAATCGGGTAGAGGAATCGTATGAAGAGGCATTTGAAGATTCTGTGGAATTCGACGGTGACAGTGGGGAAGGGGTTGGTGATGATTTGGAGGGGATCAATAGCATTTCAGCAGACAGCATAGTCGAGACTCCTAACGAGGTGATCTCACCTGTGCACAAGGTCTTTACCCTTGCCAATGGAACTGTGGTCTCATTCACGGGAAATTCTGACGTCGTCACAACACCCGATTCGATAGAAGAAAGAAAGCTTGGTGTCTCTTCCCCTGCTATTCCAAAAGGGTCGGCAGCCTACTACCTGGCTTCTCTTTCACGACAAAATTCCATGGCGACAGACGTACCAACCATAGATGTGGTGCCGCCCATTCCTGCGTCTAGTAGCACTCTCCCGGCAACAGAATCGCCTTTGGATACGTCTGTGGGAATCCCAATATTGGAAGAAGGAATCCTGGAGGATGAAAAATCCCTCTTGACACCAAAGGTAGCCGATCAGGAGGTCGAAGATAAAGAGGACATGGTAGTTTTGAGCTTGAATTCTGAAAAAGAATTGGAGGGGGAAATCAGTTTCGAGCTGCAAGATATTGATCTTGAGGTCGTCTCTCCTTTGACTGGTACGCAGAAAGACGAGGATAATCAACGATTCCTTACCGAAAAGGTTGATGCTTCCATATATGCGGCTTC
>Ga0194115_10004649_pt1 | contig 14635 bp, 16 predicted proteins | sample TA2MahsurfametaG_3_FD_148656 | JGI IMG/M metagenome (GOLD analysis project Ga0194115, IMG submission 148656) | Freshwater microbial communities from Lake Tanganyika, Tanzania - TA2015002 Mahale S4 surface | ecosystem: Environmental > Aquatic > Freshwater > Lake | place: Tanzania: Lake...
CATTGGCATCCACTTGCAGCAGCTAGAAACCAGTACTGGCAAGGCCATTTTGGAACGTCCTGAGCAGTTACGTAACGAAATCATGCAGGTACCGGCGCAGTTTGCCTACCGGCAGACCATGAAAACACGGGTACGCAATGAGGCAAAGGTAGTAGAGAAGCTCCTGCACTGGGCCGGCGGGGATCCCATTTCAGTGTTCAATAGCGGGGAAAGTGGCGCCTTGCGCAGTAACCCTTGGCGCGTTAGTTTGATTGAACAGGCCTGTGGTAGAACGTATCTACTCAAAGAGCCGGACGGCGAACCGAAAGTAGTAGCAATCTCTCAATATCAAGCAGATAGAAAGGTAGACAACGATGGACGTGAGTAAGTTTTTGCAGGGCGATCATTTGACCGCAGCGGATGTAGAACCAACAGGGACAATGTGCCGAGTAGAAGGAGTAACAACAGTTAGTTTCGACAGTACGGACGGCGGTAAGACCGAAAAGCTCGTGCTACTTACCGACAAAGGCAGAGTAGTACTCAACAAAACGAACCTAACGGTTATCGCTGAGGCCTACGGACGTAACAGCCAGGACTGGCAGGGCCAGCCGGTCAAGCTGTTCCGCGAGAAAGTCAATTTTGCCGGCAGGATGGTTGACGCCATCCGCATCAAGTGTGCGCAGCGGAAGCAGACTCGACCAGCACCTGAGCCCGTAGAAGATATTGATATCCCGTTCTAAACGTTAGGTAAGGTTATGGACAACCACTACCGCGCTCTGCGCCGGCTTATCAACCGGTACAGCAGGGCTATTGCATTCTCGCCTGAGGGCTACGCAGCGTTTGTAGATCAATCGCTAGCCCTGCAAATGGCATTACAGGCCGCCGAGGATCCAAGGGGCCCGCATATGGCCCCCGTCATACTGCGAGCGCTAGAAGCCTATGCGGCGTTACCGAAGGCCACGGGAACAGAACAGGCGCCAGCCGATGCCCTGTACACCATGCCGCGCAGTGTCCTGGCCAAGTACCTACAGCCGGTTTGTATCGTTAACAACGTGCTACGCAGGGGCGAAGTAGCCATCCTGAGTGGAGCGCCGAAGGGTAAAAAGACTTGGATGGGTTACGATTTAGCGCTGGCTTGTCTGCATGGGGGCTACTGGCTAGGTGAATTTCATTGCCAGCAATGCAACGTCCTCTACGTTGATATGGAATGCCACGAGGGCACGATCAGATACCGACTAGAAACGTTGTACAACCACCATAGATGGAGTGGTATGCAGCCTGTTGCAGACGAAGCTCTACAGATAGCAGCTTTGCGCACCAGTGGCACAGGTAAGAACGTTTTAAACACGGTCGAGCGCCTGATCAATACGATTTGGGATAGCGGGGCTGAGCTTGTGATCATTGATACGGTTAGTGCTTTTCTGCCTCTAGAGGACGAAAACGCCAACGCCGAAGTCAACCAGGCTATGGGGCAGATCATGACCGCAGCCACGCAAACTGAATGCGCAATCCTGCTAATTCACCATACACCTAAGAATGCGCAGAACAGGGAAGTAACGGATACAGCTGCCGGCGCTGGAGCGTTCACTCGGCGACCCGATACAGTGCTATCGGTTACTACCGAAACGGTGCCACCTCCAGCCGAACAGGGGGGAGATGCCATTACAAACTACTACCTAGACTTCCGTTTCCGTAGCCACCCGCCGCTAGACAGGCACCGCATCGACTGGCTAGACGTCGGGGGCGGCAAGCCAATGCACGTAGTACCTAGTGCAAAGCACGATCCGAAAGTGTATGAGGCGAAGAAAAGGAAAGCCCCCGCCTAGATAGACGCTCCTAGACGGGGGCCTAGAAAGAGTAGCAACGATTCTACCCGTTGGAAAGTGCTTTGCTAGAGGCCCATTTCCCCTGTGGGCACTTAGCACCAGGCAAATTGGCCTTTACTGTCAGCTCTGCTAGCTTTGTCTTTTTACAACCGCAAGCGTTACAGAAGCCTAGCGGGGCCCCTGGTGCTTTGTTCAAACTAGAACAGCCTAAACACGCAGCTAGACGTGCCTCATACTGCGCATTGGACAAACGTTTTTTCCATATTGGCGAAGTAACAGCAACAACAAAGCTGTACACCTTGGCAAGCCATTTCCGCACAGCCGTCCGCAGTTTCGGCCTATGTAACCGTGCTAGCTGTTGGGCTTGTGCTTGGTGATTTGGTGCTGTTACAGAACCTGGCGGGGGTGGAAAAATAGTCATATGGTAACCCACAGATTGACTGGGAAATCGAAATGCGTATTTTGTGGTGGTGTAGGGTACACAGGATTCTGCGGAGGACTACATGGCACTTCTGCCAGTCCGGACGGAAAAGTGCGGCAGTTGGTTAGTGGAGCAGGATTCGGACAGGGCCCGTTAGCTATGTCCTCGCAATACTCTTGCGGATAAATACATTGGCAACCCGTGAACGCCGGCAACAAACCTGCCACTACCTGTTCTTCCGCTCCACAAGTAATTAAATCGACCTCGCCGCCATGGAAAACTCGGAACAGTCGTAAAGGCCTACCTAACACCGACTGCAAGGTATCAGTGCCGTAAATGTCCATGTAGTACCAGGCTTCCGATTGCGCCAAACGTGAAGCGCATTCATAGGGCCCTGCATAACACCTGCCTGTTTCCGTGCAACTGCAAGGGGGGGGATTACTGCCGCCAGTAACGCCAGGCACAATAGGCAGGAACGTGTGCTGGTACTTCACATTGAACAACAAACGTATGCAGTTACCTGATGCGTTTTCGTTGAAATTAGGCAATATCCATAGCTGCTTACGTACGTAGACGTCGCGGTACCCAGGCGGTTCACAGGGGGTAGGCGAACCAGGGATAGTAAGTAGTCGGAATGTAGGAGTAGGAATCGGGGTAGGAAGATCAGGAGGATCCACAAACCGTAAACCCTGTTGGTAGGGAAAGTATGGCGCGTTTGGGCAAGGATCCGTGTATGCGATGATATCGCAGCACGGTTGGCTGTTCTCTGCTGGCTGTTCTAACGTTTCACCTACACCATCTACATAAACCAAACTTGTACTCGGATCGACCACGTAAAAATCCGGCATAGGCGTTTGAGTAAACGTGCATTGATCGGGAGTACGGCTAGCGCAATCAAAACACCTAGGCCAAAATTGATCTATGGTAGGCAATCCGTAAGTCAGATAGCCAATATTGTCGGGAGGAGGCGCACAACCCTGGCAATTTGTTTGAAATTGATTAGGCGCAAAGATCAAAGCACGCCAGCTTGGATCATCGAAGTTGTCTAAATCGGGAGCGCTAACACAATCTACTCTCATCGTGGTTTTGTCGTTACCACCGCAATCCGGACAGCCATATAAACCACAACACGTACCCGTTTCATCCGCGTCCCAACACCCATAAGCAAAACGCTTCCATGGAACAGCTAGCCGAAAATTGATTTGGTCTAAATTTACTTTGACTGTTGTCAGGAAAGCCGCAGCAATTTCTTCGTATAACTCCTCTGCAAACCACTTTGCTTCCCCACACCTTACGAACCCTTCTTCAAAACAAGGATCGTCAGTACATGGCGTTTGCCCACCAGTACAGCAGCACGGATTAGTCATTAGTTGCCCTCGTAGGCAACCAGCGCAGGATAAAGCGTTTGATTAGCTGCAACAAACCTGAGTGCAAGAGAATGATGACTACGCCTACCAACGATAGAAACACCATTCCGTAGACCAGCAGCTCAGCCCAAAACGGCGTTACGTCCTTTACTCCTGGCAGGTTGTAGATGATTCTTGCAGCGCTCTTAATGATCGTTTCCTGCTCTTCTATGCCACCCCTAGCCAAGGTGTGAATACCTGGTAGGTCGGGACTACTCTTCGTGGCTTCGTCTGCAATCCACACAAATCTACCCCTACTGCTATGCGCAGCGTCTGTTATTTCGTTGCTACTAGATGCAATCTGATGCGAGCTGCTGCAACCTGATGCAACTACCAAAACAACCGCTGCTGCTAAGCGTTTCATCCTTCGCCCTCACCCTCAGGACACACGTAGCCGTTGTTACGATCAAACAGGTAAACGATATCGTCTGCGCCTACGTTTACTGTGCGGTAGCTCGTAACCATAACGATCCCGTCTACCGGCGCCAGCGTTGTGCCAACAGGCAAACTAGCGTAGTCAACGCCATCCCCTAAGGTGCCTGAGCTGTGGTACCACTCGTAAAGGTTGTAAGCCGTAACCGTTAGCGCATCAGGATCCGCTATGGTCGGATCGTACTTATTTACAGTTGCTGGGAACACCTGCCGGATCAGTGTGTATGTCCAACGAACCGCATTACCTCCAATAGATTGCAACGTGGCATACGCTGTAATTCTTGCTACAAATTGCGTCCGTAGCCAACTGTTGTCCGGCGCTAGCAGCTGGTCTAACCCCTGTTTGTTTGTGTCTAAGAAATAGCTGTTTTCTATTTCTTGATTGGCCGCCATCCGCGACATCCCAATACCTTTCAGTTGTCGCGGGTACGTGTATGGCATGACTAGAACACTGGGCTAGGCGATGTAATTTCTGTGAATTGCGAGAGGCCGTTGAAATCAAACTTGTCGGGGTACGGTTGGAACCAGTAAGCGTTAAAACTTTGTTTCACAGTAGTGCCCGCAATTGTAATTGCACCACCTAGCAAGATATTGCCGTCTGAACCAATTACTGGCCTCTGCTCCAAATGCCCATACTCGGTAGCTATAAACCGCAGGGTAACCGACTGCCACGGATCCTCGGACGGTTGTTCGTCAAATCCAACTAGTGCAATTTGGCCTATCGGATAGTCGAGAAACGTATCTTCATTCCGCTTATTAATTGCGTTGTCCAAATCGTAATAAGACCTGGCGCTCCAGTACGCGGCATCTAGACTCTTGCGGTAGGCACGTTCAAAAAACGTGGTTAAGAACACTTCGTGGCGCCACATTGGCTGCTTAAACGGTTGGCCGGCTAAATCAATCTTGGTGCCAGGTATGACAGCTGTCGGCACCCAGGGCGAATCAAAGTCAGCAGGGATACTCGTAGGATCCACGTACCAGTCGGTTGTAACGCCTATAGCTCTTCGGCTCATCGTCCACCAAATGCGGGAAGGTGTTCCCGCGCCGGCGTCCTGGTCAGGCGGTACGTTGTCGCAGTACAACCGGGTAACCAGTGTTACCGTTGCTTGCCATACTCGATAATCGACCGGCGCAAAATCGACCGTTCGCACTATCCAACGTTTGTCCGGGTACGGCCTGGTGCGTAGTCGTGGCATTGATACGCCACCACTGCTAAAACTTAGCTCTACCAACTCGTTAGGAGTGTAATCGTCGTCTACTTCAAGCCGAAACGTCTGCACCCAGGTAGAGATATCGCCCTTCCCCTTGGCGTCTATTGTTTCACTTACCTTGAATAGGCTTGTAATTGCCATGTTAGTTGGCCTTAATTTGTTGGTTCATTGCTCGTAATTGCTGTAATTGTTGCACAAGCACACCTATAAACGCTTGCGATTGTTTGACGTTGTCGGGCTGTTGATCAGCGGGCAAGTTTGGAACAGGTAGCGGGGCAATTCGCCGCACGTTCTCTAACTGTTCTTCCCGCATTTGTATCTCATCCCCGTGCCCCATACTTTCCTTTAATCTCCTAAAACCTACTGAAGCAAACTCTTGGAAATCACCTGTTATTAATCTACTGAATTGCTTTTGCACCTCAATTAAACCCGTGTTGAACCTATTGGCTATTTCTGCCATAAAAACGTCAATTATGGTTACTTCCGGTAGTGCTGCTTCTTTTTGCCTTGTTACTTCGGCTGCTTGCGGCCCCATTTGTTTGGCTGTAGCCACGTCTTGCTTAATTTGAGCCGCTTCCAACTGTGTTTGGGCACGTATCGCTTCAGGGCTAAATTGGCTAATGCGCTTGTTTACTTCATCCCCGTGCGCTACTGCTTTCATAATGCCAGCGAATAGGCCATCAATCGTTAAGAATTGCGAAAACATACCCGTTACCGATGCAGCTTGCCTACTGAGATAGCCGCCTACACCGCGCTCTAGCCCCTGCATACTGTTGCGCAGCTTGGCAAACCCTGCCTGAGCTTGTGTGCCATCGGCAGTAATGACTACGGGTAGTTTGATTGGATTAGCCGTTGGCATTCTGCGCAGCTTTCATCTTTTGTAACGATTGGAACACCTTTGCAAACCCCTTCGGTTTGTTCCATGGCGCGACAACGTCGGCGCTTTGCTTTGTAAGCGCCATTGCACAAATTGTAAGTAGGTACTCCACTCTTTCGGCGTGTACTGGCTGTTGCAATACAGCTGCATCAGCACCAGCGCAGATCAGCCCCTCGGCTAGGAGTCTGTCTACCCTGGTGCTTGTGTAGGGGATTGCAAAGCCAATTCTAACAGCTCGGAAACTATGTCGGCGCTTACTTCCGATGGGTCTACCCCTGTAGGCAGTAACGGCGTACCGTCCCCATCTCGTACTAGTTTGTGCCAAAGCTCCTGCGTTGTCTTGCCAATATCCGCAACCGTCAGCCGGCGTACTTGTACGTTCCTCTGTAGTTTTTGGCTGTAAACGGTTCGCCATGGCACCAGTAGATCTATTTTGTCGATCATGTTACGTGATTTGGCCTGTAATGATCACTTCTAGCCGCACTGTGTCTTGCTCGTCTTGCCTTGTGCTTTGCACTGCGTTTTGAATGATGCCATCGAAGGTGTACGTTTGCGAAGTACCGGAAGCAGCACTGCTTCCTGCATCTGTCAAAACGAACGTTGCTACTGTTCCCCTACTACTTTGGCTTAAATAGTTGGCCACAATTTGCCGAGTAACGCTACTTGAATCGCCTGATCCGGCCAAAGTAACGGTTAACGTTCCACCGTATCGGCCAGCAATGTAAGTGCGGTAAAGATCACTTGTCCTGGTAGTTTCTACTTCTTTTCGCTGTAGCGTTATTTCCATATCAATAACATCGGCTTCAACGCTGTCTACTTCTAACGTAGCTCCACTGCCGGGGAAAGGTAAGTATGCCATGTGTGATCCTTTTAAGTAAGTGTATAGAAAATGCGCATTTGTACAACTACTTCTCGCGGGCTATCTGTGTCATTTGGGGGGGGGTCGGCTGCTAGGGATATTTCGCTTATCCCGTTCACGATGCTCTTGGTAATGCGTCCGGAAGCGTCTGTGTAGCCGCTATGACCGTTGAACGCTGCACTTACCTGGTAGGCAATTGAGTACGCATCAGCTAGCAAATCCGCAATACAACGGAAACGTACGTCAGCCATGTAGGCAATGTTTGCGGCGTTCAAGTCCGGCAACCTATCCTCCGTTTGTATGTCATACACTACAGCCGGCAGGGTAGTATCAGCTCGCCGTAAGTTAGGGCTTATTTTGCTCCCGATAAGAGCTGTTAGGCCGGCTACGGCCTGGGAACGTCCGTAAATTAATCTGCTAAGGCTCATTTTCTACCGTTTGCTTGTTTGAGTAGTTGCAGCTCTAACTCGTCCTGGTATCGCTGTTTCGCAATAGTGCCAGCCCTAATTAGCATAATTTCTCTAATTTTGAGGCCAGGCACCTTGTTTTTGGCGCGGAAAGGCTTGAAGCCAGGATTAAGGATATTGACGATACGGGCCAGTCTGTTGGTTTTTACGCTGCTACCAACCGTCAGCCTAAACACGTTCTGTTTCACTCTACGAACCAGTGAACGTAGCGAGCGCTTGATAGCTGCTCGATGGCTTGGCCGTCCTGGTGAGCGTTTGTATGCAACCTGGGCCCACCGATTGCGATACTCAGCGCGCACAGTGTTACCGATACCAAACAGGCTTTTACGTTGTGCCTTTTCAAAGGCTTTGGGATCAGTTAGCTGCGCTATTCGCAGTTGCAATTCCTTTTTGGCTTTTGGCGTTAGTTGCATCATGCTGTAAACGTCCCGCTAGTTTGTAGGGTATGAGTGGTAACGCCAGCTACGGTTACCGTAGTCATAGTGCCCGTATAGGTTGCTATCGGATTGCCGGCGTATTGGACGGTAACTACGCCACTGCCACCATTACCGCCGGCAGTTGACGTGCCACTATTTGAAGTGTTGTTGCCAGCTCCACCACCGCCGCCGCCTGTGTTGGCTGTACCGTTGTTGCCGCCAGTAGCCGTGCTGTTTCCCCCAGCACCGCCGCCCCCATTCGCTGGGCCGCCTGAGGCGTTTGACGATCCACCGCCGCCGCCGCCGGCAAAGCCTGATACGCCGTTTCCGCCAGTACCTGAGCCCGCGTTACCGATCACGCCAACACTGCCGCCGCCACCGCCGCCACCGCCGCGCCAAGGGGACGCAGGAGCGCCAGCGTTGCCGCCTTGATTGCCGCCAGCCGCTGCCACTCCGCCAGTACCGCCAACGATGCCGCCGGCGCCACCGCCGCTACCGCCGCCCTGCGCAGGGTAGGCCAAACTTAGACCACTACCACCACCACCACCGCCAGTAGAAGTTTGCGAAATTGTCCCCCCAATAAATGACGACGTGGTGCCGTCCGCTGCCTGTTGGCTGCCTGTTATTGCCCCTGCACCACCGCTTCCGATGATCACTGCGTAGCTTGTCGCTACTTGTAGCGTCTGCGCAGTGCTTTTGTATTCGCCGGCACCACCACCACCGCCGCCAGGTGTATAGCCCACTGCCGAAGTTGTGGTAGTTGGAACGTAAGACCTAGCAGTGATGTTGGCCTCTGCTTGGGCCCCCCAAATACCAATACTGCCAGTAAGACCACTACCTACGCCAACAGGATAAATATACAGCGCATCATGTTGCGAAGTGCGAGTAACTGCAATTCGTGTCCACGCGCTAGAAGATAACCCCGACACTAAAAACAGACCGCCATTACTTTGCGTAATAGTACCGGGGCCGCTAATAATAGTGCCTGTACTGTCTGCATTGTTACCCCAAGTAGTAGCAAACGATAACGCGCCAAAACCTAAACTGCTAGACGTTCCAGCTTTGACAAACAATGAAAGCGTGCGATTAGTGCCACTTCCGATGCTTTGATTAATAGATGCAAAACTTCCTGCTGTAACGGTTGCTACTTTCCCCGTTCCTACGTTGTCGGGAGCTGTGCCGCTTGAAGTTATAGCAATACTAGCCGCAACTCCCCAACCAGTTATGAAGCCCTCACTATGCAAGACTAAATTGGTGGTGGTTTGATTGAAAGAACCACCGCCACCACCACCGCCACCAACCGTTACAAGCGTAGCAGCGTAGGACGGCGCCGGCAGGATGCTGCGTTCTGCTACTTTGCAACGCAACGATAGTTGCTGATGTTTGTTTCTATCGTCTGCAATGCTCAGAATCTCGTAATACGTAACCGCTGTAGCACTGTTAATGCTGTCGTAAACTTCAACTAGAAACCCGGTTAAAATCCCTTCGTAGTACGGTATTACGATGTCGATAGTGTCTATTGCTCCTTCCGAATAGTTGACTATTGCATCTTCCCGTATGTTTGTAGCCGGTCGAACGTGGCCTACTAAATCAATAAGCGTAGCCTGGAGGGGTACGTCCGCTTGCCCGTTTGCCGTGTTTACAAGTGTACGCGAGCGTATCCGCATCCTTGTGCGGTACATACCAAACGGTATCACAGAAGGCCGCCCTTCCTCCATCGGGCTGCAAGCATTAGCCACTGATCCAGGTTAGGCGGGTTAACGTCGTCCCCTCGGTAGCTGTACAAACTGCCGATACGCATTAGTAAGCAATGGCGAATGGACTGCGGAGTAGTGGCACTCGTGTACAACGTTCGGTAGTACAACGTGCCTGGGAAAACTAACGTGCCATCCTCTATTTGTGAACGTGCGTCTATGGCTTGCCACAGGTCAATTTCCCGGAATTGACTAACGGTAAACGTTGTAGTTACAGCATTAAAGCCTACGAAATATGGCAAGTTTGGCGCAGTGTTCTTTACTGGCCAGTTGTAAAAACGGAACAGTCCATCCGCTGGCGCTTCATCGAAGCGGATGGACTGTTCCGTACCTTGTGAGTCGAGTAACATTTTCGTTACCGACTCCCATTCCTCTTGCGCTACGGTACACAGCGTGCCGATGTACGCATCGTCTAGGGAATGAAATACCCGTAGATGCGTTTTTGCCTCAGCTGTAGTAATGACTGTAGCCACAGTGTTATTAGCGTCTGATAGAAACCATTGCGTTACGGTCGAGAATCTTGCCAACCATGCGCGTTTCGCTTAGGAACCGCACCTGGCCGTTAGCTGCAGCCGTGTACGGATCGCTAATCATCGGAACGCTGTCTACTCGCACAATGCGGTAGCCGCGCTCGATGTTCCCGAACACGCCGATGGGATCGCCGGTTGTAGAGGTTGTAGGCCATGACGCCGTGAGATAGACAGGGAAGCCCATGAAGTTAACCGTAGAACGGTTGCCATCCATCGGCCCTGAACCGTCCCGCGCAATACTTGGCAGTTGGCCGCCGCCAAACGGGAACGAATTAGCCTGAGACTGCGACAAAATCGAAGCCCAAACTGAGGCAGCCAAAAGCCAGCAAGCGTTACCCAGGTATTGGGGACGTAGGCCCGTGCTGTAGGCGATTGTGGCGCCTTCAGCGACAGTAATACTGGCGCCGGCCAGGTCAACGTTCAAAGCGTTGCCCGTAGCACCAAAATCCCAAATCGACTGGCTAGAAATGCCGCTGTAAGCGTTCAAGGTGCCGGTCAAGCTGGAACCGTTGGTACCGGCCAGGAATGCCAGCTCCCAGTTAGCGCCGTGCAATTCCGCGTGTTCGCGGATCACTTCCGAAGCCACGTCAAAGGGCAAATCGCGTAACGTTTCATTAGAAACGCTAGTAACTACGCCAAGCTTAGTTGGCGCAAAATCCACAACGTTAGCAGCTGGATCCTTATCAGAAAATGCGCCAGCTTCAGCAATTGCCGTAGTGAGCGCCGTCATGTATGACGACTGACGATAGAAACGCAACGGCGCGCCGCTGTTAACAGACGTAACCGTAGCCAGTCGTGCTACCACTGCATCTCGATCCATCAATTGTGTAAACGATGGATCGGCTACCGTTGTAGCGCCACCTAATGTTGAAACTTGGGTAGCTCGCAATTCAAGTTTGCCGCCGTGCTTGTAACCGCCGGCGAAAAAGTCCCGCACTTCTGCGCGGGCATCGGTTGTAGCCAATCCCATAACAGACTGCGGAACAATGCCGCCGGCGTCAATACGATCCCTAACGCCAATCTTGCGGATTTCCCAGTCCATACCTTCAAGCTCGGCCAAACCATTGTTAAGACGTTCCTCGGCGTTCTTGTCTGTTGCACCATTGAGAATGGTTTCCAGCTCGTCAGCCTTTTGCTTACGTTGTGCGTACAAATCGGACAGTTTCTGCTTCATTTTGGAGCCCTCCGCAGCCGTAACAACGTTTGGTAACGCTGCTTTGTTGCAAGTGAGAGAGAACGCGCAGTAGCCCCAGCTGCGGGGTAGGCCGCCCGTTCTACAAGTGAGATTTCCCGCAGATCGCAATCCTGCAATATGCGTTTACCTGGCGTAGTTTCATCGCATTCCCGTACGAAAAAACCAAAAGACATTTGCCGCACTACGCCAGCGCGCACAAGCGTTACAGCATCGCGGGCTAACTGCGTATCCGGCAAATTGGCTTCAAACTGCAAACCGTTTTCATCGCTCCTCAGGTTCAGCGTTCCGCTTAACGTGCTTGCAAGTGGCATCTTCGCATCATGTTGCCATAGAAAACTGACGTCCGGGTTCTGCAAACTTCTATCAAAAGCCCCGGACGCTATTTCCTCAATAAATTCAGCGCCGGCAGCATTGCGCATCGGCAAGCTAGCACAGTTGTATCTAGCTGCGTAGCCGGACAACTTCAGCCCGTTTGCATCTTCCTGCCTTATTGTAAAGTTTCTATATTCCATGTTTCACCTAGTTTGCCACTTGTGCATCGGACGGCGATATCGGTTGATCTCCGTTCGGCACGTCCTCGGCTAGTCCTAGCATTTCCCTTGCATCGTTTACGGTAACTGCACCCGTACGACTCAAATCCTTCAAAGCGCTTGCAGTATCACGCAGATTGCCGCGCATCAGCGCATGGTAATCAAACGCAAAACGCAATCCGTTTGGCAATAGTTTGGTGCGCAAACAATCGGCAAACTTTACGCACCACGGTTGTACCGCAGTTTCGACGTACTGCCGCATCATTTCTATTTGGCTAGTGAGCGCTCCCGCGTCGCCCTGGAACAGCATTTGTGGAGGAATCGACAGCGCTCTAGCTACTTCCATAATTGAAAATTTGCGATCATCGGTAAGGCTTCCGCTGTTCCCGTCCGACAACCGTTCCACCTTTACACCTTCATCTAACACGAGGGGCCTTGCAGCACCTTCCGGCGACACGTGTTTACGTGTGTAACTATCTAGCAAATCCATCTTGGCAGCGTTACTAAGTGTGCCAGGATGTGTTATAGAGATTTTGCCCATACGGCCAGCAACAGCTAGCGACAGTGCGCAACGTTCTTGGATTACTGCCAGCGTCATTGCCGGCGCACACTTTGTGAGTGGACTATCGCACAAATACGGGTTGTTTGTGTTGCCTGGGCCACTCATCAGGATTACAAGCTCGTGCGGGTCAATTTCTCGACCGTCTAACAGCCATTTTGGTTCTAAGAAAAAACCACTCCATACAGCGGTAACACGTCCAGGAAGCAATGGCCATAGCGCTAGCGGCTCACCACTGGGATTGCGTTGGATGAATGAGTAGCTACTACCGCGCAAGATGCTGCAAGACACCATCCAAGCCCGCCATTCCCTACCACTCATGTAGGGATTGGCCTCTTTTTCTAGCAAATCTAGCGCAGCGTTTTTGACCGTTTGCGGATCCTGAGGATCATTTACTTGCACCAATACAGACAACCGCGCTATGTCCTCTGCAATAAGTTTGACGCCACGTACAACGCTGCTTAATTTCTCCCGGCTTAAAATGTCATCGGGGAACGTGTCGCCAATGTTGCCAACGAAGGTGCTAGTTGTAGCACTTTGGCCAAAGTAACCAGCTAAGCGGCCTAGCCACCCTTGCTGTATCGTCATGGCAAACAGTATACGTGCCGTTATTGGCTATGCAACTACAGCACTAGAGCGCCACCCTCGTAATTGCTAACCATGCTTACCTGGTACTGTTCGGTCAGAAACGCTGCCATACAGCTAGCAATAACGGCGTCAATGTTTGCAGGGCTCCTGCCTTTTACGGGTCGAGTATTGCCGGCGTTATCCGTAATGACTTTTGTGCTTTTGAGCGCTTCCCGTAGCACGTCGTCCTGATTATGGAAAATCCTGCGGCCTCTAATCCCGTCCACCCACAGCGCCCAGGCCGGGCCCATCGTCCTAATGCCCTGATCCACTGTTTTTACGGAAATACCCCGTTTTTGCCAGTCTATGAGAGCGCTTTGCTGGTGTGCTAACGGATCCACACCTACATGGCGCAGCTGATACGCACTTTTCCAGGCTTGTAATTGAGCTTCCACGAAGGCTAAATCGTGCGTTTCCGATGGCATTTGCCGCAGGGCGCCGGTATCTATCCATTTGCGTAGTGGCTGTTGCGATAGTTTTTCATCGGCTTCTATGTTCGTACCGGCATACCAATGCACTAACTGGTAGCAAAATCGGCTGTTTTTGCTATCCCAAACGGCTAAACAAGCGCTTGTAAGGTTGAGATGCTTCCCGTAGCCACCTTTGGCCAGGTCAACCGCAGCGACAGCTACACAACCGTGCAAACTGTCCCAATCTATTTGCTCGGCCATTTGCCTATCTAAAATCGCTAAATCTACGCTGCCAGCTAGCCGATCATTGTGCCGACACAAGAGCTGCATATCGCATTCTGCTACCTGTTCCGGATCGTGCGTTCCCATCATCGCAGCAACCTGCGTAGCCATACCTTTGGCTGTAACCGTAACGCCTAAACTAGGCATAGCCTTTACGTACTTACTCTCGTCTGTTGCGTTATCCTCAGGATCTAAGCCATAGAAGATGCCCCGCCACCCCTCAGGCCGTTCCGCTGTAACAGCCCCCTGTACAGCCCCGTAATGAGCTAAGAGAGCTGTCCAATAGGGCCAAATCGGCTGTAGCTTCTGATTTGCGTCAGGGGTAGTTATTGCAAGCAGTTGCGCAGCAGGATCCTTAGCCAAACCTGTTAGGACGCGACTGAAGGCGTTATCCATGCGGGCTACTTCATCCGCAATAACTAACCGGGCCGCCAGGCCGTCCATAGCCTGGGGAGTGCAGGGCAAGGCCCGCATTGTGGATCCATTGGCGCGAATCCATCCGCCGGTAGTACTTTGCGCCATGCTATCGGAGGCCTCTGCCGATGCATCCTTATGCCGCACCATAGTGCGTGTTCTGTCAAAGACAATATGGGCAGCTGATAACTTTGGAGCTACTGCAAAAAACTGCTGTTTCGGGCCCTCAGTTAGCATGGCGTAACTAAGCAAAGCCCCTGCTAGCTCGGTTTTTCCTGCGCCACGAGCTACCACCACTAGCAACGATTTGCAGTCAGGATCGCACAAAAGTTGCGCACTTACGGCTAGCTGCCAGGGCAATAGCCGTAGCGGTTGTCCTGCTCGGCTACCGGTGGTTTGTTGCAGCGTTTCCGCAAATTCGCCGAACTGATCTACCTTTG
>Ga0194115_10004659_pt1 | contig 14610 bp, 17 predicted proteins | sample TA2MahsurfametaG_3_FD_148656 | JGI IMG/M metagenome (GOLD analysis project Ga0194115, IMG submission 148656) | Freshwater microbial communities from Lake Tanganyika, Tanzania - TA2015002 Mahale S4 surface | ecosystem: Environmental > Aquatic > Freshwater > Lake | place: Tanzania: Lake...
ATCTCCTCATTGGAAAAAAGACTTGTGGCACTTCTATAAGACTTGTGTTGAGTTGATAATGCACCAAGCAATGTCACTGAGGGCAATGCAAGTGCGGTTGATGTTATAAATTGTCTTCGGTTCATATCAACATATGGTTACTGCGTCGTTATTTCCGGTTTGAATAGATTCTTTAGATAGTTTATCATATAGTTTTTGACCTTCTCTTGACAATGGTAACACTTGTTTTAGTTGTTGTAAAGCAGTAAGTTCATCTTTGATGGGATGATTTAGTCTATCTTGTAGTGTTGGCCATCGTAGTTTCATATTCAATTCTTATTATTAAAATATTTTACACATAAAACGTCCAAAACATAATACCATACACTATTCAATAAAGGTTCTACTATCGCATCTGTCATTGCTAATTTAACTTGGGCACCAGTAATAAACATATTGCAAATTGTTGCTATTGCTATATGTCCTATTGTATAAACTATAGTGCGTGTTAAACTATTATTAAATTTTATTTTTAATTTCATAAATCACACTTAGGAACATCTTTAACTGCGGTAATATTCACAAAAACTTATAGCTATACACAGAATTTTGTGTTTTAAAATAATTATTACCCACTTCTGTTACTCTAGATGTAGTTAATATACCACCAACTTTTTCATCATTGCGTTTGGTCCTATTAATAATAACATTCTTACCAACTACAATATCATCAATCAAATAACCTTCTATACTATATTCAATCGGAACACTAGAGTAACAATAACCATTAGGTTTACCCATAATATGTTCGTTCATACTTCTAGCTGGTAATCCATCTTCTACTTCTGCCAACTTCTCAATATAAATATTTTTACTCATAATATCAACCAACTTTAATACCTTCACTTGTGGTTGTAACATTAAGCTTATCACACGCTTGTTTCCATTTATTATTATCCTTGATAGTCTCCATATCATCCGAAGTTAAATTAAAACCTGAGTATGATGATTTTATTTTAGACATATCCACATCACTATATGTTGTAGAATAATTATTTACACTGTTCTTATTATAATTATCAGATGATGGCCAAATAAGAGAATTACCAGTGTCAGTCCACGGATAAGTAGGCCAGGGTAATGTTGAAGGAGTTAAAGGATTTGTATTATTACTATTAATGTTTAATACTTTACGACATGTTTGATACAAAGCATTAACTTCTTCTTCTGCCAATTCATAACTAGTATCTTTAATAAATAATTTATATATTTTTTTAATTATCATAATAAACGAATAATAAACTTTGATACTTAAATTGTCAACTCAAATAAGTATTTTTTTTCATACTACACATGGAAAATCTTTTGGTAGTTCATAACAGTTTGGTAAATAATCATCAAACAACATCTTTTTAATAAACTGTTCATCTACTTTGCTATTTTGAAGTCCTAGATTATATTGTTTATCTTTGTCATTTAAAATTCTATTCGAAAAAATATCTTTTTGTCTACGAGTTGAAAGATCCAAGTCAAATGATTTTAAATGTAACAACCAAAGATTATCATCATTATCAAATGTTTGAGGATATGCTGTGTGAAATCCGACTGAATAAAAAATAGGTTGAGATGTAATTAGTGGTTTATTATATAGATTATTTCTACAAACATATCTACGTTGTTCTAATATATTTTTATTATTATCAAACTTCGATTCACGATTGTATTGATGTACTAAATTATAACCTGTAGTGGCAATGGTAAGTATATCATTACTATCTAAATAAGTGATATAATCTTTTATATTTTTATGTTTGGTAGGTATTATAATTTCATCTGCCTCCGTGAACAAAACATAGTTATATTCATTTAACAAATTGTGAAGATATTCCGTAACTAGTTCTGCCATCCAATAATGGTCAAATTTTTCTTGTCGTTCAATATACACATTTAAATTTTCCGGAATAAATATATCTTGGTCTTTATTATGAATTATATATGTATCAGTCGAATCAAACTGTTTGGTATAGTAACGCAACCAATATGGTAACATTATATGTTCATTTCTGACCAAAGTTAGTACAGCACTATGTTTTTTCATTAACTTACCATTCTTATTTCAGTTGTACCTTCAATCTTTGTTGGATAATTACTAACTGGATGTGTAAGTGTTTTCAGTATTTTGCTCTTTTCACGTTTATCACAAAGAAAATAAATATATCTAAATTTTCTACGTAGTGTCTTTAACCAATAAGGTTTAGGCACTTTATTTGCCATAATTTCTTTATTACGACCACCATATCTAGCACTAATAGTTCTACTATGTATCCAATCGTAGTTTGGTGGTGGAGTAAATGACAAATAAAAATCTGCCGTATCACTTGTGTTTTCAATATACTGATACAACCAGTTGGTTGCTTGATATATCTTTCCAAGATGACCAGCATCTGGATCAGCATAACTAATCAATAATTTTACTTGTGGTCTATTTTCTTTTAACCACTTGAAACTTTGTGATATAGTCCAACTTTCAATATTCTTACCATGATCATCTTCAATCCATAACCGCGTTAATTCAAACACTTCTCCGTTCTTAAGTAACGGACTAATACCATTACCTCTCATTACATTACCACCAACAGGCGTACCATATACAATTACACCAACGATTTTATCGTCAGTCATGTTTTCAATAAAACTATTGGTTTCACCCTTTTTGAATACACCAAGGGCAACATTACACATTGTCCATTTGTGTGTGTAATGATTTTCAATAATCATCTTCTTCGCAATATTTTTATCTAATATTCGAAGATAATAATTCTTTGGTTCAAAGTATAATTCATCAGGATTCACTGTATATTCTAAATAACTATCAATAGTTTTCATAAATCTTTTTATCAAAGAATCGCAACGCATCTACAATACCAGCCTGTTGCATACCCCATTTACAAGCTGCAGCTAAATCCACAAAGTATTCAGACTTTGCAAATTTACAGATACGTTCAGCTTCTTCATTTGTATCTACTTTAATATAGTACATGTGTTGTGTCACGCCATATTGTTTATTATAATCATTATAAGCATAACAATTACCACTATGACTCAAAATAACCTTGCGAGTATTCATTATTGGTAAATCATTACGAGAACTATAATAGAATGCCAATGTACCATCTTTATAAATACTATTAACACAAGGATACTTGTTTACATTATTTGGTTCAGTACATTTATTAATATGTTTGTTACGACGTTCACATTCATATGTCAACATCGATTTGATAGTATTGTTACTATCAACAGCAAACAAATTATAAATTTCTGTAAGATTATAGTTAGGAATCCACGGATACTTGCTTAGGTCCAACCAATACCGATTGTTATGTGTATCAAAAATACGAGTAGTATATTTACCAACGATATTACAAATAACAATCATATCAGAAGTAACATGGTTATAATCATTCTTTAAATCAATCATTCGCAATAACAATATCTGTTTCTTAATAATGTCACCGTAAAAATTTTTACGACCCATCTTACCGTCATTCAAAGGAGATGATGGCGAACGCCACCTTGCAGGTAAATTTGTAACAAAATATCCACATTTGTTTAGTAGTTTCTGATACGTAACAAAATGTTGATTCCAAACTGTATTACCATTTGTTCGACCCTCGCTAAATGGAGCACTACACATTATCAAATCAAATGTGGTGTTCCACTTGTAATTCAGAGCATCATTACAAACAAAGTTTTTTAGATTAATATACTTACGGTCAATATCAAGCATGTTGATAGTATGTACCACAAATGTAAACTTAATATCTATCGCATACAACATATTACCAAGAATATGTTTCTTACGATCTTCTTCGTTTGGTATTACATTTGCAAGACCCGACATCAATCGTTTATAAACATTGATAATGTATGTACCAGAACCACAACACGTATTCAGAATCTTAAGATTAGGATTGCTGAAAAACGTACTGTCGTTCGATACAATCGAATCCAACTGTTCATTAACCAACGGTGTAGGTACGGGGATCTCACCCTTGGACTTTTGAGCCAAAGCAAAAATCATCTTGAAACTAAGTTACCAGGGTTCTTATTTATTGGCAACATTAATCTGTTCAATTCGGAGATTCTTCAAATAAAAATTCAAACGTTCCTCAGATACAGCATAAATGTTGTGGTTACGGTTCAAATGTTCACAGAAATTATAAATAATATCCGAAACTTTATTGATAACGGACTGATCAAAACTGTCAAAAAGAAGGTTTTTATGGTTAACTACCACATCCTTGAACATATCATGATAAGGAGTGTTGTCATACTTGTTGTACATACTATAAATCAAATAGACATGATAGTACGACTTACAAGCATAATTCAAAATGTTCTGTTTGATACGCTTAAGATCCTTTTCAGCCTTTGAATTGCTACGAACAGTACGTTTACCCTTCTTAGTAGATGACTTAGCACCCTTAATAATATTTGCAAGTTCACTCTTGCTAGTCGAATTAACAGCAAAATCAAATAGTGCCAAATCATCTACATCAAAACCGTCAATAATATTTGACAGTTCATTCTCAAACTTGTTGTCAATGTCGCCATCTACAACACGCTTGAGTTTTTCAAGACGAGACATATCAAAGGATACAACACGCTGTAATTTAGCATCCTTACACAAAATAAAATAGTTAAGAGTTCGCATCACAATGTTGTGTGATTCTTCCATACTACGACCCTTGTTCAACTGATTCTTAATCGTATTGTTGATAATCGTCTCAGTAATACTCTCATCAGGAATGAACGACAAATCAAAGATATAGCTATTACGTTTAGCTTCTACACTATTGTTCTTATGAATGTCCAACTTGAAACCTGGTGTACTACCACGTGAACTCTTTTGTTTAGCTGTATCAATATTACAACTGTCAGTATAAAACACTTGAGCATCAATTTCTGAAATGCTAAAGCTACGAGCAGCCATGTGCTTACACAACAAAATCAAACGTTTGTTTACAGGTAAATTGTTGATAATGTTACGAACATAACCTTCTGCATCTTTGTTGGTTGTATAATCACCGTTAACAACTTCAACATGAAACTTTTCACCAAGGCCAGGCACACTACGAAACACATCTGCTAGATCGTTAAGTGGACCATTATCACAACTGGTCCAAAACTGGAAAACACGAATGTCATCCTTCATTTCACTGGCAACATTACCATAAAACAAACTTCCTTCGCTAAATACATCCAGACCAAAGAAACTGCTAAGAATAGATGTATGTACACTGGAATACAACTTAGGCTTGCTATTAATCTTGGAATAACTAGTTTGTTCGATACTAGAAATATCGTGCGTCAAGGTAATCTGATTAATCTTATCAATCAGATGTTTATAGTCTACAGTAATATAAACAGGTCGAATCAAATTAACATAGTTCTTGAACTGACTATATCCAACCGTATGTACACGTTCCAAGAACTCAATCTGATTCTTATTATCCTCCATATTTTGCTTGAGAATATCAATGTAAGAAACGTTTTGTGTGTAATGATTGTTGTCCTGCATCAATAACAGATCGTTGTATTCAAGACTCACAATGTTCTGACGTTCGTTACTATCAAATTCAAAGTTAGTGGCAACCTTTTCAGCACCACTACCAGTCATCAAAATAAACTGTGCATCGGGACAAATCTTATTGATCTTAACAATCTGTTTGTCCTTGCTACTACCATAGTCAACTTCGTCACAAACTTTAATAACAGTTTGTGGATCAAGACTATCAGCCCAGTTTACAAACTGATTGAACTTCTTGCGACCGAGATCACCACACAATGAAATTACAACAATAATCTTTCTTCCCCCCGCGGTAGTAGGCAAACTATCCACCCCCCGCGTCACATCGGTAAGATCGTAGTATTCAATATCACTGAAAGTGCTATAACGATTGATTTCATCTTTGAAGCTAGTAGCCGGACTAAGCCAGTATTGCATCAAGATCATAACGTTCTTGTTGCTTGAAACAAAATTATTGAGACACCAAGTGGTTTTGCCAAAACGAGGAGGCAAATCACAAAGAATACGTTTGAGTCCAAACTTTTCTTTGTCTTTGAGAATAACATCAACAAGAGACTGATGATAATAAGGAATGTATTCAGGCTTGTTGTTACGAACAATTTTACAAATACGATTGTAATCGAAATCGTTAACAATACAAACCTGAGTCAGATACTCAATAAACTTATTGACAGTATCTTCATCGTTACTATTTGCAGGCAATTTATCTATATCGAACTGAAAAACTTCTTCTGAAATACCGTCGAAATTACTAACACGTTTGCCATAACCAAACTCTACAATGAGTTTATGCAACATTTCGTCGGGTTTTAGGTTAATACCTTCAACCTTATTTGACAAATAAATAACACCATTACTGTTCCTAAACAGTTTATCACTAAACGGAATATTAGCAATAACTTTCTTATGCGTCCAACCATTACGCTTGTATTCTGACATGCGTTGTTCAAAATCAGTTGTGAAACCGATTTTGTGGTGAGTGATACTATTGCTATGACGGTAAACGTTGTAGAGTATTACGTTCATTGTTAATACTTTACTACGAATGTAAAAAAAGTCAAGAGATTATTTTTCGTCTTCTTTATTATTTTCGAAGATGTGTTTGGGCAGTCCCATTTGAATTGGTGCTCTAATGGCTAGGACGATTTTGACGATACAATCGGTGATGAACCGACCAACGAACACTATCCAATAATAGATGCAGGCTAAGATACAAATAAAAACAACGTAATTCAACCAGCTTTCAACGATTAATTTAAAGAGTTCAGTAAAATTTGTAGTCAACATTAAATCATTTTACCACGAAAAGATTAGTTGTCAATTTTTTTTGAAACCACGTATTGTTTCACGAATTTCTCTTGCCAAGAGTTGGTTAATTGGAATATTGCCGTATTTTGCTCTGATTTGTGCTAATGGCATACCGAATTTATCTTCAAGTTTAGCTTGTAACGATTGCATATCTTCTGGTTTATCTTGTAATGCTTGTACAATATTTTTGGTTAATAATGCTTTTTTAGCGTGTAGTTTTCTTTTTCTTTCTAAATCGGATTTAACTCTTTTTATAAATGACAATTCATCTTTATCAGCTTCCACATCATGACTAAATGCTTGGTCGAATGTCAAAAACTTATCCATACTAAAAGATGCAAACTGCCAGTGGGTTGAATATGGACTTAAGCCCATATCATTTAACATACGTTCAAGTTTGAGTTTATATTTTTTAATATCATAATTACTTTGCCAGAATGTAATATAATATTCGTCTTTTATTTTGAATATTCTACCACTTATAGGTGTAACATTATCTAAAAGAGTAAATGTTTCTATTCTTCTTAAACCACATAATATTTTACGTAAACCCATATGAGTGTATATACCTGATATGAATTTACCGTTTACAATTACAAATGGATTTGATATTGTATTAGGATAATTTTGCGGTAACGGTCTTAGTGTTATTGTTTTATTAACTTCAATAAACTTTTCTTTATTATCTGATGTTAACAATGTTTTAATTTCGTCGTTTACATTTTTATTATCGGACAATATTTTATGTGTAACGGGATTTATTGCGATATAAAACGTATCTTTATCAACGGTATCTTTATAAAAGCTGAATATCCATTCAACGTTTGCAATATCACTGAACATATATGACTTATTATCTACTTTTATACTGTCTGGATCTTCGGTAAGAAGGTTTTTCAACTTTATCATGTTAATAAATATTAAAAAAACTTACTTAGATTAACCACGTTCTTTAATCTTTTGTATTCTGTTGACTTCTATGTCTTGTAATACCACAAATGTACCCGTTTTTTTAATTACCGTTTGTAGGTCGAATGTATCGCTGCCTTGTAAATCACTATAACTATATTCATCTGAATCTAACCAGTTTGGTTTACGTTTGAACCAAAAACCATTTTCTTCCATATAAGCACCGTGGTCAATTAACAATCCCAAATCAGCCGCAATATCAAGACCTTTTACATTTACTTTTAGTAGTACCCAATCATATTCGGAACCTATAGGCATTCTAGGACCCCAACCGGTCATAGGTTTAACACCGAGAAAAATAGGAATTATACCATACGCAGTTTTTACCCACGATTCACCACCAAATGTGTTGGTTAAATGATTTTTTTGATTAATCTTTAATCCTTCTATCAATATTTTATCATAGTTTTCTTTATTAGTGTAATGATAACCATAATCAATAGAATCATTTAATGTTTCAAACAATAATTTTTTAAGTAATATTGACATATCTTCATAAATATAACTTGAGTTGTCATTAATTTACATTACAAATATATCACCAACATTTGCATTTAACGTATCTTCAATTAGAATTGGTATCGTGTTAGCAATCATATCTAATTTTTCTTGTGCATCAGCTAAATTTTGCGTACTTGCAATACTCTTACTACCAAATGGACCAAAACCTACCAAAATATTTTTGGTAAGTGGATTGAATTTAATTTCGCCATCCTTTAAATACTGTACAAACAATTCGAAATAAAATTCAAAATATCTACGATGTATTCTTCCTTCTCTAGCACTACGCATTGTACCAATCTGGTTAAACAATCTACCTTTGGCTAAATCAAATGTTCTTGATCTTTTATAATCATTGGTATCATATGAAAATCTATTTACCTTTTGTTTACCATACATGCTAAGCAATTCATTAAATTCATTATCTAACCATTTTGTATAATCTTGAAATTGAGGAGTTCTGTTCATTGCATGACCTACTCGATGAACTATAGTCCAAGCAGTCATAGGAATCTTATCGGCAGCTGTATTGCTTACAAAAAATATGGTAATATTATCATTATTTATTTTAATTTGATTAGGATCTAAACCCAAACCTTCTGGATATGGTGTTACAAGAAATTCGTAGGGTACTTTACCTTTTTCACTAAATCTTCTTAAACCTGGCTTATTAACAAAATAAAAATCAAAGTCAGTGTTTGTGTTTTTCAACATATCTTTAACTTTTTGTGCAGTTGCTGGATGTGATAATGATAATCTATCTCTTGGATCTTTAAATGATCCTGGTTTGTCGAGATTGCCAATACTAGTAAAAGCACCTAACGGACCTTCATTAATTAAATCGATTAGTTTAATCATATTATACTTCTTTTATTCTATCGATAAGACTGGCAATAGCTTTTTGTTGTTTTGGATAAATCTCTGTAGGATAGATAATGTCAACCCATTTTCTAAACGGCGTTTTATCTCTGTATTTTTCTGGTAAAACATTTATATCGTCAAAGTGAAATTCATTTTGATGTTTCATCATACCAATATTATCACCGTCAGCTATAACATTATAACCGTCCATAATTCTACCTGCTACAAACTCAATGGTGGCTGGTAGATATTTATCTACAGGAGCACGATTGCCTTTACCTTTGATTTGTTTAATTTCTTTATTTTTATCGTTTGTTTCAATAGTTACGTGAGATCTATTTTTACTATCAAATAGTGAATATATGTCGGCTTTGCTGTAACCACCTTTACCAACACAGTGACCCATTACATCACCTTCAACTTTTTTTGCTTCATCGTTTAACAAATAAACCCACTTTAATCCGCCTGGATATGTTGAAACTACTCTATAATCAATACCATCAACTAGATTTTTCTTCAAGTCATCTTCTTTTTTACTATCACCACTAGATGAAGCTAACTCTCTATCCCATTCACGAACTTTGTCTTTTATAGTTTTATATGGTTCACGGTCAATTTTTCTTAAATCATTTTGATCGAGTGTAACAAAATAATCAATAATGTGATTTATTTCATCAACTATATCGTTAGGCAATTCACCAGTAAAATCAAGAATATCCGCTTTGTTCATCCATTCTGGTTCACCCTCTTTATATTTGTGTGGTACAATAGCTGATTTTAAATCAACTTCGTCGTCTTTTATTGCTTGTATATATTTCTTTATAAACCAGTTTCTAACTTTGTTTACTTCACTACCTGCGAACTGTGGAATATCTTTTTTATCTAAAATTGCTTCAATAGCCGTAGCAAGATCTTTGAAATTAGTTAAATTAGCTTCTGTTAATGGTCTTTTCATACGATTATAAATATATTTTGTTATTCTAATTCTACAACATAAAAATTCACTGTTCTACTATGTTCCACTCAACCAAACTCTACCATTCAATACCTTTGAATAACTGCGTATTCGATCCCTAATACTAGTTCTAGATATTTTTTCACCAAATAATCTATTGGCATCATCTTCTGTAATAAAAACATTACCGTTTATAACTTTAGGCCAACCCTCAAAAGATTCAACATTTTTAAGATTATGACAATAAAAATTGTTACCAACCACCGTAGGTCCACCAACAAAGTTTTTAATAGGATTGCCGCTAAGATCATAATCACCAACAACAACTCTAGGTCCACCCAACAGAGTTGTTATTTTGTTATAAACAATAGTGAAATCATGAAATTGTATCTTTTCAAATCCATAACCTGATAAATTGCTTATATTATTATCCTCAATTTCCAACGAAGCACCGCTTCTTAATTCTGGTATGCCATCCAACGATGTTATTTTATTATGTGATAACTTTAACGATCTAAAAATTTTTGTGGCTATTCCATTTAATGATGTCAATTGATTATTTGTTGCAATATAGTTGCCTTGTACTTCTTGAGGACCATATTCCAACGATGTTAATCTATTATAGCTACATAAAAAATTACCTTTTACAAAGTATGGACAGTTTTTAAGTGATGTTAATCTATTATCAGAAACATCGTACATATTGAGACATTTATCTATGTGGATTTCATCGGGTATTTGTTTCAAATAAAGACTGTCTAACTCAACGGGATCATCTAGAATTTTTTGTTTCATAATTAATAATCGTAACCAGGTATACGATCGATATGTGCTCTTGCAGCTTCTTCGCGTTGTTCTAGATAATCTTCTTCGGATTCATATACAGATCCGTGTAAAGTACAACCATAATCTTTAAGTAGCTTTAGAAACCATGTAATGGTTTCAGGCCCTTCAAAAATTAGTTTACCAAGTGGAGTGTCGCCGATGAATATGTCACCGTATATATTTGCAGGAAAACCTACTACTGTATTAATTGAAGAACCTACCAAATCCAAGTCACCGGCAATCAAACTAGGTCCACCAACCATACTTTTTATATTGGTATTAACTAAATCAAGTTTGCCACCAATTATTTTAGAACACCCCTCCAATGAAGTTAATGGATTAAAAGATAGTGAAAGACTGGCTGGCAAATCATTAGGTAAACCTTTTAATGAAGTTAATTGATTGTGTTTCAAATTAACTTTCATAAGTCTACTTGCCATTTTTGAATAATATTGTGATTTTATTTCTGGAAAACCTTCTAGATTTGTTAATGAACAAAATGTTGCATTTAATGCGCCAACACGTTTTGATATACCTGATAACGAAGACAATTTTCTGTTGTGTGAACAATTATATGCTGTATCTATCTCAACCGGACTATTTTTTAAATCAGTTAGTAAATTGTAACTTACGTCTAAACCGCCATTTGTTATAGTTATTCCATCAAGTACCGATGGTATCTCACGTAGTGCTAAATGATCCAAATTTACATCATTATTTATAATTTTCATAATCTATCATATGGATTCTCTGGATCATAATCATAATCCCTTTCATAGTTGGATTCTTTTTCTAGATCGCTTTCATATTCATATATGTCCCCACCAATCTTACATACAGCATTTATTGATTTGAATATATCATTTATCATCATTTTATCATTTCTCGTCATTTTTCTCGGAAATAATTTATCTGATAATGGCGTATTACCTATGAAAACATTGCCTCTAACTTCTTTGGGCCAAAATGATTCGTTTTCAAGAAATGAATCTTCTAGATGTAAATCACCCAATATTATTGATGGACAACCTTCTAAACTTTTAATATTGGTTGATGAAAAATCACAATCTCCATTAACAATTTCTGGAGAACCTTTCAATGTTATTAATGCATTATTTGAAACATTAAGTGATGAAGGTAAAGTTGTTGGCAAACCAACTAATGATTTAAGATCATTTCCATCCAATCTGATTGCACGAAAAATTTGTCGAATTGTGCCCACATGAGAAATTTTTGGAAAACCTTCTAAACTTTGTAGCTTACAATCATGGGCAATTATTGCACCAACTTCACTTGGACCGCCGACTAGTGATTTTAATCTTTGATTAAGATCTATTTGAAAAAGACCAGAAACTTTCTGAGGACAATTATTTAAATTTATTAAGTTATTTTGGTCCAAATGTAAATTACCTTGAACTTCAACATCTCTAAGAATCTCCGGTATACTTCTTAAAGACAAATTACTTAGATTGACTATTCCTTGAATAACTTTCACAGTATATAAATATCATACTATTTTTCTTTCTATCAATGAATTATACCATTGTCTACCAATACTACTCAATCTACCGTCCCATTTTAATTCATAACGTTTTTTTAGTTCACGTACCATTGCGGTTGCATAACCTCTACGTCTATGTTCATAATGTATATTAATAAATTCAATATATACGGTTTCAGAATCTAACAACGGTTTATAATATTTGCAATAACCTAATGGAACGTCAAAATCATCAGAGATATTACAATTAAAAACATCTCTTTTTTCCTCCGATTCATATCCTAAATATGAATGTTCGAATTTCATTAATACTATTTTTTCTTACGTTTTAAATCTTTAATCCAATCATCTGCGGCTTGTTGTTTTACCATATCTGCTGGATAAGTAGGCATAGGTACTTTTTCACGTGCATCTCTTTTGGTTGGAAAAAATGTAAACTTTATTTTACCAGGCAAACGTGTTGCTACCAACTTTTCACCGTAGATACTTTCTAGTATAAATTTGTTTCTGCTTTTGGCAATACGTGGTAATAACAAGAAATAATCAACCCATTCATTAATTTTATGTGCAATATCAGTATTGAGATATCTAAACTCAATCGTTTTATGTTTACTAAATGACGCAATATTGGTACCATGATTACGATCAAATCCCTTGATTATTTCCAATACTTCTGGATTGGCTAGAGTAAAATATTTGGGTATCATATCGCGACGTTCATCTCTCATTTTATCCCGTATTTTTGATATTAACAGATTACTAATACTTCTTCTTAATTTAGCATAACTCGCAAAGTTTCTATCATAAGGTAATGCCGTTTGTACGGCTTTTTCATCTACCAGTGTTGTAATTGCTAATAAATCAAATGCATCAAAATCTTTTGGTAATCCAATATGTACATGCATACCTGTATTACCGCCTGTACTTTGATCGCTAACCCAATTACCAACTTTTTGAATAAGAGAAAAATCCTGGCCAGATTGTCTCATATGTCTGCTTCTTATTTCAATGTTTGGTCCGTCTTCACTAACTGACCATGTAGTACTATCAGGTTCATCATCATGTCTTACATTTTCGCCTAAACGTTCAATAAAATCGATAGCATTATTGATGCTACCTTCTATATCTATAAGTTTAAGTTCTGAGTCAGACAAATAATTATCATAAGTACCTGCACGTACTATAAAGTCTATAAATTCTTCTTGATAATCATATCTGTTACGACTATCCCATCGTCTAAAGTCATAGTCTACTTCATCACGTTTTTCTTCCCATTCTGTATGTTTTTCTTCGTATTCCTCATCACTATCAAAACTACTTCTTTCTGGTTCTGGTATATGTTTTGTATAATCATCTTCTGTCATTGGTCCATATTCTTCATCATAATCATCTAAAGAACTGGGTTCACCGTTTGTTCTTCTTGCCCAACGTGTAAGTGCATTTTCTCTTTGTTCATCTACCCAACTATCATAATCTCTTGACAAACCGTTATCGTCGGAACTACCATATAAATTGATTAACTTGGTTTTTATGTCATCTTTGGATAGTAGTTCTTCTACTACGGGTTCAAATTCAAACTCAACACCGAACGTATAATCCTCTAATTCACTGTATTTGTTTTTTAAAGCGTGATAGATGTCTGCTTGTTTTTCAAATGGTACGGCCTCGAGCAGTTCACCAATTAACTTTTTAAGTTCTACTTTGGTCATATTTATAAATATTAACGGTGGAAAAATCGACAAAATAATAATTCTTGCAGTTTAGGGTTGACTTACGGTAAAAAAAGGTTAGGATACATACATGAAAATTAAATTTCGAAAGAGTTGGAGAAATCTCAAACCAATCACTCGTCGGATTGACTCCAACAAGATCTACAAGCGTAAATCCAAGTTTGGCAACAAGTTTTCCAACGAAGATTGAGGGCTTGACGTTTTAAAAAAAGGTGGTAAACTGGTTTCTGTAAATAAAAAACATATGGCTACTCGTTCTAATATTGCTATTGTCAATCAAGACAAAACCATCACTTCTATCTATTGTCATTGGGATGGTTATGTTTCGAATGTGGGCAAGATTCTTCTCTACAACTACAAGACTTCAAATATTGTCTATGAACTGTTG
>Ga0194115_10004660_pt1 | contig 14608 bp, 10 predicted proteins | sample TA2MahsurfametaG_3_FD_148656 | JGI IMG/M metagenome (GOLD analysis project Ga0194115, IMG submission 148656) | Freshwater microbial communities from Lake Tanganyika, Tanzania - TA2015002 Mahale S4 surface | ecosystem: Environmental > Aquatic > Freshwater > Lake | place: Tanzania: Lake...
GGAGTATTTTCCATCTTCCACTTTGCATTTCTAGGATCAACTCTCTCAGGAGCTGAGGCATAGGAGATCCCTATCCCTTTATCGCTTCTAAGCGATGCCACAAGAGGGGCTACAAAATCCCTAACAGTTCCTGGATATGAAGTTGATTCACTAATTAAAAGTGCTTTCTCTGGCAAGTGATTCGCAATCAGTTTTACTGCAGAATCTAGGTATGAGAGATCCGGAAGTCCCTTTTTATCAAGGGGAGTTGGAACACAGATAATGGCAATCTCGCTCTTACTTACTAACTCACCAGATGTTGACACTTGATAGAGGCCCTTATCAAGAGCTTGCCTAAGCTCGCTATCACTAACATCTTCAACATGGCTGATACCACAACTTAAAGCTTGAACAATACTTTTTGAAACATCAATTCCGGTGACTCTCCAGCCTGCCCTACAGGCCGCCATCGCTAGAGGCAATCCAACATATCCTTGGCCGATAATCGCTACGCTCTTTGGTGTGATTACCACGCAGGGATATTACCTAAAGGTGTGAGAAAATCACTACTATTGGCGTTAATTCAGGGACTTGATTAGAGGGGCTTTGCTTTGAAATTTCTCCTAACCGGTGGCGCTGGCTTTGTTGGCTCTCACTTGCTCGACCAGTTAGTAGATCGAGGTGACTCAGTAATAGTCCTTGATGATTTCTCTACTGGACGAAAAGAGAACATTGCTCACCATATCCAACACAAAGCAGTGGAAGTGATTGAAGGAAGCATTCTTGATGCATATCTAGTTGATCAGCTAGTTAGCAAATCAGATCGAGTATTTCATCTAGCAGCTGCTGTTGGAGTATTTAATATTGTTAAACATCCACTTGAGGGCCTTACAACTAATATCAAGGGCTCTGAGAATGTCTTTGATGCCTGTTTAAAGCATAATAAGCCGGTGCTGATAACCAGTAGTAGCGAGGTCTATGGCAAGAACACCTCAGATCTCTTAAGTGAGGATTCAGATCGAGTGGTTGGAGCCCCACAAAAGATACGCTGGTCCTATAGCGATGCCAAGGCAATAGATGAAGCCATGGCCATCGCCCTTCATCAGCAAAAAGGCCTTGAGACCCGAATAGTCAGGCTCTTTAACACGGTTGGACCAAGGCAGATTGGGCGCTATGGAATGGTAGTTCCAAGATTTGTTGAAGCTGCTCTGAAAAATGAGCCATTGACTATCTATGGAACAGGCAAGCAAACGAGATGCTTTGGCCATGTTTCAGATGTTATTGATGCCATCCTTAAAGTAGATAGCTGCATCGAGGCGATTGGAAAACCAGTAAATATCGGAGTAAATCAAGAGATATCTATATTAGAACTAGCGAAAAAAATAATAGAAAGAACAAGTTCAAAGAGCACTATTGAGCACCAAAGTTATGAAGATGCTTACGCGCAGGGATTTGAAGATATGGAAAGACGCGTTCCGGATAACGCTTTTTTGAAGCAATTAACTGATTGGTCCCCAGTTAAGAATATTGAAAACATCATCGATGATCTAGCTGCTCACTTGGCTTAAATATTTCTTCAAAGCTTTTACTCTCATCATAAAAACACTCGATTAAAGCCCGAGGGCCCTTGGTTTCCCAGGGGCCCTCGGGTACTACTTTTTTAAGAGGTTAAGACTTACGCCTTTACCTTCTTAGCAATCTTGGCAACTGTGTTAGCCAAGGTTGTGATCTGAGCCTTCAGAGCGGCCATCAATGTGGCAACCTGAGTAGCAAGCTCTTCAACAGCAGCGGTTGCAGCATCAGCAGCATCGCGTGCTTCTTCAGCAGCGACAGTTGCTGCATCTGCAGCCTCAGCAGCGAGGTTTGCAGCATCGGTTGCAGCGTTAGCAGCATCGATGGCTTCAGCAGCAGCATCAGTTGCAGCTTCTGCAGCAACCTGAGCAGCATTTTCGCCAGCAGCAACTGTTACGGTTACAGCATTAACACCAGCTGGTGCAAGGCTTGCGCCTACGCCAGTCTCAGCAGTTGTTGCAGTACCGGTTGTCGTTGCTGTGAAGATGTCAGTTGCAGTTGTGCTTGCTACCAAGTTAACTTTTGCATCTGACTGGCCGTACTCAGCATCAGCAGCTGTTGAGCTACCGAGCTGAAGAGTTACAGAACCAGCAGTTGAAGCACTCTGTGAGTAGACGAACTCAACTTTACCGTCATTACCAGTTGTAGCAGATGTTGAGCTTGCCCCATTAGCGAAGAATCCGCCACCGGTACGCGATGCCCAGACATAAACGCTTGGAACTGGGTTACCGAAGCGGTCAGTTACGGTTGCTGTAATCACATTTCCGCTGACAGTAGCCGCCAAGGTACGAGCCTCAAGCGCTGTCTGTTGTGCGAAGTGAACGGTGTCAGTACCTGACTTGCCCCCTGATGTTGCAGTGACAACGCATGTTCCGTTGGTCCACTTGTAGACACCGGTGGCAGCTGTACCAGCTGCACCTGTGTAAACAGTCTGCAAGGTTGAAAGGATTGCGCAGTTGGTACCAGTTACGGTGAAGACAACCGGCATACCGTTCATCACGTTTCCACCTGCATCCTTAACCGTTGCGGTAACTGTTGCACGAGTTCCCTGTGCGCCAGCAGCGCCAGCAGCGATATCGGTCGTCTCACTTAGGGTAACTAGGTCGTCATCAGTATTTGGACCAGCCAAAGTTACTGTGCCGGCAGTTGAAGAACCATAAGTGATAGTTGCCGTTCCGGTTGTTGAGCCTGAAGTGAACGTCAAGGTATCTGATGTTCCTGCAGTGCCAGTGTCGGTAAACGAGTGAGTAATCTGACCAGAAGCGTTTGAAGTGTACGAAACACTCGCCTTGGCAGCGTTACGACCCGAAACAGTTACTGTGACGGTTTGATCCGCCATTGCTGCACCATATTGGTCCTTGACAGTCACTACAAATGACTCAGTAGCGCCGGTTGCGGCGCGACGAGTTGCATTTGTTGCAGTGACTGTGGATACGGCGGAAGCACGCCCTGTGATTGTCATATTGGTCATACCGGTTGTGTTAGTTGATCCGGTTAGTACTAAATTAACCGCTTCACCAACTAGCAATGTTGCAGGTACGGAGAAGGCGACAGTACCGGCAGAGCCGATGGTAGCCACCTTGTCATATTTCGCTCCACCCTTACCTGTTGCTTTTCCGTTTGTATCTGTGACCGTAACGTATTCAACATTGGCGGCTGTTCCAGTCAATGTAATGGACTGGCTGGTCGCACCTGTACGGGCCCGCCAATATCCAACAGTGGCGGTCGATGTTCCAGCAGTAGTATCGGCAGAAGCCATACTCGTGCTGGCTGATGTAATTGATCCCACAACGCTTCCATTATCAGCGGTAGTCGTAGTGAATGCAGCTGAACTAGTTACCGATGACGCTAGTAAACCACCACCAGCTACAGTGATTGTTGCTGTCTCTGCAACAGAATTTTGCGCAGTAAAATACGCGACTCCATTATCAAAAGCACTGTAAAGCAAAGTGCTTGCAACAGTCAGCGCGGCTCCTGCGTGGTTCTTGAATGTGACCGTAGAAGATGTTGACGAAAGAACAATCTTTTCGTTTTCATCCATTGAACCATTCAGGGTTACTTTGTAAAGAGCTCCAACCGCACCCGACTTTGGAGCGCCAGTTGTGACGGCAGTTAGCGTTGCAGTCGTTGGAGCGCCTGCAGTGGTCACGGTAATTGTTGTAACTGGAAGATAGGTGACCAGATTCGCCGTAGTCGCATCATTAATTTCTGCTGCAGTGTCATAGGCGCCTGCGGTAGCACCTGCAGTATTTGAACCTGCACCGATAAGAATCGTGTAGGTACCGGCAACATTCGGTGTGAAGTTCAAAGTTAGGGAGATAGTCGTAGTGGTATCACTAGCTGACGTATCGTACTCCCCAACTGTTTCAACGTTATCACTACCATCAGTAACAGCTCCACCACCACCATCAGTCTCAGTTAGAGTTCCAAAAGAACCGCTACCTGAACCGGCCTTATCCCAGTCAATCTGCGAACTAGTCGCCGCACCGTTATTGGCGGCAACGCCAACAAGCGCTCCTCTAGCAATAAAGTTAGAGGTTGCTGGCGCATCAGTGACGCGGGCAAATGCCAAAAGCGAGTCAGTGCCAACAACGTTCGATGAAGGCATTGTGAATGTAACGGGTATCGCCACAGCCACTCCCGGTCTAGCATTTGTAACGCTAGAAGCTGAAATTGCAGTCGGAGTTGAAATACCCAATGCATTTGCAGAAGGTGTAACTACAACCGAAAGCACTCCAAATCCCAACGCAGAAACAGCAACAAGCGCAATGCGCTTGAGTGTTGTCTTTGTAGACATTTGTTTCCTTTCATTAGTCGATTCAAGGGCTTTCCCTGAATCGGCTTAGTAAAGAGATAAACCCTTTACCTCGTGATGCAATGCACGTGCTACTGCACCACATTCCCCACCGTGTATACGGACGCGGCGGAGAAACTTAAATTTAGGAGTCATTACTTAACTCCCTTTTCAACTACATAAACTGCTTGAGATAAAATCTGAGTTTTTCCTGGGTTCAGCACCAGGCGAGTAACTACCTGCCGTGGGGCTGTGAGTAGATCCCGGCCTTGAGCGCTCGCTGGGATCACAACGGGGGTTTCAACCTCAGATTCTACTTTAATGATGGCTGTGACGAGGTAATCCCCGCTGAGCATACGCTCAGAATTTAGGTAGGTGAGCTTGGTTACTAGGGGGACCCAGGCTCCAGCCTTGCCATAGGAGATAGAGGGTAGGTAGCTAAAGCCTTGAGAATCACTTACCAACTGCTGGGAGATAAAGATGTTAGCTGCCCCAGTATCAGTCTTAGCCACTTGAGAGAGGCTGAGCTCAGTCTCTGAGAGCACTGGAGGACGGTTAGTTATATATAGAGAGCCTAGAGCTCCAGAAGAATCAGTAACGGTAAATCCGGTTGGGATTCCAGCCTTATCAAGACCGGTAAAACTAAAGGTTGTCGCCTTCGCGTTTTCAAAAGCTGCTTGTGCCTTAGCAATCGCAGCTTGGGTAACAACTGGTGTAGCTGAAGCCTTAACAGCAGGAGTTGCTACTTCGGCCTCACTTGTTGCTTCACTTGAAGCGTTATTTTCCTGAGTTGTTACAACAGGAAGCTCGCTATCTGTTGGCATTGCATTAAATCCAAGGAAGGCAAAGAAAACTAAAATTAGTGAGAGAGCAGCTTTACTTGATTTCTTAGCGATCTGCGCTGCCTTCTTATATGTTGTTGAGAGCATATCTAGAGCAGTTAAACCGCGCTCTTTATCAACAATTAGCTCGCTCATTATCCTGCGCAGAGATGCTCTAGCTCTTGAGACGGTATGTCTAACAGCAGATTCTTTAATACCAAGCTCTGCTGCAATTTCTGCAGTTGATCTTCCTTCCATCTCCCACATCACAAGAGCTGCTCGCTCTGCAGGTGAGAGCATTGCAAGTGCTTGTCGAACAATTGCAGCATCATCTGCTGCAGCAATTACATCAACATGGTCTTTGTTATCAACCCACTTTGATTCAAGCTCCGCTGAGGCATCATCTACAACTACAAGGTTTGGACGACGACCCTCGATACGGAAGATATCGATACAGAGGTTTTCGATTGTTCTGTGCATGTAGCCAAGTGCGTGATCGGTTGATTCAAGCTCAGGGGCGGCGAGCATGACCTTGATGAGGGCATCCTGGATTACTTCTTCAGCTTTAGCGCTGTCTTTCAGGATACGAGAGGCATGGGCGATTAGCTCACTACGGTGCTCTGTGTAGAAAGCACCAAGGTCCGCTACGGTCCAGACCTTCAGACCTGCGGAGGCGGATTTCTTACGTAGTGACACTTAAAGAGCCCCTTATTTCTATACCGGTTTGTACTACAGAGTCGACCGTCGCCGCCTCTACTCCCCTCTACGGAATAGGTGTGAAATTGTTGTGGATAACGGACAAAACGGACATTTAAGGTTTCAACTGGTCGTGCTCTGTGTTTAGAGGGTCAAGCTCCTTTAGTTTTGAGATAGCCAATGTCCGCTCTGAGGTCTCCTTGCTGCGCTCAAAGAGAAGGCGCCACCCTCTGAGGTTTCTAGGGTTGGTTTCTACTAAATCTCTAACTACTTGCATTCCCAACTCTTCATACTGATTGTCCAGAAGCGTTCTTGCCGTTAATTCACTCAACGCATATGTGAATGGCCAATCCTTTGAAATCAAAATGAGCGCTGCCCCGTCACCTTTTGTGGCGGCCTCTTTAAAGGCTCTATCTTTTTCCCAAGGAGCAAAACCAAACTTAATGGAAAGCGGTATCAGCAGAGCGCCAATAATCAGCGTAAGGAGGACTTGACTTAGATTTATCTCCCTTTTTTTGCGAGATTTTAGGCTATTTCTCGATCCCTCTTCGAGGAATTTCTCCTGAGTGACGCTGTGAGAATAAGAGAAGAGAACGCCACTTGTAATAAATTGCAGGGAGAGAAGAGCCAAGTTGCTGGGATTAATGAGTGATTGGATATGAAAACCAGTCCAATAGGTTAGCAAGGTGACGAGATAAAAACTCTCTCTCGCACCTGCGTTCTTCAATGCATCTCTTGTGGAGCGTAGAATTTGGATTTGGATAAAAATGTAAGCAATGGCAAGGGGCAATCCCGCAAAAGTTGCTAACTCAAAGAGAAAATTATGTGGGGAATCCGAAAAAAGTCCTGCGCTTCGAACCACAGCTGACTCATCTCTATACTCCATGTAGTAATCACCGTAGCTGTCAAAGCCAAAACCAAATAGTGGAGATTTTAAAATCATGTTTATTGATGATCGCCAGTAATCTAAGCGTGCAAATGCTGAACTGGAAGTTAGCTCCCGAAGAAGTTTTCCCTGAGCAATAAGGCCTGAAATCAAGCCTAACGATAAGAGACTAGCAAATAACATTACTGTTTTTTTGCTAACTTTTTTGACTTTATCTTTGTATTTAGTAACTAACTTAAATATTATAAGTAGAGCAAAGGCTACTCCTAAAATCAAATAACCTTGAAAAGAGTTAGCTAGAGACATTATCGAGATTCCAGAAATTAGGATGATTAAATTGAAAATACTTAATAGAAAGGATTTCCTAGGTTGCAGAATCAAGAGAGACAAAGAAAGTATAAGGCTTATTGCAATTAGAGCGACAACATAGTTTGGGTTACCTAGAGAAGAGCTCGGGGTTTTCCCATATGTTTCTTCCCATAATCCAAAGTCAATGCCAAAATACTGAAGCGTGAAATAGGACGCTACCACAAGAGCACTTAAGGAGATAAAGATAAAAAAGGCAGATATCCACTTTGACAGAAAAGAAAGTGAGCACCAAAGGAGTAGAAACATCGAAAAGAAAGTTATAAATCCAAGATTTCTTCCATAAACTCCAAAGAGACGCTCATCGAGATTATCTCTATTTACAAAAAGTGAGATTGAACTCCAGGTTAGTGAAAAAATTACTAGGTAGGCAATGGATTTCTGAGCCTTCGTAATCATTAAATGCTTAACGCCAGATAGGTTAAGTGTTAACAATAGTGCTACAGCAATTACGATGAAGAAAAACTTTGGAGCGTTGGTGGCGCTAAAACTGCCAATTGGATCCATAGCTATTGATAAGATAAAAACAAAAATAAGTGTAAAGGCTGAACTAGGCTTTGCAAGGGGCATTTAGATTACCTCCATATCTGCAAATTATAAGTGGGCCCTGTCGGGATCGAACCGACGACCCACGGATTAAAAGTCCGTTGCTCTACCGACTGAGCTATAGGCCCCAATTCAGTGTCAGCTACTTAGTGGAATACTATCGGATAATCCCCAAGCGAAATCGGTTTAGAGTAAAAAATTATTTTAATCACTCTTCTCAAAGCGACTGAGTCATCTCTTTGAAAATCAAGTCGTACTTTTCAATTGCACTTCTCATGCTGAAGTGACTTTCGGCAAGATTTCTACAACGCAAAGGGGTCTCTGCATCATCTAAGAGGGTCAATAGTTCTTCAATTGCGGTGTCAAGATTGCCGTCAATCACGACACCTGTTTTACTAGACTTCAAAAGGTCATCAAGATCTCCGACGCCTCTAGAAACTACGACTGGGCGCCCCACAGATAAGAATTCGGCAATTTTTGTTGGCATTACACCAGTAAGCGAGTCTCCAATATTGCTTTTACAAAGTGCAATTCCAAAAGATGCAGACTCAATTTCGGCTAACATTTCATTTTGCTTCAAAACTTTTATTTCATCTTCCCCAATGTCAAGTGATTGCTTTTTAGCTTCCACTCCGTGACACCAAGTTACCTTAAGTGATAGTTTTTCTCTAAACCTTCTAATAAATTCCTCGGTTGCCTCCAAATCATAATAATCATTAAAGACTCCTGATAAGAGTAATTTGTTATTGATCGGAAAATCCGGACTAAATGCAAATTTGTCTAAATCGGTACATGTAGGTATTACATAATGTGGTTGATTAATAAAGGAATGTCTCCTTTTAAGTACAGGATAAACGGCTTTGGTTAATGTTGAGATTGCTTTTGCGTTTCTTGCTGCAATGCGTTCTAGTTTTTTGGCTAACGTGATAAGACATTGATTTGAGACAATGGTACCTATAACTACTTTCTGATCTATCCAAAGTCCTCGAACATCCCATAGAAAACTTCCGCGATATCGGAGCACAACTGAAACTGCAGCCAAATCCCCACGACAATGAAAAGCTTTGGCATTAGGAAGATTAAATGCAATTCGAAGAAGTCTACTTAGGCCACCCCATGCTCCAGTTTTCCCAAATTTTATAGAGATCCACTCTATTTTTGCTTTTTCGAATTTATGTTGAATATCAATATTTCGTTCCTGTTTTTCGCAGGATATTACTCCAACTTTCCAACCTAAATTTGATAGTCCAAGGACTACGGGAACTATTTGACTCATTCCAATACCTTCAGCCAAGGAATCATGAGTTACGTAAACGATTTCCAATTTCTTTCCCATCGTTTAGATGATACTCTTTAATAGTCGAGAATCAGGGGAGCGCGCGTGTATAACAAAATTATGGTTGTCGGAAGCGGCTTATTCGGTTTAACCATAGCTGAACGAATAGCGGAAGTTTTGGGAAGAGAAGTGCACGTAGTTGAGAAAAGATCTCACATAGGTGGCAATGCTTGGTCTGAATTTGATGAAAAGTCTGGAATTGAAATTCATAAATATGGATCGCATTTATTTCACACTTCACATGAAGGTGTTTGGTCCTACGTAAATAACTTCACAAGTTTCAATGATTATCGGCACCATGTATGGACTCGTCATGCCGGAGAGACATATTCTATGCCAATTAATTTAGGAACTATATCACATTTTTTCAAAAGGTCGTTAACGCCTTCGCAAGCAAAAGATTTAATTGATAAGGAAATCCAGAGCTATTTACCTGATGGAGAACCAAACTTTGAATCTGTAGCAATCAAAACAATTGGATTTTCACTATATAACGCATTTATAAAGGGTTATACAGAAAAACAATGGCAGGTTAGCCTGGATCAATTAAGTTCAGACATTTTTACAAGACTCCCTCTTCGTTTTAATTTTAATGCTCGCTATTTTAATGACAAATATGAAGGTTTACCTTTAAAGGGTTATCAGACATTTATCAAGAATCTCTCCTGCCATCCGTTGATTAAAATTGATACTAATACAGATTATTTTGCTAAGCACGCTAGTTATGACTTAAGTACTCTGGTGATTTACACCGGTCCTATTGATCAGTATTTTGATTATGAATATGGACTGCTTGGATGGAGAACCTTGGACTTTGAAATCGAGCACTTGGATGTAGATGACTTTCAAGGAACGTCAGTTATGAATTATGCTGACGTCGAAATACCATTTACGAGAATTCATGAGTTTCAACATTTGCATCCTGAACGGAAAAAGAAGAATAACTCAACTATCATAATGAAGGAGTTTTCGAGAATTAGTCAACAAGAGGATGAACCTTTTTATCCTATTAACGCAACGAAAGATCGCAATGCGTTAAAGCGATATCGTGAAGCAACTCAAAAACTCCCAAATGTAATTTTTGGAGGAAGGCTTGGTACTTATCAATACCTTGATATGCATATGGCGATTGCCAGTGCCCTAACAACATTTGAAAGGGATATTAAACCTCGTTTTAATTAACAATTTAACTCAAAATCATATTGCAAAGTAAATTTCTCCTAATTGTACGAGGTTTAGAAATTATTCGAAGTCTTGGAGTAAAAAGACAGATATTAAAAACTTGAGCATCAGGAAGTCCTAAAAAATATTCTGTCGTAATGCGGTGCTTTTGAAAGAGCTGAATAAATCAGTATTACACTTTTTTTTAAAACCTAAATAGTGTCATCTCGCTCAGTAAAAGAAAATCAATATACTGCCTTGATTTGGAAATCTGAAGCAAGTAGGACCGCTGCCTCACACGCTAGGATTAAGAGTTACATTCATTAATCTATGAAATTTAGAAAATAACTTGAAATTGTTCTTTGTTCAAAAACCCCAAGAAAATGTATTGAATAATGCCTGTTTGTCTATGGGGATGTTACAGTATTAGGGTGATATCAAGTCACATAAATATCGCTGCAGTTATAGTTGCCTTCAATCGAGATGATTTCCTCACACGAGCTCTTGAAAAAACTTTTGGGCAAACTCGTCCTTGCGACACGGTGATCGTGGTGGACAATGCGAATCAAAGATCGACTCAATCCATAGTCGAAAAATTCAATGCTGTCTACGTTAATGGCGGTCTTGATAATGGAAGCGCGGGTGGTTTTGCTCTTGGGATCGATTTTGCGATCAAGAATAGTTTTGATTACGTGTGGACACTAGATGATGATGGATATCCAGATCCAACTTGTCTGGAAAAACTGATTCACACATCCACGCAGATTGGTTTAGATGTTGCCACTCCTTTAAGTTTATCGCAGCAAGATCATAGTGAAACTGCAAACCCTTATCTTTTTGGATTTAGAAAAGTTACATCCGCGTCAAAAATTAGAAAAAGGATTATTTGGAATGGAAAAGCACAGTTTTACAATGGAATGCTCATTTCACGAAAAATGGTGGACTTGATCGGACTTCCTAAAAAGGAATTGTTTTTACGTGGTGATGAGATGGATTACTTTTACCGAGCAAGAAAGACCAAATTAGCCATGGCACTTGTAACGGATGCGCTTTACTATCACCCTAGCGGGTCTACAGAGTTTGCTAACTCCCAAAACTCAATTTTAGGAGTGATTATACCTCAGGACTCGAAGAAGAAATATTACCAGTTTAGAAATCGTGGTTACTTAGTTCGTGAGTATAAATTATTTTTGAACGGGATCTATGACTGGATTCGATATCCGATCTACTTTCTCATTTACCCCGGTAAAAACTTTTTAGGTTTCAAAGAATGGAACCGGCTGTGGCTTCAGGGCTTTAGAAGAGACTTGAAGCCATATAAGTGAGTTTTAGAGAAAAACTCATTTCATATTTAGCAGCTCTGTCATTCCGTCTTCTAAGGTAATTGTGGACTCCCAAGACAATAACTCTTTGGCGCGTCGTGTCGTTGATTGAGTTGCAGGAAGATCAATTTTCCGAGGTGGAAGAAAAACTTGGTTTGGACTCAACATATCTGCAAGATTCTTTACCGTGTGAGACTTCCCAGTCCCGATATTTATTGGTTCACCTTTTCCATCGATTTTCAAAGCTGAAACATTCGCACGCGCTACATCAAAAACGTGCACGAAGTCACGTGATTGACTGCCGTCGCCTTCAATCGTTAACGCTGCTCCTTCTTTTGCTTGACTTAAAAATATTCCCGTAACCAATGCGTAACTTCCCTCGGAAGGTTGCCCTGGTCCATAAACTTGAAAGTAACGCAATGTTGTTGCCCAAAGACCAAATGTGATCACATACGAACGAATCATCATCTCACCAGCTAACTTTCCGGCTGAGTAGGGGCTTTGGACGCGGGGGAGCAGATCTTCTCCTTGAGGCGCTTTATGATCACCGTATGCGGTCGATGAACCAGCATAAACAAATGGGATTCTTTTTCCAGTTTCTAAAATTGCCGTTAGGACATTTAGTGTTCCATTGAGGTTGCTTTCTAAAGATTTTTTTGCGAGATTAGGTGACTGAAGAGAGGGAAGGACTCGACTGTCAGCCGCAAGATGGATCACGCCATCCAAAGAGTCATTTATCAACCCGCTCAAAATTCGGAAATCACAAACATCACCCTCGATGAGCTCGATGCCCTTTGGGATGTTGTTGCGATATCCGGTGCTAAGGTTGTCTAAACACCTTATTTGAGTGTTTGGATACTCTTTCTGTAATTGACGTAGAGTGTGACCACCAATGAATCCGGCTCCCCCAGTTACTAAAATTCCCATGGGGTAACTGTAACTGCCCGTCAGACCCCCGAAGGCGAACCAATATTCGAGTCTCAAAAGGGCGGATACCTCCGACATAGTAATTTCATGAAGAGGGTTTTTGCTCCAGCCCTTGCCAAGGCCGAGGTCCGCCAAATTACTTTCCATGAGCTCAGAGATACCGCAATCAGCCAAGCAATAGCCTCGGGCGCTGATGTACTGGCTATCAGCCGAATCGCAGGTCATGCCAATCCGTCGATCACGCTGAATGTCTATGGCCATATTTTGAAAGACTCAATGGGATCTGTCCAGCGAGCGCTAGATGCGTCCTATGCTCATTTGAAGAGTGACAGATATGTGACAGATGAGAATCTTCAAACTGCCTAGTCAAGAAATGTTACAGAATTCACGCTCAAAATAAAGTGGGCCCTGTCGGGATCGAACCGACGACCCACGGATTAAAAGTCCGTTGCTCTACCGACTGAGCTAAAGGCCCCACATTGCAATCCTAACGCCACCTATCATGATTTGCTAATTTTCCCCTAAGTCAGTTTGTAGATGGTTCCAAACATCCGATCCTTTGCTCTAAGAACGTAACTTAGCGATAGTCTTTCCGTGGTGTTTCAAAGTAAAGATTGATCAAGAGTAAGCATTGGAGTTGTCTTGCAAAAGATAAGAGTTCTTCGCTTAATTGCTCGAATGAATGTAGGTGGACCAGCTATTCAAATTACGGGGTTGATGAGCAATCTTCCAGGCGAAGAATTTGAACAGACACTAGTAACTGGTTTTTGTGACGAGAATGAAATCGATTATCTTGAAGTAAATGAGCTTAACGTTACAAGAATAAAAGTTGAGGGATTTGGGAGAAGAGTAAATCTTTTCTCAGATTTAGGAGTTCTTCTTGAAATAAGAAGAGAAATTAAAGCCTTTAACCCGGACATAATCCACACTCACACCGCTAAGGCTGGATTTCTAGGTCGTGTTGCCTCGCTTTTAACTTTTAAGAAACAGATTCGAGTTCATACTTTTCATGGCCACTTGCTACATGGATACTTTGGAAATTTTCAAACAAGCCTAGTAATTCTAGCTGAACGATTACTAGCTCAATTCACAGATAAATTAGTTGCTGTTGGTAGTCAAGTTAGAGATGAACTGTTATCAGTAAAAATTGGAAGCCTCGAAAAATTCAAGGTTATTGGACCTGGACTGGGAATAAGAGAGTTACCAGAGCGAATCTCATCTTTAAAGTCATTTGGTTTCCTGGAGAACAAATTCTTTGTGACCTGGATTGGGAGGGCAGTCCCAGTTAAAGCACCTCATCGAATTCTTGAAATTGCAAAGGAGTGCGAAAAGCGAGGATTAACAGTTCAATTTGTCATAGTTGGAGAAGGCCCTCTATTAAGTGACTTAAAGAGTCTAGCCAAGGAAAAGGAACTCCCAGTTGCTTTTCTCGGGTGGCAATCTGATATTGAAAAGATATTGAGTTTCAGCGATCTGGTGTTGCTCACTAGCGAGAATGAGGGAACTCCAGTTGCTCTGATTCAAGCCCAAATGGCAGGAATTCCAGTCCTTACAACTGACGTCGGTTCAGCATCCGAGGTAATAATTAATGGGCAGAGTGGGTTCTGTTTGAAGTACTCGGCCAAAGATTTTGCCGACAAAATTGAACTTCTGTCTAAAAGTGCTGACATGAGGCTCTCTTTTGGTGCTGCTGGTAAGAGTCATGCCAGAAATAATTTCTCCCTGAGGAGGCTGATATCTGATCATACAGAGCTATACAAAGATTTAATTCTTCGTTCTAAATCTTAGTCCAAAGTTCCAAACTAAATATATTCCAGAACAAAGAGCCCAATTATCAGTCTTACTGAACGTTTTTTACTTTCCTCTTTACTTTCGGGCCCTGGCTTGAACTCTATATAAACCAGATTATCTTAATTCGAACTCCCTAATATTTTTAAGGATTGCTTTGACCGGATCTAAACCATCGTAGACATTCTTATGCCAATCAATGGTCCATCGGACACTTTCTTCAAAGTTTAATTTATCTGACCAACCGAGTTCTCTTCTAGCCTTATTTGAATTGAGAAGTAACTGACTTGCCTCGTGTGGATGGGGGCTGAGGTCCTGCTGCCACTTTGTAGCAACCCCCCAAACATCCCCAGCGATCTCTGCAACATCTGAGACAGATTTTGATTGCAAATCAGTAGGCCCAAAGTTCCAGGC
>Ga0194115_10004664_pt1 | contig 14597 bp, 9 predicted proteins | sample TA2MahsurfametaG_3_FD_148656 | JGI IMG/M metagenome (GOLD analysis project Ga0194115, IMG submission 148656) | Freshwater microbial communities from Lake Tanganyika, Tanzania - TA2015002 Mahale S4 surface | ecosystem: Environmental > Aquatic > Freshwater > Lake | place: Tanzania: Lake Tanganyika...
ACCAATACCCCCCCCCCCATCTTCTTTCATCGAGGTCACCCGACAGACCGATGGATCTGATGAACGTTCCCCATCCAAAAAGATATCGCTGTCAAAAATCGGCGCGGAGGGACCCTTGGATGGCAAAAACGAAGCCCGGTCTTCGCCAATCGAATACCCACCTCAAGCCTTCGGTTAAAACAGACGAAAGTGCAGCCAAAAAAGATTGGCTTTCAAGATTTTCCTCCACAAATCATCAACGTAAAGAAATCCTACTATGAAGATCTCGACGTTAGCTTTTGCCGTTCTTAGTTTCACACAGACCTTGGTCGATGCCAACGAAAGTGGATGTGTTACCACCGTTGAAGATGGCAAGGATTACTTTCCTGTCAAGGCAGTTATCGAGAATTCCAAACAATGGGCTGTGAGTTACGAGACCACCTATAAGATTGTAACGAACGTCGCCGCGGGGGAAACCTATGTCCTCTATCAGTGTGGCACTGAAATTCCAACGATTGAGAACGATGGAATCTTTTCCATCCCCCTAGAGGAGGTGGGATTATATTCCACCACGCAAATCCCCTTCCTTGAGATGCTCGGTGCTCGAGATAAGATTGCCAACTTTTTAGGATCCGCCTCCTGGATCTCTTCCCCCTGTATGGGGGAACTCTTCGATCAGGGACTCTTCGATGAGGGGATGTTCAATACCTCCTTCGTTGACAATACGACCCTTGCTCGACCCACCTTTGTTGAAAATTTTGGTGGTGCGCCCTTTTTATTGCCGAATGAGATCAAGGTTTCCAATTCAGAAGAAGATGATAATCTTGCCGTCTTTGAATGGATTAAGTTCTATGCGACCTTTTTCAATTTGGAAGAGACGGCGAATGAGATCTTTACGAATACGAAGAATCGGTACACTTGTGCTACCGAAAATGCTGGTTACCTTTCCTGTGACGATAAACCGAAACCGGTCGTCTTGTGGGGATATTACTCTAGCTACTGTGGGGGGTGGGATGTCGCCACCTGTCCCAATTACTACTGCGAGTTTACCGAGAGTTGCCAAGCTGAGATCCTCAGTTCGGCGGACCAAGGTTCGTTTTACTCTGATTTATGCTACCGCAACTATATGACTACTGAGGAGTTTATCGCATTTGGAAAGGATGCTGATATTTGGATTTACCCAAGTCCCGACTTTGAACAAACCCTGACCGACTTTGGAGATGTCCTGGCTGCCTTTGTCAGTGTGAAGAAACAGGCTGTGTATGATACGGAAGGAAGCGGTCCTAATGCCTGGTTTGAACAGCGTCTAGTCGAACCTGGTAAGTCCATGGAAAGTGACAAGGACGATGCTAACGTATCATCGTCCTGAACACCCAGAAATTACCTCATCTCTCACATACACGTTTCATACACCTATGGATATTTCTTTTTTAGATGTCATTTTGCAAGATTTCTGTACAGTTGTCGGCCATGAAAATTTGGATGCTACTGTCCCTCATGTCCGATCATGGTTGCGTAATGTCTATACTGAGGCCATGGGTAGCTTGGGAGAATGTGAAGATCCGTCTGCTCCACTCGTCCCTAAGTCGTCAGAATGCTTCCCCGTATCTGCCGATTACTGCGCTACCAAAGGCGAATCCGACTCGGGTACGACTCCAGATGAAGAAGATCCCGACGTCGATGAAGTTCCCGAAGGGGATGCACCATCCGGAACACCATCGGATACAACTCAGGTGGGTGGATCCGATTCTGCTTTCAAGAATGGTATGTTCATGACTGTAATCCTTGGGATGATTGCCTTCCTCATTTGAACGAACAACGACATACTGTGTGGGCAACACCCACTAACGTCGGACGAAACCTAGGATGTATATCCTTAAGTGATAGAATTGGAAGAGTGTTATGTCTAGGAATTGTGGCCCTCATGCTCTGTATCAACTAGTTTCGATACGGAAGATTTCCCTGTTGAATCATTGCCTTGGGTACCTCAAGCTATTTGACCGTATCTTGGACATTGCCATTGCTCTCACAAGATCCTCCTGGGGTCTTCCCACCTTGTGTATGTCAATCTAATGATCACCAAAACATGAAGGCTGAAATGATACAAGTCCCGGAATCCTTGACGATCGGAACGAGATGCCAACCGTTGCAAAGGCGTAATTGGAGTATCGGTGCGACATATTCTGACACTTGAAGGGCTACTGCCATAGGACCGTCGTTGCACTTTCATCTCAAGCCTTAAGGTTTCCCCCAAAAAAGGTTCAATCATTTTCGACCTGACTGGGAAGACGCGAAAAGGAAAGTAGTCGACAGGTACCAGTACCTCGTCACAGTACCGTTTCCTAGCCAGTGTCCCTACGGGGACCACCGTTCACGTCACCACATATTCAGCCCCCGACCGAACACGATGAATACGTCTGTATTGTTTTTCGTCATTCAATCAATCCCAGGCGATGTGAAAAAACAGTAGTAATCAGGACGATGATGACTGCACTAGAGGTTGGTGCCCTCTATGCCGCTCGCTGTCAGTCGGTCAACAAAAAAGGTGAGCAGGGGAAAAAGGATGGCGGTTGCACTCTCCGTATAAAAACCGGCGCATTGTTCTGGCGAACACTGTGCCCATGTCCTTTGATATAGGAGATGACGCATACATCGTTCGTCCGTTCTATAACGCGCGTAGAAACATGTACCACGTATACGGCGGCATCGGTAATGTACTTGTAACTCTACACCCCCCCGTCCACCGGGACACGAACGAGCCACGAAATCCCGCGCGCATAACAATTTGAAGCTTTTGAAACAAAAGGAACCATTGTTTGGATGGTAGCTCTGCATGAGTGAACAAACGCCAGTGAAGGCGGCTGCTTCTGCTTCCACCATCTGTGCTTCTCCTGAGCCAACCCTGCTAACAGAGAGACCCACTTCATCCTCACTGAAACGTCCAGCAGGATCGTGGTCGTCGCAAACAACAAAACCACGAGGAAATCCATTCGAAAGCAACGAACCTGAGGGGTATGCTGCGACACACCTCGGATACGAAGACATGGAGAATACTACCATGGTGAGTTCGTTTTTCGTTCGTCGATGATTCGCCTTTAGGTTGTGTGAAGGACAGAATCGTTCCTCCGACGAAAATGCCCGAAAAGGTCATTTGCTTGTGGGGAACTCTCTTGGTATGGGTCGAGGACTGTACCGTGAACGACCATGGCTCTTCGAACGCTTCCCGACCCATACCCTCCAAAGCCTTCCTATTCACTCCAAAGAGTAGAGCATACCTCGTTTTCATCCCACCGATGAAGGGCTTTCCTCTCTTCAAGAAGAAGTCTCCCAGGCAGGGAAGAGAAGAATCGCCTCCTCCTTCTCGGACCACAGATTCTGCCTCAGATGCCGTTGAAACGGTCAGTGAAAAGGATCCTGTGCTTCTCCTTTCTACGTGGTTGCTCGTACCGGACCTACGGCTGATTTTTCTGATGCCAAAAAACTACACGTATCAATGTCTCACATTGATTGTTTCTTCTGCTCTATCTCTCTCGCCTCGCTACCGCTAAACGGGTACTATAACTACGACTACCTAACTACGACTACAATAGCCCACATCACCTCCAGCTCACACAAACGGATCGTTCCCACAGGATATGCAGGTCGATTCCGAAGCGGTGGAACGCGAAAAGAACATCAATGTTCACTCTCGCGTGAGACAACAGCGAGGTCAGAACATCTTCGCCCAGAAAATCGACCTTACGAATGAATTTGAGGCACCCTACTATCCCAAGTCCGACACGGCAGTGCAATTCATTGATACGTCCTTGGTGGACAACTTTATTTTCGCCTCTCTTTCTGCAAGAGAACGTCGCTTGCTCATTGATGCCATGGTGTTAGAAACAGTACCAGCTGGCACCATTATCATCAAGCAAAACGATATCGGGGATTTCTTCTACGTCGTTGATGATGGTCAGGTTAGCTTCGCGGTCGACGGAAATCACGTCGGTGCCTGCGGCCGGGGAGGGTCATTTGGTGAGCTTGCCCTCTTGTATAACTGTCCTCGTGCCGCTACGTGCTTGGCAAATACTGCATGCCGGCTCTGGAAGGTAGACCAAAGAACCTTTCGTTATATGCTCGCCAACAATACGGCTTCGCAGCAAAAGGATATCCATGACGTACTCAGAAAGGTCCCTTTCTTATCAGAGATTAACGAAAAGCATCTAAGTAGTATATCAGATGCCCTTACCTCAGTCACCTTCCCGGAAGGAGAACGCATCATCAACAAGGGAGATACTGGAGAAGTCTTTTATATTCTAAGAGAAGGAAAGGTACGGGTGCATGATATTGGGTTCGGTGATAGTCAATACGTCGATCAAGAGCTCGGGGCTGGGGATTGGTTCGGAGAACGAGCTCTCTTGACTGGTGATGCTCGCTCGGCAAACATTACCGCCATCACCAACTGCACTACTCTCTGCTTATCTCGAGAAACATTCGAGAAGGTCCTAGGTCCGCTCCAGGACTTGATCGATCATGCGATGAAGAAGCGCACCTTGGAAGGTGTACCCATCTTTGCCAACTCGGCCTTCCAACCCTTTGAAATGGCTCGGCTGACGGATATGTTGAAGGAGCGAAGCTTCCCCCCAGGAACGGTCCTTGCAGAGGAAGGTAAACCTCACGAGCAAAATCTATACATTATTCGTGAGGGACGAGTAGTCGTAGCGAGCTCGAGTGGGCAAATTAATTCTCTCATGGATGCCGACTACTTTGGAGAGAATTGGCTCAAGACCGAGCCTGGAACCCCTTCCAAGGTGACGATTACAGTACAGGCTCATACCGAATGTGGAGTTTTGAGTAGAGCTGATATTCAGTCGGTGATTGGTGATATCAAGCGATTGGGCCAGCCTTTCAACTTGATGCCCCATTCCTTGAATACCTCTATTCGCTACAAGGACCTCGTAAAGTTCCGAATTCTCGGTGTCGGTACCTTTGGAAAGGTCTGGCTTGTCAGTCATAGGCGAACAGGGACGCCATATGCTCTCAAGCAGTTGAGCAAGCGTGAAATTATTGGTCATCATCAAGTAGAAGGTGTCATTCGAGAAAAGAACATTATGGCTTCAGTCGAACATCCGTTTGTTGTCAACCTCGTCTCCACGTTCCAAGATGATCGGCACTTGTACATGTTGATTGAGTTGGTACAGGGTGGTGAACTATTCTCCGTGATCCACACGGAAACCAGAGATGGTATCCCCAACGGTAACTCGAGATTCTATGCAGCGTGTATTTTGGAATCACTAAGTCACTTGCACTACCGAGGGATTTGCTATCGAGATCTTAAACCCGAAAATATCTTGATTGATTGTCGAGGATACTGTGTTCTCGTCGATCTGGGTTTTGCCAAAATGGTGTCCGACAAGACATACACATTGTGCGGGACACCGGAATATCTAGCTCCTGAGATTATTCTTTCGAAGGGTCATGACAAGGGTGTCGATTACTGGGCTTACGGGGTGTTGATCTATGAAATGTTGGTTGGACGATCACCGTTTTATTCGTATGGAACCGATCAAGTTTCTCTCTTCAAACGTATCGTCCAAGTCAAATATGGGTTTCCTCCGGGTGGTATGGTCAGCGAACCTGCGCAAGACTTGATCCAACGATTGATTGTTCGCCGTCAAGCTAACCGGTTTGGATGTCTTGCACGAGGTGATATGGATGTCCGAGACCATTTTTGGTTCAACGTAATTGACGTTGAAAAACTACTGGTAAAGAAGATTCCTGCTCCATGGGTTCCTCGAATTAAGGATCCTATGGATGCCTCCCACTTTGATTCGTACCGTCAGCTGGAGAATGAACCTCCCTCGAATAAGCCTCACCTGACATCTCAGCAGCAAGCATTATTCAAGGATTTTTAGAAGAATTCTATTGAGGAATTCTATAGTAGGTCACGGAATGGGGCATCCAATTCATTTCGCCTGATCGTATATCACTTGGGATGAGCAGGCGATATGATGCGCCCGTGGCTGTCTCGGGGGGGTCGGTTTAGATGGAAATAAGATAAGGTTAGTGCAAAGCTACCAGAAGATTTTTAATAGGGATATTCCACGTCTTCGAGAAAAGTACCTGTCGAGATGCTAAGTTCAGTGACTAGAAGAGATTTTCGTGATCAACGTAAAGGACATACATACACTAGTAGTCCACGCGACTCTAAATTATCTTTGCTGATTTCGGCAATATGCATTCTGGGGGGGTCCACTTTACTTCTGTCAAACTAGTAGTGACCCATAATGGAATCAATCACCAACGAAAAGGCAGCGAAACCACCACAACCGAATGCCGCCGCTTGGGGTCCCTGTCTACCTTGGAGGGCTGCACCTGTAATACATCCTGATGCGACAGAATTCCATACATCATGCTTGCCACGAAATTTCTCTACCAGGCATTCACTCCCCCCAAAGACGCCTGTAATAAAGGCAAAGTTACGACACCAGTATAATGATTTTTCTGCGGTAGCACGGAAGGTGACACGGACCTGTTCTCTCATCGGTGCTTGGGGGACATCCTTCCCGGCAATGACTTGGACGGGTGGTGTCGCATCGGACATGGCACCTAAAAAGACACCCATCAGGAGGCCCATCATCCCACCACCAAAGACACCTAACGCAGCCTTCCCACCACAAGAATTCGTCACCCAAGAAAAGTCTGGGGGGACTTCTGCTGGTCCCGCCGTTTGTTGCCAAGGTAGGAAATACGGTAATGACTTCCGTGTGATTTGATCCAAACTTAAGGGATTGTTTGAATTGACAGGTACTGGTGGATGTAACGCGGCCTCTTCGGTATAATTTTGAGATGTCAAGGGTTGTTGCGACATGATCATCTGATAGATAGATTTTGGAGATCCTGGATTGTTGGGTTGCACCATTTCTTCTCTTCGAGTACTACTATATGGTTCCTGAATACGAGGTGAAAGTCGAGATTTTGCTCACGAATCCGTGCTAAAGTTTGAAGCCTACAGAAGTAAGGAGTGACTGCTTGTAGACCTTGTGACACGACACCGGGACGTTGTTGGTTTCGTGTGGCACGGCACGTACTTCCCACCCTTGACAGCCTTTGCGCGCAGTGGTTTGGAGACAACAAATTTTGCGATTTGATGACGTGATAGTGTATGCTACTTCATAACTACTTGAAATATATACTAGTCGGTGTAGATCTATTCTTCTCTCTAGGACAGATACCCAGACGATGACCATACGAACCATCCGTTTTCGTCATATATCGTCATTCCCGCGTGGAGAAAAAGGACTTTCGATCGTGGCAGGCTCTAATCGTTGGCATACAAATTTCCAGAGTATTGAAGGAATTAGCTCCGTTCCCGCATTGGTGGTTGGTTGGTTTTGGTCGATGTTCCTCTTTCCTCGATCGAAGCTCTTCGAAAATACCGTGTGTGAAACAGGGTCACCCCACACACGAAGAAAAACTTTGGGAATCGACGAAAGGCATCAAACCACGTCGTCCTCATAATTCAGATTCCTGAACCGTTTGTAACCCAAACGAAACCCCCACAAAAAAGAAAAACAACAACGACAAATACAAAACAAAGAAACAATGTCTGGTAAGTCCCAATGAATGATCCTCGTCTCTGGACTGGAAATGAAGCAGGATGATGGGCCGTTGCGCTTGAGAAGGATACGAGACGCGATTCTCAAATCCGATGTTGCGTCGCGGGACGGACCCGCACGATTGTCTACTTTCGTCTTCTTTGTAGGGTCGTGAACTTGTATTCATCCGGAGTCATATCATACTAACTTTCCTTTTTCTTTCCTTTGAACAACCTTTGAATAACATTAGCTGTCACTGGAGAATCCGTAGGTATCGATCTTGGAACGACCTACTCTTGCGTTGGTGTCTGGCAAAACGACCGTGTCGAAATCATTGCCAATGACCAAGGTAACCGTACGACTCCCTCGTACGTTGCGTTTACTGAGACTGAACGTCTTATTGGAGACGCTGCCAAGTCTCAGGCTGCCATGAACGCTTCCAACACTGTCTTTGATGCAAAGCGTTTGATTGGACGTAAATTTTCCGATGCCTCTGTCCAAGCCGACATGAAGCACTGGCCCTTCAAGGTCGTCTCTGGCCCAGGAGGAACCCCTATTATTGAAGTCGAATACAAGGGCGAAACCAAACAATTCAAGGCTGAGGAAATCTCTTCCATGGTCTTGATCAAGATGAAGGATATCGCCGAAGCATACCTCGGAAAGGAAGTCAAGAACGCCGTCGTCACGGTCCCTGCTTACTTCAACGACTCCCAACGTCAAGCCACCAAGGATGCCGGAGCCATTTCTGGACTTAACGTTCTTCGTATCATCAATGAACCGACCGCTGCTGCCATCGCCTATGGATTGGACCAAAAGGGTGAAGAAAAGAATGTTCTCATCTTCGATCTTGGAGGAGGAACTTTCGATGTATCTTTGCTCACCATCGAGGAGGGTATCTTTGAGGTAAAGGCCACTGCCGGAGATACGCACTTGGGAGGAGAGGATTTCGATAACCGAATGGTTGACTACTTCTTGCAAGACTTCAAGCGTCGCCACCGCAAGGATATGTCCTCGAACCAACGTTCCCTTCGTCGTCTCCGAACGGCCTGTGAACGTGCCAAGCGAACTCTTTCCTCGTCGACCCAGGCGCACATCGAGATTGACTCTCTCTTTGATGGTATCGACTTCAACTCTACCATCACACGAGCTCGTTTTGAGGATCTGTGCATGGATTATTTCAAGAAGTGCATGGACCCTTGTGAAAAGGTCCTCCGTGATTCCAAGATCGCCAAGAACCAAGTCGACGAAGTCGTGCTCGTCGGAGGTTCCACTCGTATCCCCAAGATTCAAGCCATGCTCTCTGATTTCTTCAATGGAAAGGAACCATGCAAGTCCATCAACCCCGATGAGGCTGTTGCGTATGGAGCCACCGTCCAGGCTGCCATTCTTTCTGGAGCCGACAAGTCCGAGAAGCTTTCAGAACTCTTGTTGTTGGATGTGACTCCGTTGTCTCTTGGTCTTGAGACTGCTGGTGGTGTCATGACTACCCTTATCAAGCGTAATACCACAGTCCCTGCCAAGAAGACCCAAACCTTTTCCACATATGCAGATAACCAACCTGGTGTTTTGATTCAGGTCTTTGAAGGAGAGCGTTCCATGACGAAGGACAACAACTTGCTTGGAAAGTTCAATTTGGATGGCATCCCTCCCATGCCTCGTGGACAACCCCAGATTGATGTTTGCTTTGATATTGATGCCAATGGTATCCTGAACGTTTCTGCCCTTGAGAAGTCAACTGGAAAGGAGAACAAGATTACCATCACCAACGATAAGGGACGTCTTTCCCAGGAAGAGATTGAACGCATGGTTTCGGAAGCCGAGAAGTACAAGGCTGAAGATGACGCCAACAAGAACAGAATTGAGGCCAAGAATGGACTTGAAAACTACTGCTACTCTCTCAAGTCGTCGATCAGCTCACCTGAAGTACAAGGCAAGATCCCTGCCGGAGACAAGGAGACACTGGACTCCAAGATTGATGCTACCATTTCATGGTTGGAGGCTAATCCTTCTGCTGAGAAGGAAGAGTATGAAGAGAAGCAAAAGGAGCTTGAAGGTGTTGCCATGCCTATTCTTCAGAGTATGGCCGGAGGTGGCGGTATGGGAGGTATGCCTGACATGGGAGGAATGCCCGGTGGCGCTCCCCCTGCCGATGACCCATCTGGTGGCCCCACTATCGAAGAGATTGATTAAGGTTTGAATGCATGGTGAAATGATAGCGTAGTCCCCTCGTAAACCAATAATCTTCCTGATTTAGGGCTATATCTGTTTCAAGCTTAGTTTCTACATCTTTTTCAATCGTAGTGAATGTTTGCGGTCGCTATGATGTAGCGGAAGGCTGAAGAAATCCGGCGGAGCCAACATGGGCGGTACGGAATACAGTACGAGATTGGTACTTCGACTCGAAGATAGAGAAACTTTCTCTAACTTTCTGTAAAGACTGGTACTTCGTAGTCTCGAATGTCGCTCCGAAACAAACGCTCGGTGGTCCAAGTAATCGGACGGCTGAGTGCATGTACGCTTCTAGGGATGATGTAACTGTGATCGAGATTCGTTGTTTCTTGTTTTCGTCATTTGCACTACGGTACACTTACCCATCGGATATCGTTTTCGTTTTTTTACAAACTATATAGGGATAAGTACTACAGAGCGATGGATTACGATGTTGTTTGTATTGGCGTTACACGAGACAAAAAGAAAAGAAAAAATACGGTAGGTATGTTGCAACAAAAGAATCGTCGGCTTTGTTGCCTTTTTCTTTGTTGTCTATATGCCACTAATTCTTCGGATACCATTTTCCTCCCTACAGAGACTGTCTTGGTATATATGTACAGACAGAGATAACATGTTTACACTGTTGTTTTGGGGGCTATCTCCATGACGACGAAACGAAAAGCGAAATCATAGTCGCTTCGCTGGCTATTTGTTTCGTTGTTCGCGCGGAACACTAACCCATCAAGTGCCATTCCCTTCGCTACAGATTGTCCAAGTATATATATACAGGTAGGGGAGAATAATGCTTCTATCGATGTTATGTCGCTTCGATGACGACGAAACAAAAGGTAAGGAATTCCAATGATAATCGTCGTCGTCGTTTCTTGACAGGCCGGTTTCATCAATCACAAAGCACTAACCCGTCAAACGTCTTTCCTTTCGCTACAGAGTGTCTAGGTATATATATATATATATATACAGGTAGGAGAGAATCATTTTCGTATCGGTGTTATGTTGCTTCGATGGCAACAAAACGTAAAAAAGGTAAGGAATTCAAATGCGAATCATCTTCGTCCTTTCTCCAAGTCCATTCTTTTATGATTCGTACCCTCACTAACCCATCAAATATCATTCCTTTCGCTACACAGTGTTTCGGCATGTATACAGCTAGGAAAGAGTCGTGTTCAAATCGGCGTTTTGGGGGTTTTTGATGCCTACGGGGGGGGATGCAAAAATATGTAAGTTCTTGCGACGACGGTCGCTCCTTCTCGCAGACCATTATGTCATTATTCGTAAAAACCCCCACACCTCCGAAGGCCGAACGCAGGATACGAGATCAAGAAAAAAAGGCACTCGTGATTATTCAGGGATTATTATATCGAGAAGGAGAAGGAGAAGGAGGAGGAGAACCGGACGACAATGTCGAGGACGAAAGGATTCTCTACGAAACCATGGCTGAGTCTTTGGACGAAAGAGCCAAAATGGGAAAACTTTGGGCAAAACGGGAAAGGGATGATGCCTTTAGTGAATTAACTCCGGAAGTAAGGCCAATCTCTGTTCCGCTTCTATTCGTTGATAGTGGCGAAACAAAAACAACAAAAACAAATAACATCCTCCAAAGCACGCGGTGACGAGACGGCTGCAACAGCCGATATGGACAGTGGATCACCTCTACCTGGTCAACCCAACCGACTATGGGAGATTTCCGTTTTTGTACGAGCGCTTGGAAAAGCATTTGTTTCTGGTCAAATGAACTACCTAAGAACGAATGGGGATTATACTTCCTTGTCCGTTGCGGTGTATTTCGGTGGGCGATACATGTTCAGAAACTGGTAAGTTTGACGAATGCACATGCCGATGGTCGTCATTACAATTTTCTTTGCCATTCGACGCTCACCTTGCCATTTGGTCGGCGTTTTGCTGTTTCAGATAATCTAGATATGCTACAGCAAATAGGGATCATATACTTAATCATGTGGGACGCATCTTGGTGGCGAGATTGCTCGGAATTCATTTTGAGTTCAATTGCCGATTTGGTCGTCGATACACCGGGCCATAGCGGATTGATGCTCACACAACTGACCATTCCCTGCTGCTTTTCAATAGACATACGCTTCATATAGGTTTTTAAATTAATTGTGATTTATGCTGGATGTATTTCGATTCCTTTACGGAAAAAAGATTCATTGTAAATCGTACACCTTGATGGCGGAGCCGCACCGTCGCTTCCTTCTGACCTCATGGTCCATGTCGTCTCCATTTTTCTTCGTCTTTAGCCATTCGCCCTGCAGTTGTTATGTCCTAATAAAATAGTTGTGTTGCAAAAATTCAACTCTAGGTTATACTTGTTATGAATTTTGGCTTAACGACGTACTACCACAGCTCAATGATTTCATTCACGGACTTCACAGTCTGTACTCGTGTCGATATCACATACGGTTGCCAAGGGGAGCCTGTCTATCCTTCTACCTGAACTCGTACCTGTGTTCGTTATTCAACTTTGTTTAACTTTCCTGCTCACTAGTTGCTACAGTCGCACACCTTCATACTAAACCATAACATGTAAAAAATTGACCGTCTTTACTTTATGACGTAGTGTGAGTCAGTTCGTTTCAAATCTACATACCTCCACGTTCCTGCTGAATCACGCTGATACTGAGGTCACTAAACATCGGCGAGACATCATCGACCACCTTGAATAGACGTGGGATATTGCATGGCTTACTTTCCATGACATCCAGACCCGCTTCCTTGAACTTCATCAGTTCATGACGTTCAAAATCGTCGACATGAGCAGCCGTCAGGGCACAGATGGGCTGCCGTGTCCCAGGTCGTACGGCATCTTCCCACTCTCGTAATCTCTTGGTCGCCTCGAACCCATTCATTACGGGCATATCAATATCCATAAAGGCGATATCGTATATTGCATGCTTCAGCTTCGCAAGTCCCTCATTCCCATTGGAAGCCGTATCGACGATAAAGCCAGCCTTTTCGAACGCCCGTGCTACCATCTTTCGAGTCACAACACTGTCATCGACAATCAAGACCTTCCGCTTTACAGAGCCCTGACGCCAACCGTCTAGACCACTATTCATGCAATGATATCGAAGCTGGCGAAGGATGGTAAGGGAGGCCTCGGCGTATTGCGTCAAGATCACCTCCTGGTGTTCAGGATCTTCCTCTGTTTCGATCATGTCAGTAGCCGTGGCCTTGAGCTCTTCCAGCTTCATTTCGAACTGGGGGAACATGGTAATCCGAGCCTTCAGCCCTGTCATCCGTCCACGTGCGCGGTCGGAAAAGCTAGTACTATCGACACTTCGATCCATGTCGCTCCCAATACTAAGTCTTGATCCCCGAGACATCGTTGACACGGAGCTACCAACAGACAAGCCTGACCCACTTCCTCGTCGTGGACCACCCATACTGTCCGAGGTAGAGTCAGTGCGATCAATACTGGACCACGGTCGAAGCTTTTCGCGCTGTAATGTTTCTTCTTCAGAGTATTCGTCTTCGTCATGTTCATCCATTTCATCACAGTCTTGTGACATAAGTCGTTGCGCCTTCTCAAAATACTCTCCCGCCATCCGGGACCAGAGACTTGGGTAAGCGCCTGGATCGCTCACAAAATTGTTGATATCAATACCGACTGAACCAACGTATTGGATTAACATTGGCGTCTCGTCACGGATCTCATCTGCTACGTCGCTCTCAAGTGCTGCCAGTAAATCGCCTCGGAGTTTCAAGTTGACGTACCCATCACTACCCCGATCGTCGGACCCGGCATCGGAGTCGTAAAAGTACTTTCGCAAAGATATTAACTCATCTTCGTCGAAAGGTATTCGGCTCAGCCAGCCCAAAAGGCGAAGATATGCGTTCTGTGAAGGAATACCATGCACATCATTCATACCCTGAATGAAGTCGGGCGTTAGGAAGTGCTGGTAGGAAGCGTTGGAAGCACGAGTACGCGCATCCCTTCCGGCCATCTTGGCAACTCGATTGGACTCCATCCACTGTAATATCGTCTTCATCTGCTCATTCTTTCGAATGCGGAAACATTCTTCGTTGCTTAGATGCAGCGCGGAAATCTTCAGAGCACCCAAAGCGACCATGGGAGGACCTGCCTCGAACCCATTCATTCGCTTCATAGGTACCCATCGATTCGAAATTATCCCAGCAATTATGTGACACTGAGCTGCTTGACTTAGACAACAGTTGTCTACTTCAAGTTCTTCTAGGCGCGGATGTTGAGCAAGAGTGAACGCAAGGGCGACCGCTCCCGAAATCTTCATAATGTTCCCCGAGAGACCGAGGTAGGTCACCGACTCGCATGCGACAAGACTTCGCATCAGGCTATTGACGCCCCGGCTACCGATTTGGTTAAATCCAAGATTCAGCCTGGCGAGCATCTTCATGCTCTGAAGGGAAGCAGCGACAAGCTGACAACCCTGATCGCCGATAGCGTTCTTGTCGAGGGTAAGGCTGACAAGGTTGTGCTGGAGGAGCTTGTTCATCATCGTTTCGACACCTGCATGCCCTATCCCGTTGTTGGTTAATCGCAACTCAACGAAATGGGACACATTGCGTTTCCCTATCGCTGGAGTCAGCTTTGTTAGACCTTCGTTGCCTAGCATGTTGTTCGAGAGGTCCAATCGATCCAGATAAGGCATGACCTGCTGTTTTCGCGGTAGGTTCTTTCCTTCCAGAAACGCAACTATCATGTTGATTCCTTCCGGACCAATATTGTTCGACGTTAGGCTGAGTTCTCTCACTGGACAAGACTGTCCGAGACCATGCATAAATTGAGCCACTGACTCGGCGTCCTTAAGAGCC
>Ga0194115_10004667_pt1 | contig 14592 bp, 28 predicted proteins | sample TA2MahsurfametaG_3_FD_148656 | JGI IMG/M metagenome (GOLD analysis project Ga0194115, IMG submission 148656) | Freshwater microbial communities from Lake Tanganyika, Tanzania - TA2015002 Mahale S4 surface | ecosystem: Environmental > Aquatic > Freshwater > Lake | place: Tanzania: Lake...
TGTCGTCTGTTGCAAGACTTTTCGGCTTTGGTGGCAATGTGAAGTCATTGACCGCGACATCTAAAGCAGCGCCTGGGCTGCCGTCTTTGCGTTCAAAGGTCTCTACATAGGCTTGTCCTGTCACGGTTACCTGAGCACCTTTGGTTAGGTATTCGTCAACAACACGAGCACGCGGACCCCAAACAGCGCAGCGCAGGACTGTGGTTTGGTCCTCGCCTTTTACTTTTTTGTTGACCATCAGGGTAAAATTAGCAACCTCGCGGTCACCTATTTGCTTGAGGTCGGGGTCAGCGGCAAGGTTGCCAACTGCTGTGATTTGAAGCATGATCCGAAAAACTGGTAAAGGATAAAAGACAATGCCTGCTTAGGCGTGTAATTCCTAGACCGCATGAAATGATCTATGTAAGGAAGCAGATCAGGCGGTAATAACTGACTGAGATGATGCTCTTGATGCTTGTGAAGCTGATCACGTTGAGCGGCATAGGCTGCTGCCATTTGTGCGTGCATCATTTCATCAGTCATGATCAATCAGATCAAGTGGATAATCGCTCCTGAATAAATCGCAGATGTTTAGGGAGCGTAATGTGAGCGGTCATAAGATCGCCCTCCGGCACCTTGAACTCCTTATTGAACTCCTTAATGATCTTGTTCCTTTTAACAACAGGTTCTGCCGTTAAAAGATCACGGATCGTTTTAAGATCCTTGTCCGTAATCGGGAGTTCTTCCGGGTCTTCCGCAGGTGCCGGTTCCTTCGTTGTAGCAGCGGCTACGGGCTTTTGCTTGGCTACAGCAGGTTGCTCAACAGTTGTTGAAGGTTTGTCATCTTTAGCTGCTTCAATCTCCTCTCGTGCCCACAGCTCGTAGCCAAGGCTAAAAAAGAAAGCAGCAGCAGCGCAAAGCGCACGGCGATGGCTATCGCAAATCATGCGACTATTGATCTTGTCCCAGGCAATCGGGGTGTTGCGGTTGTCGGTGATTGCGTAGACAAAATCAGGCGTTTCTGTACCGTCTTCGTGTTTAAAGAAAACGGTTAGGTAGCCAGAGCCATCAGGACCGCGCCAGACATGATTGTCGCCATGTGGTGCAATTCTGGTTTGCATAATCCAGCCTGGTGCGCTGGTATGCATGTGATTAGCGATCCGTGCCCATGAAACGTAATCAGCGGCGTAGGATCCTGTGCCTTTGCGGAACACGTCATCAGTGGTGATGGTGCCCGCAAGATTTGGGTAAGTCATTCGTAGATTAGATCAGCGCAGTGAGCGTGATGATGGCGCCTGGCAACTCACCTTGCGTGCAATAACGCTTGGTGGCATTGACGCTAACAACCTGACGGTCATCATCAAATAAAACGCCTGTCATGGCGTCGTTAGTTGAACGTACCAGCTTTTCGATGTCTCCAAGCTGGGCAGATGTTGCGTGTTGGGGGGCGGACGGGCGTAGACCATTTTTTCCGTAATGGGACTTTGGTCGCTGGAACCTAAAGACCACGGACAATGCCATGGGTGGTGCAGTATCCCAGTTATCAGGCTTGATGGCAAGGGCTGTGAACTTAACGTCTTGCCGCCATGGTTTGACGTTCTTGCTTGACTCAACCATGATGCCTTTACCGATGTGCCGTTTTGAGCCTTGCGGTGCTGGTAAGCCGGTTACGGTAAAGGTCAGGCTGGCGTTCATTTCATGGTGTCAAGGCGATAGTAGATTGTCACGTTTCTGGTAGCAAGTCCAGCCTCAATGTCGCGTTCTTTGATTGTGCGGATTGCGGTGTCAGCTTCAGGGCTGAGTTTGTAACTGTTGCGTTCACAGCGGCTGAACTTGGCGTTGGCAAACTGGTAGACGCCATCTGCGGTCTGATGCTCGTCCATCTCGCCTAATGCCATGGCACCTTGTAGTTGCTCACGGATAAACGCTTCTTGTGCGTCTAGTTCTTCTTTTTGAGAGCGGATGGCGAGTAGCTCGTCGATCAGGTCTTGTGCGGTTGACATGGTGTTAGTTAGCGCGTTGAGCAGTAGAGCAAGTTGTTAGGGCACGCTGTTCGATAGCTTGGAGAGTTAAGCCAGCAATGCAGATGCTGGCAATGCAGAAAGCCAAAGGGAACGCAGACCTAAAACGAGAGAAACGAGTAGGGCGGGCGTAGGAGTCCATGAGGATGTACAGCCCGCGCTGTAGGCGGACGGTTTGCTTCATTTGGCAGTGACCACGATGCGGTTGATCAGGTCTTGAACGAGGTCGTAGGCGAGCGCCGATTCAGGGTTGATACCGTTGGAGTCGAGCACGTCGCGTGCTAGGTCAGCCAAGGTATCGACGAGGTGCTCGCCTACAAAAGCGTTGAACTGATCTGCGAGATCCTGAGCCATCTCCGTTTCTTGAGCGAAGGAGAGTTCAGGGCAGTCAAGGGGTTGGAGGGGAAGCATGGCGTGAGTTGCGCGTTGGGCTAGGGGTCGTGCCCCATGTGTGTAGTATGCAGCAAAACCGCCCGAAAAGCAAGCCCTTTTAGGGGGCTTTAGGAATCTTTGCATTCCGGCTGGCTTGTAGCTGGTTTACCAGCCTGCGGCGTAGCGGAAAAAAGTACGTTGGGAGTGGGGCCTTACATGGATAGGCTGCTTGCACGGTGCCACGGGACAGCCTTTCTGCTGTTGGTGCTACACCGTGTCCTTGTCGGGACCCTTTGCTTTCTACGCTCTGGAGTAAAACTCCACCAGTTAGCCCGACCAGTGGTGTCCTTCGCGCTGGGAGCAGCCTTACGGTGGCAGAGTAAAACACCATCCAATGCCCCTTACTGCTACCTACTGATCACTGCGTTGAATCTCAATATGGTGTTTGCCGCAGTCAAGCTCAAGGCAGTGTTCCAGCAGAATCATCTGCCATTCGATGTCCATGTTCAGTAGGTACTGGGATGCTTCCTTAGTCCAACGGTTACGAGGGTTGCCATGGTTCCGCATTAAACGCACCAACAGCCCTTTAATCAGTCCGATCACTTGAGAGTCTCCTTGACGTTGACAACTTCAGTGACGGTCTTGTTTTCTTCAACCCCGTCGTGCATGTACAAAATGCCGTCGTATTCGGTTTTAGGACAGAAGCAGTTAACGCGCAACGACCGCGCAACTTCCATATACAAATGCACTGCGTCGATGATCTGATGCGTGAACCTCTCGTCAGCTTCCTCGCTTTCGTCGTCATACCAGTCGCTCAACGCATCGCAGAACACGCCCTGAATCACCTTCATCTGCTGTTCATAGCGGTCAAGCCACTCGCCTTTGAGCACCAGGCGCTGCATTCGCTTTACCTTTGCTAGCCGCACCGTTTTGTCAACAGCATTGTCAACCATTGCCTTTGACTCCGGCTCTGCTGCAACGGGTTTAGGCGCTTCGTCTTGCTCGTTGGTCATGATCGGCAGTTCGGGCAGGCGTTCAAGGATGCGTTGCTGAGTTTTGGTCGGTTGGTTAGCTAACGGCAGTGCCCAGGCAATCAGGTCACTACCGTTTTGCGCTGGACCACGGATGGCAGCACGGATGACAACATCTGAAGGCACAACGCGCCACCAGTCCTCAGTGTCAGGTTCGTAGACGAGTACATCAGCAAAACCTTTGTGCTCGCTGTGCATGACAGCAACTTTGCCGCCCTGCTTTTTTCCGTTGCTAATAGACCGCGTGGTAGTAAACCAGCGGTAAGGGATTGCCTCAATGTTTGAGGGCAGCGTCGAAATGACAGTCATGGTCAAAAGGGTTACAGGGAAACTTCAACGCCGGATTCATTCCACAGGCGTTCTTTGTACAAAGCACGAAGGTGCAGGCATTCCTGCGCTTTGATGTACTGACCAGTTTTCAAGAAATAATGCTCACGCACCGTTTCCCAGTGGTAACCAGTCCAGATCAGTTCAAGGGGTACGGAGCGAACAACAGGTCGTTTCATTAGTTGCGTTTGTGGAACAGTTCGGTCATTTTGGTGTCGAGCTTGATGATGGCATCAGCCCAACTGCCAGTTTCGACTTGATCTTCAGGGTCTGACAGGTTGTTACGAGCATCGCGTGCTAGCTCGTAAATCAGATCAAGCTCTACAGCATCGAAGTTGCAGACGTAAACATGATCGCGTCTGTTGCTACTAGTGCTGGTCAACGCTGCACCTCCTGCGTGCCGCTATGCGTTGAACCGTGGAACTGGCAAGCTTCCACGCCAATCATCGTGAACGTTGCTGCTGCAATCAGTAGGCAGATTGCGTTGTTAATACGGTTCATAGTTTTAGTAGGCATTCCATTCGTCCCCTGACGGGACGTACTCGACAAAGAACGTCGCGCCCTCAATGGCACAGGTTCTGCGGAGAACGTCGAGCTTGTCGTAGGCGACAGATTCGAGAAACGCGGCAGTGCCGGTTGGGATTGTTCGTGTGCCAAGGTCATCGGTAACAGTGCAAAAAACTTCAAACATGGGTCAAATGGTCATCAGGTCAAAATCACCACCTGTTTGCTTCGTGCTGCTGATATACCAGCGTCGGAAGGTGGCAACCTCTTGATCTGCGTACTTGTGAACTTTGACGCGGCTTTGCGCGTAGTGCTGTGGATGAGTGACGTGCTCAAACCAAACCGACTTTTCGGTGCGTTTGATGCAGCGAACTGGAAAATCACTGTGGGCTACGCAGAGCGTACCGTAGTAAACCTGACCAACTTCGAACTGAGACATGGGTTAGCGAGCGGCGAGTTTTTGAGCAACGAGGAACTGGACAGCCTTCATATATTTGTTGACCTTGCGCTTGGCTGGTCCGCAGGCAGCAAAGTCGCCGCGAGCGAAGCAGTGCATGTACTCGGTTTGTGCCTCTGAGAGCAACAGCTTTGTTGCCTCTAGCTGGCTTTCGGTGGTTTGCATCTCTGCTAGGAGGGTGAGGGCAGAGCAGCGGGGGTGCTGCTCATGGGGTAATTATGGGGCACTTTGCGCCTAAAAGCAAGGGCTTTCCGCTCGCTTTTGATGAAAAGTCCAGTTTCAGTCCTGGGTGCCGCTGTGCTTCATCCCATTAAAACGCCGCAATCCTTGACGCTGCAGCGGTTCTGCCTTGCTCTTGCCGCTACTACCCGCACGCTTGCGTCCGTTGCGCTGATACCGCAGCTCGCTATCACTAGGCGCTAGCCCTGCTGCTTCCCGGTAACCGGGCGGTTCCAGATCAGGGCGGCGTTCAAAAATAAGATTCCAGTTCATTGTGCAATCTCAAGAATCCGTCTGGCTTCCCATCAAAAACGTTTGTTTTTATCTTTGTACCAACAGGTAGGTAAAGTTTACTACTATTTGTTAGTAAAGACTCCCCATGAGATTCTATAGCTTGAATCAAGCCGAAAATATCTTTGCATTTTACTTCTTCGCTTGACATCCAATATGTCTGGCTTTTTAAATATCGGAAAATAATTCCGTCGACCGTCGGAGTAATACATCCAACTACCTTTAAGGACAAAAGTTGATCAAAGCCATCTTGCCACACCCCTAATCCGTAGGCATTTATTCCATCTATGTACATGTCTACTTGAGACACAAACTTGCTAGATAGCAATAAGTCACCCCATTTGTCAATCTGTGCTTCAGGTAATAACAGTGGTTGTTTTTTTACTCTTTTTGTTTGTTTACTCTTTTCTGTTGGCATCCATTTGTTTTCCTCTCCAAGTGAAGATATTTTATTTACAACGCTCTGTATCTGATTGCCACTCAAATGAAACCACTCAGATTGTGGTAAGCGAAAATCGTCAAACTCAAGATGTATTTGCTTTTCAAAAAGGCTTGCTGATTCGCAAAACACAGCCCTTAGAACTTCGCACTTAACACTAACTCTCAACTCACTGCAACGCCTTTGCCAATTTTCTGTAATACCAATTTTGATGAGTCCACTGCTCTTATGCCTTAAAACATAAATACATTTTTCTGGCATTTTCAAAACGGGCAGGACTCCAGCTTGAACTGGTCCCAAGCATCCACCCATGCCATCAGGCATTCATCAGGCTCGCTCTGGATCAGCCGACAGCGCCCCGGTCCGACGACCACTGTGTAGCACCAGTCCACAGACAGCAAGGGATGGTGGTCAATCAGCATGGCAAGGTAACCGCCTAGCTGTGCTTTGGCTGCTTGCCTGCGGTCAACCGCCGTCTCGTTGCCAACGGTTTTCAGATCACCGAGTACCACGTTGCCGCTAGGGCTACGGAGCAGAAAATCAAAGCTACCGCCTAGCCCCTTCCTCGCGTCGCACAGCCTGTACTCAACGGCTAGCGGCTCGCTATCCCGCAGCAGCCAGCAGTCCTGCAACGCATCGGTCCACTCGCTGTATTCCGTCTCTGGCAACAGCTCAGCGGTCAACATGGCTTCGCAGAACGCGTGAACGCTGTTGCCGCGTGGCGCCCAGACGTGTTCCGTCTCCTTGAAACGCCGCTGTTGCTCAGCGTTCACGCGGTTAGTCACCTTGGAAACGCTAAAGGGCAGCCACCGTCCCTGGTAGCGGTAACGGTGTAGCCCCTCGTGGAACTCCAGTCCTTCGATCGGGTCAAGCAAGTTGCCGGTTCTCCCGTGGCATGGCATTATAGCTCGGTTTCCACCCGAAATCAAGCCCCATGACCATTGGAAAAGCGATCAGCATCGCCGTTGACCAGACCATCCTCTCACGCGTTGACGCGCTACAGCCTTCCCATTTGACGCGAAAAGCGTTCGTTAATCAACTGTTATTTGAAGCAGTCGAAAAACGAGAAGCCTCTAGTCGTCAAACTGCTGTAGTTGCGGCACAATGAAAAACGCCCCACAGGGGTAGAGACCCTGCAGGGCGTGACCATCTGCACTAACAAACTTTACATGACAAAAGAACAATACGGAAGGCGCCCTAAAGCCTTCTCTCTGGTTCCCAATGAAATCTTAGATACAGCGCCTGATTACAGCATCGTCATGGTCTGGTGTGCTATCTGGCGCCATGGAAACGGAAGCGATCAGGGATGCTGGGCTTCTGTAGATCGCCTGTCCAAAGTGTCAAGAGTCGGGCGTGACCGTACTAGGGCAGCGATTAAGTGGTTGAAAGAAAACCGTTGGTTGATAGCAGAGGAACGCCCCGGATACACCACCAGATACTTATGCACGCTGGAGGGCGGACAACCCGATTCCGATGGTGCGCTACGCCTGAACGCGCAGGAGCGAGCACCCCTACTGGACACCAGGACCCCTCCTGAGCATCAGGGGGGGTACCCCTCCTGGGAGCCAGGGGGGGAACAAGATCCCCCTAAACAAGATTCCAACAGCCTCTTGTTTTCCGGTATTTCTGACGAAATACCTACAAACGCAGCTGCAAACGAGTTTTGCAGCCCTTCAACTCAGCCTTTGCGACGGACCAGAGCCAAGGGCTCAGACGCGTTTGAACGGTTCTGGAAGCTGTACCTCTCAGCCCCCGTTCGCGCTGCTAGCCAGTCCAAGCCGAAAGCCATTGCCCAGTGGCAGAAAACAGTCCGGACCGAAACGGAGGACAAACTGCTGGAGGCATTGGAAACTGAGGTTGCCCATCAGCTAGCCGCTGGTGGCGCCTTCGTCTGCCCGCTGCCTGACTGTTTCCGCTGGCTGCGCGACGAGCGTTACCTAACCGTTGATGACCGCCCGATCAACAGCACCAACTACATCCCCGATGTGATCCGATGAAGCTCTACAGCCCAGAGACCCGCAACCAGTTTGTTTTTGCCGTGCTGCCTAAAGCTGCCAAGGAAGGCACCGCACCGGCGTTCCGCACTGTTGACGCTGACGACTTTGATGAAGCCAACCGCAAGCTTGACAAGTTCCAGCTTCGTAATGCCTACCCCTACCCCTTAGGGCGGTTTGATGAGCTTGGGCGTTACATGACCTACAAGCCACCTGTGGAGGGCATCACGCCTGGTCGCTTCGCCCTGCACCCGCACGCTGACGAGGAGCGTCGCCGTGAGGAGGCGTTCGCCTGATGGCGCTTAAACCGATCTCCACCCCCGTAGGTGCCCGCAAGCTGCTACAGCGCCTGATCGACGCCAACCGCTGCAAGCTGGAAGACTTCGACAGCCCACCACCTGGGCACGTTAACCCTGGCATGTACCGCAACCTGTTACGCGACCCGCCTGACGACGCTGAGCCAAGAATCGAAGTCGTCAGCCCACGCGACTTCCAGCCTGAACCGCCCGAAAACCCACTCCCCTTCTGATGTCCGATAAACGCACCGCTGTCAAAGTCGGCTTAACGGCTCAAGAGAACGCCCACATCACCCGCCAAGCGCAAGCCCTAGGCATGGATCGCTCCACGCTGATGCGCCTGCGGGCTCTAGGAGACCCTGCAGTGGGCTCCAAGCCCTCAACGCCTCCCCTCACCCTTGACGCTTATCACCGCGCCGTACAGGCTGCCCTGGGCGCCTCTCGTGGTTGTGCACCGCGTCCAATCATCGAAGCTGTTGCCGCCGCTGTCCTAAACTCCCTCTACCAGCCTCATGTCAAAACTCAAACCCCCACGCCCATCCCCGCAGGAGCTGCTCAAACTGATGGATGACTACTACACAGCCCTTTACCATCAGCTCCATGACCCCCAGAGACCGCCTGAACTCGCTGGTCGAATCAGCCGCTACTTCCGTCCAACCGACCTGCCACACGCTCGCTGATGGCTCCGTTCGCGTCTGTATCGGCAGCACCTGCGGCACCGTCTCAAGCCATCATCTCGTTGAACCTAAAATCAACCAGCTCCGTCAATCTGCTGGCATCGTTGACCAGTAACTCAAACTGTCTTACGCTGCCGCAACGCTTTACTGCTACTCAGCGTGACATCCATCAACAATCTGAAGGCTGATCATAAAAACGCCCGCAAACGTACTGATCGCTCCGCTGAACTAATCAAAGAGTCCCTGGAACGTTACGGCGCTGCACGCTCTATTGTTATCGACGAAGACAACCGCATCCTCGCAGGCAACGGCACCGTAGAAGGTGCTAAAGCAGCAGGCATTGAAAACGTCCGTATCATCGAAACCGACGGCGACGAGATCATCGCCATACGCCGCAAGGGGTTAACTGAAGACGAAAAAGTCGGTCTCGCCTTAGCCGATAACCGAACTGCTGATCTTAGCGACTGGGATCGAGAGATGCTTCACCGTCTCTCGCAAGACCATGACCTAACTCCATGGTTTAACGACACGGACCTGACCGGCTTAGCTGAAACCGAAACGTTTGACGACTTTGACGAAGCCCTTGACGAAGACGACTCTGAGCCTGGTGAACCTGCAGCAGCAGGCACCAAACTGTCAGATCGTTTTGGCATTGCACCATTCACCATCCTTAACGCACGCGAAGGCTGGTGGCAGGAACGCAAGCGTCAGTGGATCGCCCTTGGCATCCAGTCAGAAGTCGGCAGAAAGGGAAACCTCCTCGGCATGTCTGAAACCATGCTCGAGCCTGACGAAAAGCTCCGCGAGATGAAAGCCTTGATGCGTGATCATGGCACGCAAACGGCAAACATTGAAATGCTGCCTGGTTACTACACCAAGAAAAACCAAGGCATCACCGATGAGCAGATCATTGAAGAATATTTAGCTTCTGGCGCCAAAGCAGGTGGCACCAGCATCTTTGATCCCGTCCTAGCTGAACTTGCTTACCGCTGGTTCTCGCCAGAAAACGGCATCATCCTTGATCCCTTTGCTGGTGGCTCCGTTCGCGGCATCGTTGCTACCAAAACCAACCGCCAGTACATCGGCTGCGATTTACGCCAAGAACAGATCGACGCTAACCGCAAGCAAGCAGCATCCATCACCCCAGACAATCAACCCATCTGGCACTGCACAGACTCGCGTAACATCGACCAAGTCTGCAAAGGCGTTCAAGCTGACATGATCTTTTCCTGTCCTCCCTACGCAGACTTGGAGGTTTACAGCGACGACCCTAAAGATCTGTCAACTCTTCCTTACGCCGACTTCGTTGCCTCCTACCGCGAAATCATCGCTAAAGCCTGCTCACTCCTGAAACCAGACTCCTTCGCTTGCTTCGTCGTAGGAGACGTGCGTGATAAAAAAGGGAACTACTACAACTTCGTAGGCGATACAATCCAAGCCTTTATAGACGCTGGGCTTTCCTACTACAACGAAGCAATCCTCGTTACCCCAGTAGGCACCCTCCCCCTCCGTGCTGGTCGAACTTTTGCCGCAACCAGAAAGCTAGGCAAAACTCATCAAAACGTTCTCGTCTTCCTCAAGGGCGACGCACGCAAAGCTGTAGCCCGTTGCGGTGACTGCGACTTTGCTGAAATCACCGATGATCAACAACCTGAACCGCCAACCTCAACAACCGCCGAGTACGGCGAAAAACTAACCGCTGAATCACTCGGAGGCGAACTGTGACAGACTCTCCAACCTGGGCGCAAGGCTACGACCTAGCCTTCCTTAAACAAGTTGCCATCATCTTTGCTCAGGACTTCAAGCCCCATACCTACGGCGCTTTCGGTATCCCCAAAGAACGCGACATCGCTACCGCTCACAAAGAAGGCAACCTAGCTTGGGTTCGTGATATTACTGGCAAAATCGCAGCCGCTGCTATCTTCCGCGTTGCTAAAGCAACCAGCAAACAATCAGACTTCGCGCAACGTACAATCACCGTTCTCCCAGGTGATCTACAAATTAAATCAGCAGCAGGCTTACCGCATCTCCTGCAAGAACTAATCGAACGCCTTACAGCTAAAGCAGGTTCACGACCTACATGGCTAGAACTGCACGCTGAAAACCAGCAAGCAATCACCATTGCCACAAACCTAGGCTTCACCCTTGCTGCTACAAAAGTTGCCGCATCATCAGACATTAAATCCCTCTACATCAAAGGCGCCACCCCGTCCTCTCGTGTCTCAAGCTCTCTCCATCCCGCAGACCTGCCAGCCCTCAAACACCTAGGCACCGGCGCTACTCAATCAACCATCGCTGCCTGCATCGCTGAAATCAACAGCTACCAACCTCCATGGGAGCAGCACTATAGCTCCTACAACAAACGACAATCATGGACTGCTATCGCCCTACAGGGCTTTGATCCTGAAGACCCGCAGTTCATCATCAAACCTGGCGAAATGTCGAAAGCATGGAAGCAAGAAAACTCCAGCCGTTTAACAGCAAAATGTGCCCCAACTGCTGCCGCTAAAGCACTCCCAACAATTTGGGAACTAGCTCACACAATCCCAGGTACCCTAGAACGCGTACGCCTAATGCGCCTTCGTGCCTCAAACGGTGAACTAACACGCCACGCTGATATCACCGACCGCGATGCTGGCACCGCTAACGGCAAAATCGCACGCTTTCATATCCCCCTTCAAACTGCACCGGGCTGTTTATTCTCCGGCTGGAACTTAGACGGTACCCTAAACCAACAACACTTCGCAGCAGGCTCCCTGTTCTACTTAGACATCCGCAAACCGCACGCTGTTAAAAACACCTCCCAAATCAACAGAATTCATCTGGTTATTGACGTAGCCTGCAACGCTCAAACGCGGGAGTTGCTTTCCTATGCCTAACAACTGGTGGCAACCAACGCCCATTATCGACGAACATGATCGCTTCCTGATCGTTAGAGACGATCTCGTGCCCGGCGGTTCCAAAATGCGGTTCCTACCCTACCTAGTACAAGACGCCAAAGAAATCGTTTTCGGTGGTCCCTTCTGCGGCGGTGCTCCCTACGCCCTTTCCGTCTGGGGTCAACGCACCGAAACAAAAATCACGCTCTTCTACGCCAAACGCACAGACCTCCACCCACGTCAGAAAAAAGCCCTGCAAAATGGTGCCACCATTTATCAAGTCCCCTACGGCTACATGTCTAACGTCCAGTCCAAAGCGAAACGCTACGCCGCTGAACACAACGCTCTATTCTTACCCCTAGGCTTCGACGTACCTCAAGCCTCCGCACCTTTTATCCAACAAATGCAAAATGTCCGCAACATGGTCGGCAACGTCGACCAAGTATGGGCAGCAACAGGTTCGGGAATGCTAGCCCGCTGCTTAGGCGAAGCCTTCTCCCCCACCCCAGTACACGGTGTCATCGTTGGCTTATCCTCGCGGAATCAAAAGCAAAACTACCCCTCTAACGTCACTCTTCATAAATACCCAAAAGACTTCTCGTGGTCTTCTAAATTCACAACACCATTTCCCTCCTGTGGCAATTACGATAGAAAAGCATGGGAACTATGTACTAAACTCTCGCAAGGTAAAGTACTATTCTGGAATGTCCTAGGATAAAGCTATGGGACAAAAAGATACCACCAAAGTTCAAACAGACATGCGAGTTAATCGCATCGCTCGCCTTCTCTGCAACGGTGCTACCCGTTCAGAATGCTGCCAATACGCGTCATCCGAGTGGGGGGTTACCTGGCGCACCGCTGACCGCTACATCGCTACAGCACGTGAACTGCTCCGCGCAGACTGGGAGATTGACCGCAAAACCTTCATCGCTGAACTGCTGTCCCAGTTGGCGTCCCTACAAAAGGAAGCCCGGAAGAGTAACCAGCCGCACGTTGCTCTTGGTTGTATTAACACTGCGGCACGCATCGCTCGGGTTTTTGAGTGAGCATCCTTGATGCGCTACCGGGTGGCTCTCTTTTAGAGCCCCCTGTCATGATCGCGTCAACTAAAGATTGGTCGCCGTTAGCGGTTGATCTTTACAACAGCTTGACTGCTCCACAGAAACACGTATGGGACAGTGATCAACGTTTTAAGCTGCTGTGCTCTGGACGGCGGTTTGGCAAAACTTACCTGTGCATTGCACGCCTTGCGGCATGGGCAATCGAAAAACCAGGCAGCCTGAACTGGTACGTCACAGCAAACTACCGCATGGCAAAACAGATTGCATGGCGGCAGTTAAAGGCAATGATTCCTGCTGACGTTCTTGTCAAAAGAAACGAGTCAGAGCTAAGTGTTGAACTTAGCAATGGCAGCATCATTGCACTAAAAGGTGCAGAAAATCCTGATACCCTGCGTGGCGTTAGCCTCTCGACTCTGATTGTCGATGAAGCCGCCTACGTTAAACAAGACGCCTGGGAGATGGTATTGCGTCCTGCGCTCTCTGATCAGGGTGGTCCAGCGTGGTTTATTACGACACCTGCAGGGCTTAACTGGTTTCATGATCTCTGGGAACAGGCTCAGACGCAGACTGATTGGCAAACGTTCTCATACACCACAATTCAAGGTGGCAACGTACCGGCAGAGGAGATCGAAGCAGCAAGACGGACGTTAGATGAACGTACGTTCCGTCAGGAATACCTCGCTAGTTTTGAAACCCTTGCCGGTCGCGTTTACCCTGACTTCAGCAATGAGAACATCTCCAGTGAGGTAAAAGATACCGGAGGAGAAATCTATTGGGGCACGGACTTTAACGTTAGTATCATGGCTGGCGTTCTGGGCAGTCGTGTCGGTGACACTCTGCATATCTGGGATGAACTCGCAGTAAAACAATCGAACACTGATGAAGTCTGCACGCTCCTTAAACAGAGATTCCCGGATCGGAGAATTATTGCTTATCCAGATCCAACAGGGAGCGCCCGTAAGACATCTGCGGCGGGTAAAACTGACCACGACATCATCAGACGCTACGGCTTCCAATGCATCAGCCCTAAAGCACCCTGGGCAGTAAAAGATAAAATCAACGCGACTAACTGGATGATTCGCACTGCTGACAAGCAGATGAAACTATTTATTCACCCGCGTTGTGTTCATACAATCAAAGCCCTGAAGAGTGTAACCTATAAAGAAGGCGCAGACGATTATGTTATTGACAAAACAGCAGGCATCGAGCACTGGACTGACGGTTTAGGTTACCTGATCCTTGCTGCCTTTAACCCGATGTACCAGCAAGCTGGCAAGGGCACCGGGATTAGGGTATACTAATCTGCGTCCAGCTTTAACCCTACCCCATGCTGACCGGCTCTGATCTACTCGCCAAAGTCAAAGAACTCAGCGACCTCAACAAGTCTGACCTCGTCCGCGAGTGCGGTTATATCAAAGGCGACAAGCTCTGTTTCACTCAGTTCTACGAGGCTCTCCTTGAAGCCAAAGGACTTGAACTGAGCAAGCCTGCCAAGCGCGGTCGCCATCTCACTTACAAGACCAAGGTGCAGTTCAATGGCAAACTGATGATTGGCGAAAACTACGTCAAGGAACTTGGTTTCAAGCCAGGCGATGAGTTTGAAATCAAACTTGGTCGCAAGTCTGTAACCCTTTCTGCTGCTGCCTAAACTAGAACATAGCCTGCGGGATCAAAAGTGGTTTACACCGGGTTCAATCATTACGACCGACAACTAACCGCCAAGGTCTCGCAGGTCAATGACCCGAACGCAGCGTGGTTCAATCAAGAGCCGCACTGGATTCTGCTGGAGGATCTGGTAGCTGGCACCTATGAGCTACGCCGCCGGCATCGACGTTACCTGCCGCAAGAGCCACGCGAGCAAGACGAAAGCTACGACAACCGCCTAGCTCGTAGCGTCTGCCCGCCGTACTACCAGCGTCTTGAGCGGATGCTGGCTGGTATGTTGACGCGCAAGCCGGTCAGGCTAAACGATGTGACAGATCTCGTCCGTGAGCAGCTATTTGACGTAGACCTGCAAGGGAATGATCTTAACGTTTGGACCTATG
>Ga0194115_10004670_pt1 | contig 14591 bp, 7 predicted proteins | sample TA2MahsurfametaG_3_FD_148656 | JGI IMG/M metagenome (GOLD analysis project Ga0194115, IMG submission 148656) | Freshwater microbial communities from Lake Tanganyika, Tanzania - TA2015002 Mahale S4 surface | ecosystem: Environmental > Aquatic > Freshwater > Lake | place: Tanzania: Lake Tanganyika...
TGGGCCTTATTGAATTTTTTGGTTCCAGATGTTTTTGCATCATCAGAACAATTTGATGAGTGGTTCAATTTGGACATTGATGATGCTGCGGAGAAGAATCGTCTCATTTCGCAGTTGCACAAGATTCTACGACCTTTCATGCTTCGTCGTCTCAAGAAGGAAGTCGAAACTAGTCTTCCACCGAAACACGAGACGATACTCTACACTGGTCTAAGTGCCATGCAAAAGAAACTCTATAGAGACATTTTGATCAGAGATATTGATGCCTTGCAAGGGAACTCTGGAAATCGGACTGCAATCTTGAATATTGTGATGCAGCTCCGCAAGTGCGCAGGCCATCCATACCTATTTCCTGGTGTTGAAGACCGTTCCTTGCCCACGCTTGGCGAACACTTGGTAGAAAACTGTGGGAAAATGGTTTTACTGGACAAGCTTCTGAAGAGACTGAAGGAACGGGGCCATCGAGTGCTTTTGTTTACGCAAATGACTCGAATCCTAGATATCATGGAGGATTATCTTGTTATGCGACATTTCAACTACTGTCGCATAGACGGGAATACGAGTTACGAGCTGCGAGAAGACTACATCGACACATTCAACGCTCCCAATTCTGAGAAATTCATCTTCCTCTTGTCAACCCGCGCTGGAGGCCTCGGTATCAATCTTCAAACAGCCGATGTAGTCATTTTGTATGATTCTGATTGGAATCCACAAGCAGATCTCCAGGCACAGGATCGTGCACATCGTATCGGGCAGAAGAAACAAGTGCAAGTCTTCCGCTTCGTCACCGAGCATACGGTTGAAGAAAAGATCGTCGAGAGGGCACAGCAAAAACTCAAACTAGACGCGATGGTGGTGCAACAAGGGCGACTAAAGGAGCAAGACAAGTTATCCAGGGAGGAGCTCATGAGTGCGGTGACGTTCGGTGCGGACAAGATCTTCAAAAGCAAGGACTCTTCGATTACAGACGAAGACATCGACCTAATCATTGACGCTGGTAGACGGAAGACTCAGGAGCTGAATGAGAAACTTCAAGCAGCCGATAAGGGGGACCTTTTGGATTTCAAGCTTGACGGAAGCTCCAATCTGCAGACGTTTGAAGGTGTTGACTACTCAAGCAATGCACTTGCCGCCGCGAAAGCTGAAGCCGAATTGATGGGGATAATTGATATGGGAAAGCGTGAACGAAAGCCTGTCGCAAACTACAACGAGAATAAGCTATACCAAGAACAGGTTGCCGCCATGAATGGGGCTTCTGTAGCGGAACGGAAAAAGAAAAAGAAGGTGCTGAAATTGCCGAAGGCGTTAAGGCTTCCCAGAATGGAAGAGTGGCAGATGTTTGATACCGCACGCCTCGCATCGATTCAAGAACAAGAAGAGCAGAAGTTTCGTGAGCTACCCGAGGATGTCCAGAAGATGGCGACTATGACAAAGAAAGATATTATTGAGGAGAAGATGAAAATCAGGGATGGCGAAGCAGCAGACGACGCAGAACGGAATGCCGAAGCAGCTGAAGTAGAAGCCCAGGCTGCGATCGAGGCGTTCGAGCTACCCCCGTTGTTAGATACCCAGACGAAAGCCGAAAAGGAGAGCCTCATCAAGGAAGGGTTCCATGGTTGGACACGACCTGATTATTCAGCTTTTGTGAGAGCCAGCGCGAGATATGGTCGAGATGAACTTATGAAAATTGCTCTGGAGGTAGGAAAGACTGCCGACGAAATCAAGGCCTATTCAGACGCCTTCTGGGGGGACGTAGGGAAGGCGCGCTTCTCAGAGCATGAGTACGACAGAGTTATCAAGCTCATCGAAAAAGGAGAGAAGAAACTTCGGGAGATCCGAGCTCTGGAGGCTGCTACTCGAAAATTCGTATCGTTGTTTGACAATCCGTGGGAGGAAATAGAGTTTACGCATGCAGACATGAAAGGCAAATTGTTTTCTGCCGATAACGACAGATACCTATTGTGTTGGACGCATAAGGTAGGTAGAGGATGCAAAATGAACCTTGCTGTCATCATTAATCCTAAATTTTGTTCCTCCTGTCGACAGTATGGATACGGCGAATGGGGTGCTGTGAAGATGGCGATAAGAAGAAGCCCGAAGTTCAGGTTTGATTACTTCTTGCGAAGTCTTCCGGTCGATGTGTTGGGACGGCGCTGCGAGCATTTGATGAGAGTTGCGGTGAAAGAGATCGAAGACCTGGAGAAGAGAGCTCGGGAAGCTGCTGGTCTACCGACAGTCACTTCAGACGGCCAGGAACTTCCATCCATCAAGCTCCCTCCGTACAAGGAGCTCATGAGACGAGAACGATTGATAAAGAAGGAAAAAATGGAGAAAGAACGCGCGCAGCTTGAGTATAATGTGGAAGAGCTTGAAACAAAAATGAGAGAAATCCAAGACCGCCTGAAGGAACTGAATCGAGATATGCCGGACAACTCAGCTGAAAAAGGCGTTCGAAACGACAGCATGCCTGCCAGGAAACGTCCCCGTCCCGTAGACGACCTGTCGTCACAACAGGCAGAAGAGCCATCGAATACCGACAAGCACCTAAACTACGCTATTGGGCCCGATGGGAGACATCTTGACTTTCCTCCATATGACGGCTCCGAACCTCCAAAGGAGCCACGGAAAGAATTTACCCACTTTTGTATCAATACACGGAAGGACATCAGGATGTCGTTGCCGCAAGCTGAGCGCAGGGACAAGGAAAAAATCAATGATATTCTGAGGCAAAGGTGGCTGGCACTTTCCGAAGAAGATAAGAAACCTTGGCGTATATGGGCAAACTGGGACAAAAAGCGTTATGCCCGCGATATGGCAATATACGATTCACTTGCTATGGATGAGGCGGTTTCAGGAAAAGCCTCTGTTCCAAAGAAGAAAAAGAAAACAGCGTAGCTATTTTGGCATTGACGTTATCGACCATGCAAGTAGCGTTATTTTCTCGTCCTAGCTATCGTGAGTTGTACCTGTCACGAGTCGCGTACTGCAGCATCGCACTAGTACAGATGCAAATCATTGTCAGGAACGATATGATTATGTGGGTCATTTGGAAACATTTCTGCCCGTAGCATGTACTACCGTCGTCACCGTCGGAATAATGAGGATCAATGTGACTGTCGTACACCTGTTGTGCAACGACCTTAGACAAGAGATAGGCTCCTGCAGCGGATGTGACGCCATCGTAGAACATATAGTTTGCGCCGACGTGGGCAGTCCCATAGATTTCACCAACAATCAAAACCATGAGGGGCCAGACAGACCCAAATGCCAAGCCCGACAATGCAATGCCAATGACGAAGGACCACTCTTTCGTACTGAAGGCAAGGATGATGTGTGCCACGACACCGACAATACTTCCAACTACCAGAAAAAAGGGGCGTGGAACTCCCCGAACCGCAAGGCAACGATCTATGTTGGCAGTTAGTGCCCAATCGGATAATGCCCCCGTCGCAACTCTCCCCGCCGACTGTGCTACGGAGAAGAGCGATAGGCTTGCGGGGGTGACACTCGATGGGAAATGAAGAGATTCCACCATCTGACCGAGATTGTTCGTCTCGACGATTCCTCCACCCACCAGAATGGTTGCTGTCCATAGCAACAACCATGCAGGATATGTCTGTAGCATCTCGAGCAAATTCATTTGTGTTCCTATCATCGATCCTTGCCCGGCAAGAGAGTCATTTTCACCGCTTGGCTGCAACAGAGGATCAGGACTATTGGAAGTCTCAAGAGTATCTCCGAGACCGTTAGGCTGCAGTGGCGCTTCCAGCTGGGCTTTACCTGCTTCCGTTCGCAACAGGGCGTCGCGGCTTGTGTCTTCTTGGTGCTGCTCCTCTATTCTAGTATAGTCGTATGTACGTTCTCCCTGAGGGAGATATACCTGCCCAATGATTGGCAATATCCATGCACATAATATTAAAGCCACCATGAGGTAGTCGGGGGAGGGTTCCCTGTCGCGGTCCTTTTCGCGAAACAAGGCCCGAAGGGAACTTCCGATGATAATTATAGCCAAGAGGATCAGTGAGGTAAAGAGGAATTGGAAATGCCGATTTGTTAATACATCTGGAAATGGTCTTTGCTGATGTTCCTTGGTTGGGAGGTTAATGAAGCTTGGGATAGTCGCAGCGAAGATGAAGAAAAAGGCACATAGTGGTAGAAAGTCAAGATCAGACGTCGATTGGGTTCGAATCGATTCGAAGATACAAGCATAGGCTCCTGATCCTAGACCGACATAACCCTTTGCCAATCCAACCACCTTGCCCTTGGTCCGTGTACTGCAGGAGCAACTAATGATCTTAAAGACTGAACCAGTAATCAAGGCACATGACAGAAAGATACACATGGCAAGTCCTGATAAGATCATCACAATCACGGATATACTGTGAACAGGAATATATTCTTTCGCAATAGCCCAGTAAATAAGTAATGATGTAGAACCTGTCATCCCCCCGACTGTAATTCCAGTCCGACTACCAAATCGATCGACGAACATTCCAGGGAGCCAACTCAATAGTCCAGCAAAGAAGGATGCACTACCAATGGTCTCTAACTGTGCTTGTGTTAGATGTAAATTCTTCTTCAATGCATTACCGTATAATCCAAATGCATATGCGACACCCCCCGTCGTAATAGACGCAAGTAATGCACAGGCGACGGATGGAATATTCGTCTGGTAAATGGGTAAGGCTGCATGAATAGATGAGGTCTCCTCGTTGTCTTCTTCGTCTTCAGAAGTGTCACGATGAACTGATGTATCGTCGGGTTCATCATTCACAAAGGTGTCACGCTGAGATTCCATGTTCTGTATATCCTCTCTATCGTGGTTGCTGCTACTCTCGATAGTCATTGTAGTACCGTACCGTAATTCACACTGTCAATGTATTGACGGATAGTAACAGTGAATTGCATCTCATGCTCATGGTCCAGCAAGTGACGGGTGGTTGTTGGACTTCTCCGACTTAAACCTAAGTCGTTTTGTTTCGTCGTTCCTCGTGACAGTGAAGTCTAAAAAAAGCGGACTCGAAGACTATCGAATGAGAATAGAAATATTCTAAGGAAGTGATCAAGTTCTTTTGTTACGGTGACCGTCAGGGTTCCTAAAGTGACGACAAGCTTTCGAGGCTATTCGTGATGGAAGCGATTGGATTCAGTTACCGTAGGACTCATATTTTGTGAAGAATACGTATTTCAAGTGACGCAAAGTGCTTGCCTTCCAAAAAAGGTGACTAGTATTGTCTCTCGGCTCTCTTTATCACCCCATGAATCAAAGTTTACCAAGCTCCTAGGAGCACTGACCCATTCTTCACTCTCTATTTTCGACCCTACTGGAGTCTAGGGCTTCATATTCCAGTGTTTCTTTTTGTACTGGCGTAGAAGAAGGAGATTTGCTTCGACCTACTTCCGTCCTAGCCCTTTCGTAGCTTCCCATGAGCAGGAGGCATACCAGTGCAACAAGAAGAAAGATCGCTAGTGATGCCACACCCGCACGTGGACTGACACCTGCCTCGTTGATCGCCGTGTAGACTAAGGGTGGAAGCCAAGAAAGACACTGTCCACTGAAAAGAAAAAATCCCATCAATTCAGCATCCTGGCCCTCCGGGATGATTAACGACGCTGTGAGTCGATCTCCAGTCCATTTCCAACCTGTCCCCACTCCTCCAATGAAGGCTAACGCATAAGTCTGCAGAAGCTGATCCTTACTCGTGAGAAACAGAGCAAAGACACCTGTGAAGATGATTAACAGTGTAAGGGAGGCGATGGAACTCCTTATGGGGTCCATCCATCGGGTGACAACGTTCGACATGACTGCTCCCGGAACGTTCCCCAAGACAACACAGCCAATTAAGATTCCATTCTCTTGTGCTGTAAATTGCATCTGATCGGCTGTATATGTAATTACGATCGTCGCCAACGCATGGAGACTAGCATCGCCCATTGCGACTGCCAGATAAAACCATTTTAGGGATCGATAATTTGCCCGAATGTTCCTTGCAGTATTGTAGAGTTGAACAAAGCCAGCCGTCCAGAGAGATTTGTGACTTGGTAATTCGTGCATACGATCTCGTTCCCCGAATAGGAACCCCCATGCGCAGCCCAATGCTAAGACGTTTACAGCAAAGGCGATCGACATGGCCACTTGAGTCCCCTTTAGGTCATCGTCGCCGTATCCAGCTAGTTGGAGTGCGCCAATCACAACAGCAAGGAACACAATCATAGACCCAAACGAACATATCGTATAGCTCTTCGTGTAGTCATTCAACAGATTCTCATCGTCAGTAAGCTCCGGCAAATAGGCATGGGTAACCGATGTCAGAATCCAGCCAACAAACGACAATATCAACTGGATGATTGCCACAGCGAAAAAATTATCCTGATTCAGAAAGATAGTAGGAAGAATGAACATTGTGAAGAGGAAACTCATGATCCGCCCCAGACGTCGTCGATAGGGTGTGTAATCAATAATGGCACCCATAAGGGGGAGGACACAGGCTGATGTAACTCCCACGATCATTGTATATGTAGTCAACAGGGATGATGGTTTGATCCCATATACTTTTCCATCACATTCTGGAATCTCAGTTTCGCCTTCAGGTGCCTCCGTGAGACATCCTGCTGCTTCCTTCGCGATACGGATCAAGGCTGTTCCGAAGAAGGCACCTGCTGCAACAAACTGTACAGCTCTTCCAATACCATCTAACGCCCATGCTAGGGCTTCTTTATTTCCATTATAGAGTGGACGTCCACGAAAATGAGGGTACCACTTTGGTAGGTCCACTTGGGTGGAATGAATACTAGTAGCGTGATTCGGATGTCGGGCATCGTTAACTTTGTCATCGTCTTTGGAGTCTCGTTCCGCTTCCATGGTCATCCTTTCACGTCTTGACGCCGCACTGGCCAATTGCTACAGGGTAACTGTACCCGCTACGAACAAAACGGAACTGACAGAGAAGTAAAGATGATTCTGTGAGCGAGAACATCACCCGCTATTCTAGCACGAAGCGTTTAGACCAACAGGAACTCTCATGGCGCATGATGTTCTTCGCAGGAGAGGCGCGCTCGTGTGAAATGTTCGCCGAGCTTCCCGCGTAGCATCCATGAGTGAAATGAAGTTTATGGTCATAGAAGTCACGCGTCAACCCCAAGGCCCATTCTAACCTCACAGCTGTCATCGGATTGGAGGAAGAAAAGGGTAACAAACAATGAGGGCTCACCGGTCCTCCCAGGAACACCCTTTTGGTCCTCCGGAGGCACGCCGTTTCGTTTAGCTTTCGGTGCTGTGTATCTTAGTTGTTGTTACTCTGCTAGCTCCGCTGTCGCGTTTGAGTGAAGGCTACGCGCCCGAGTTCATGCGGCGGCAATGTGATATAGACGCGAATACCCAAAGGTGAGGAAGTCGTAGTGGAGTCATAACCTTAATCTTGCTAGACTCATTACCGGGTATGCCCTATCTACAGTAGACAGCTATTGACCATACTTCTTGCTCGCCAACTGCAGAAGCGACTTCGTTCCCTTCAGCCAATCCTTGTGGTCTCTCCAATCACTACTGACCAAGGCAGTCAAAACTGCAGTAGCAGTCCGAAAGTCGTATGCCGTAAGGTAGCCACACATGTTCAACAGCTGTTGAGCAACCTCATCTGAAATCTCCTGAAGGGCCAATCGTCTCACCATGATGGCCAGAGCCTTTTCTGCTTCCGAAATGAGACGCTTATCGACGACACTTAGACCTGATTCCTTCAATGCATCCATGAGACTAGATAAGCATTCGCTAATCGGCAAATATTCCGTCGGCAGCTCAGGGATGACGCCATCATCAGCGGGGGTGGGAGTCGTGGCTTGAGTCGAAGGTAGAGCCGCCGTTCCCGGACGCGACGTCGTCCCGTAAGGGTTGCCAGTACCTACATTGCCATACTGACTAGCGAGTTCTGGATGCGATGAAGAAGTGACGAACCCGTCACCATACTTGTCAGCAAGTCGCTTCTTCGTACTCGGGCTCCGTAGACTAGAGACTCCATTCTGTTGGTCCTGCAATGGACCTGGTTGAGGAACCGTGGTCGGCTGGGGTACGGCGATGGGCATTTGCGGTCGATCCCAAGTTGTTTCGCCAGTAGTCTGGTTGGCATAATAATACTGGCCACTTGCCGGGTCTTGAAATTCCATCCAACCAGGGGGGAGTGCGTTTGAATCCATCGCGTGGGTTGGCGCTTGGGAGGTCTGGTCGTATGACATAAATGCCGCTTGCTGCTCCTCTTGGGCTCGCCGGAGCTCCTCCTGTTGGGCTTCGTACGCTGCCTTTTGGGCTTCGTAGGCTGCCTGTTGTTGGGCTTCGTAGGCTGCCTGTTGGGCTTCGTAGGCTGCCTGTTGGGCTTCGTAGGCTGCCTGTTGAGCCGCGGCAGCCTGGCGTTGGGCTTCTTGTGCCGCTCGATCAATCGTGGGCCCACGCGAGGGTTGAATGTCTGAATAGTCAAAGGGAAAATCAGGGGGCAAATTGCCCATTGCTGCCAGGCATTCACCAGTGGCCTTACTACGGTAAAGGCGGTCGCGTAGAATCATACTTTCAGGTGAATCGCCCTTGCTGTATTTCGCAGCTGCTACGAGAAGGCCTTGGTCAGCAAGACTCGATGCGTATGACGAAAACACGCTCGAGTCTTCTGCTTCCAAGGTTACATTCTGCCCGATCGCCATGAGGAAAACAGAAACTTTGACCACGAAGTCGTGAACCGCCGATATATCTGTTCCTCCCTTTTTCGTGTTGGCTTCCTGGAGCTGGCTTCTCCAGAATCGCACGGCCCCTTCCAAGCTCAGAGCGCACATATAACATAGTGACGCACTCTGAGGGTTACCAGCACCATCGAGGAGGTCACCAAGAGCCATACACAGAGAGGGGAATTCCTCGGATCTTCCATAGGTACACAAGATGGCCAGCGTTTCGTGCCAATTTTTCGGATCGGAATTCGGAACGAGATCAGCCAGCTGGTTACGCATGACTGCATTAACGGTAGTCAAGAATGGACGTTTCCCGGATTGTTCGTCAAAGTATCTTTGTTGCGTTTTGTGCCATAGCTCCTCTCCACCACACGAGGCGAGTACGAGCGCATCCGCTAAGTTTCCAGTCTTGAAACAACATTCGACAGCAGCTTCAAAGTTTCCAACTAACAAGGCTTTCTTCACCATCTCTTCAGTCGATTTCGACATGCCAGTCGACGCATGCTTGTCCTCCAAGGAAAGGCTGGAAACACCATTCATTACGGGTTCGTCACCATGCGATAAAGTCGCTTGGGAGATGGCATCTGGATCGTAGCCAAGAGTATCCAAAAGCTGTTGACGTGCATCGGTTTCGAAAATGACTTGCATGAAAGCCCATAGCTGAGCTTCGCCTGGTGTCATCGCTCGGGACGCCATGACTTGGCAGTAATCGCTGACTGGGCTAGAGGCAATTGTCGTTTCAAAGTCATCAGATAACTTGACTAAGTCGGGTTGCTCTACGTAGGTGCGCATGCGAACCACCTTATCCTTCGCCCCACATGAGACTATAGAACCACCGAATCCACAGGAAACACTGCTAGCACGACGCATCCACTTCGGTGGACGTCCAGCTTTCGAAGACAAACCCAAGATAGAATGTGCTTGTACCTTCCGGTCCAGAGAGCAGGTGGAAGCGACTCCGCGCTTGATAGGTGACCAATGAACTTCATATCGGCGTTGCTGTGAAGAGGCCAAACCTCCGACGGCGAAAGCATCTTCGTGACTGCTAGTCGGATGTGTCGCATGAATTGGTTCATCATTTGGAAGATCGGCAACAGGTTGCAATGTGTACAGGTCCCAGAGAATTGTTCGGTTATCTTTGCCACAGCTGTATGTTATGAAAGACAAAAATGTAAGAATATGTCGCCTTGACGGGTGGTCGCCAACCCCCTCTACTATACGTACGTGAGGAGTAAATGATCATCATGGGGACACCATGCCATACTGAGAAGTCCCTGTTGATGTCCCTTCAGAGATGTTAGGGGCATACTAGTCGATGATCGTAGATCCCATAGTTTGATGATTGGATTCCGATCATCGGCAGATGCAGTCAATAGATGTAAACCTTCTGTCGGATTCCATGCAATATCAGCAACGGCCATTCCAGCCGTTTCGGCACGGAGTTCACACCATATTTTTCTTCCCTTTAAATCCCATACTGCTACCGTCCCATCTGCTGCAGCACTTGCAACGATATGTGCGACTTGGGTATTCCATGCGACGGCTGTTACCTGTGCAGTTTGTTGTTTCGTTTCACATGGTACCAAAGGATTCCCATTCGGTAGTTGATCCAGATGGAAAATAACAACCTTCCCATCACTACCACCCGTCGCTAGTTGTAGATCATTCAGACCATTAAACTGTAACGCCTTGACAGGGCCTGAAGCATGTTGAGAAAATGATGCAATCAAGGAGGAAGATTCTGACCCCTTCATGACAGCTTCGGGATTCCAGATATGTATTTTACCATTCTCCATACCACCAGCTAGGAGACCTAAGGGATATCTCCCCCCCGCTGTTCCTGGTGTCCATGCAAGACTAGCAAAACGACTTTCCGTCTTGACAGACCCTAAGAGTGTTGGTCCCAATTCGGAATGACTTAATTGCAAGTCATAAATCTCAAGCTCTCCACCTGTTTCATCAAAGCCAGTACCACCCGAGTCCTGTTGTTGTTGGGAAGGATCCCCCGAAATATACAAATTGTGAGATCTCCCATGTCTATCGAAGACGATTTTCCACTTCACACGTCGTGGTGACCTGTTGCGGCTACAAGATTTTTCGTACCTTTGCACCGATTGCAATGACATCGGGATACTCTCGAAAGGGACTCCATGCCGAAGTCGCACTCCGATCTTCAATCTGAGTAATTCTTGTCATTTTTTTTTCCAACAAGACCCCAACTGGAACAGCACCTAACGTAAGCGAGGAAGGGAGGGACGAAGACTTCCAACAGGAGGATACTACGATTGCCACAAGGGTGAAAGGGATCGGTACGGTAGGTTGAAATACGTTAGATTTGTTTTTTACTACCTACTGTTGGACGAACGGGGGGGGGCAGCCAATAAAGCCTTCCTCCCATGCCTCGCGAGAAAAACGGTCGGAGAAGGGAAATGCCACGCATTCTGCGCGAATCCTATGTATTGCCACGTATAGGTGTATAGCATACATCAACCCATACATATGCACATAGATACATTGATTGTCCCCTCCTTCTTGGGGGATGAAAGTGGGAGACGATCCCCTAAAAAAAGTCTTCCAACCAAGTCGGTATCCTTTTTGGTGGCACGACATCCCGCGATTTGCGATCACCGCCCCCCTAGTCTAGAGCTGCATCGTGATGCTTCGATTTGTTGTTCCTTATGACATTCAATCACATTTTTTTATATAGACGTGAGCTACGAACATTTATACGTATGTGGTTAAGAGGAGATGCAAACTCTAGAAAATAGACGACGTACACGTCGACTACAGTCGACTGAGACTTTGACTCACACAGAACGGAATGCAGTTGGAATCATCCTCCGTGACACTCACAAGAAACAACAACGACAAAAACAACGAAAGCGAAAGGTGAAATGGTGGGAACAACATGAACTGAATGACTTGTCACTGGTGGTGGCATGTGTGGGGATTGGCCTTGTCATTTGTATCCTTCGATATCGATCAAGGGAGATGACCAACAGTCCATCCTTGAAATATACGACGAAAGAATTTCGTACCATCTACAAGGCTAGCCGATCTCGGATAGCATCTCATAAAAGGCTATACGACGATATATACAAGATGCAATCAGAGGTCATCCCTATAAACTCGATACCAGGTACGACTCTTCGGTACAGGAATGTTCACTGACAGTAGTAGTACTTGACCAGAATCTTGGTAAACCAGTTGTGGAATTTGGACCTGGGCAATCACTTTGGTTCGAATTGGAATCTATAGTCTCATCTATTCCAGACGATGCTTGTGTGGTACTCCAAACTAGTAAGTCCTTTTCAAGAGTCGGTTTTGTTTGTTGCGATCTCAGTCTGCTTTCTCATGACCCCTGGTTGGGGAGCTCACTCACTCACTGACATCCATCCGTCCATCCTTTTGTTTTTTTGGGTCATTTTTAAATGAAATCTCAGCAACATGTGTCATGAGGGAATATCTTGGTGTGAACAGCAACGAGGAAGATGCTACAGCTGAAATTGTGAAGAATGTATATGAGAACGCCTTACCACTCTTCCGTCGAACGATCGAGTCGGGGAGGGTTCGGATATCCTTCTTAGACTTTCATCAGTTCAATGTTACGGCCTGTCATCAACTTGAGAATCCATCGGTAGTTTTTCTGAACGTCAACTATTGGCGTGATGATGGTGGATTCGTCAAAGAGGATAGTGATACTGTCCTCCTTCATCAACCGGGTACAACCTTATGTTATCCTCTTACAGATCTGAAATCTCTCAGGGAATTTGCTAAGGTCGGAAACCTATGGCCGCAAGATCAACATCCGATGATTGTAAATCCAGTAGAGGGTGCCTGTCAAGGAATGCCAACACTTTGGAAGAATTGGTTGGGTGATCCTCAACAATGGCAAGGGAAAATGAAGAAGGATGTGAAACCAACAATGGATATCACCAGAGAGGAGAATTCGGTACACCATCAACAACAATCGAAAGAAATTCTCAATAATGTCTTCCCAAAGATATGTGAAGATGGTCGAGGTCCGATCGGACATGGAACATTCTCATTACGAAGTCGAAAATGGATGATACAAGCGATTGAAGTTTGTCCCCATGTGTCGTATTCTGGAACCTCTTCTTCTTCATGTACTGTATTCGATTTGACAATCGGTCATGATTTACATTTCGGTACGATATTGGAAGGTATCCATGCTCCGATGCCTTTGGCATTTGAAGCCTCCTTATTTAGTACAGAAATATTCTGGCCTGATGACATTTGGCTTCTACATGGTTATCCCGAAAAAGTGTTAAAGGAGAAAATTCCATTCATCACACCTGGAAGACCTACTATTCGGATTGATGATGAAGAATTTACCATACCTAATGCTATCGTCCAGCCTTGGTTGTTTCATCTCCATACGAAGCAACTGGAGAACGCGTGTCCTTTCTTGCCATATACACTTCCTACCAACTTTGATGACGCTTTGGATACCAGGTACGATTAACAGTAAGCAGATGTTGGCCACCATCTTAGATCATCGACACATTCAAACAATGACAAAATTGACTAGCCCTACTAACAGTTGATAGACGCACTCAAACACAAATTTACATTAAATAGCGATCTAAAAGAAGTACAGCGCAACGCCAACGACTTCGTACGGGTGGTCGCTTGTTCGTAGAATGGTCTTCACCATCTTTATGACAAATGACGAATACCGTCGTCATCATCATCCCTGCGGACGATAGCAGGAGGTTTGGGAGCGCTGGATTTTTTTAAGGACAACACTGCGGGGGTAACCTTCGGCTTAACAAAGGGGGGGGATGGTAAATCATCGTGACCCGGTGGATGTAAGTGACGATCCAACACTACCTGATTTTCAGCTTCAATGCATCCCATATTTCGAATGGACCGTGCCCAAGTGGCTAACTTCATAGCCAGCCGCGACAATGACGTTCGAGGCTTTTGCCACCGTGCCAGTCGAGCCACGGCAGAAGACGGCTTCGCGCCACTTTCCCACGATTGCAAATCGTCGTCATCGATCGCTCGAGTACGTTCACGATTGGCGACGACCACTACTTTGGGCGTGTAATCATCCAATAGATCCAGTGGCTGGTGTGTCGGCTTTGCAAGCTTGACATTACCTTCGAGCATCCTCGCTTCCTTGACACGATTTAGCGTGATGACCCAGTCTTTACACGCTGCTACAGAATCTGCGCGAAGATGATACGGTCGATCGGATATATGGATCGTAAATGAAGTTCCATTTCGGTCCTCAGCATTCATCACAATCGATCCTACTTTTGCCAGATCCAAGGTAGCTAGTAATTTCACCCGTTTGCTCGACTTGTAGTACGTAAGACATTCACCGTCTGTTTCAAACCATCGACTTTGCCATTTCCCATTTCGTCCAAGCTTCATCAAGTTACCATAAATCAAAGCAGCTCTTCGCGCTTCTGCTTCCCCATCTTCATCGCTATTGGCACGCCTTCGTTCAGTCGTGTTCAATCGCTTCTAAAGAAAAGAAAAACAGTTGAGATGCTTGAAAATCGAGATGTTTTCGCTCCGGATGGGAGGGACTTGAGGCACTAACCTTCGTGCTTTCGATCAGTCGCTCGAAGGTCGACGTCACTGATGCCTTTGCATCTGATCTTGTGTAACCGACATTGTCGTTGTTATTCCCCGTTTCGGACGATGGTTCTGTTTGGTCATCGTCTGAGGCTGTTAAGCCTGATCGCACCCGATTTGCGGGGTAGCCTGGCTCATGCTGACTATCCAGCAAGTCTACATCTGGGCGCCTCACACTTGGACTCGCTGTGCTACTAGCATTTGAGGGAGATGTCGGCGTAGGTGCTGCAGAGCGGGCAGGCGATGCGGCCCCTACCACAGATGCGGTCCCTACCACA
>Ga0194115_10004678_pt1 | contig 14576 bp, 8 predicted proteins | sample TA2MahsurfametaG_3_FD_148656 | JGI IMG/M metagenome (GOLD analysis project Ga0194115, IMG submission 148656) | Freshwater microbial communities from Lake Tanganyika, Tanzania - TA2015002 Mahale S4 surface | ecosystem: Environmental > Aquatic > Freshwater > Lake | place: Tanzania: Lake Tanganyika...
GGAAGATGTCCTTGCCGAGTCCGGGCACAAGGAACCAGCCGAGGGCCGCCGCGCCGACGATGCCGGCGAGGGCGGCGACGCCGGGGCTGCGCAGGACGGGCGCGAGGAGGGAGCGGTACAGGGCCGCCAGGGGCGCCATGAAGCCGGCGTCGGCGTGGGAGCCTCCGCGCGGCAGGAGCCAGGCCGCCAGGACGGGCAGGAGGGTCGACGACAGGACGTAGGACGCGGCCATGCTGAAGCCGACGGCCAAGGAGAGGGGCAGGAAGAGGGCGCGCGCGGCGCCTTCCATGAAGAAGGAGGGGATGAAGACGGCCACGACGCACAGCATGGCGAGGAACCGCGGCACGGCGGTCGCGGCCACGGCGTTGCGTACGGCGACGGGCGGCGGCAGTCCCTTGGCCAGTTCCTGGTGCACGGCCTCGATGGCGACGGTTGCTTCGTCGACGAGGATGCCGACGGCCAGGGCGAGTCCGCCCAAGGTCATGAGGTTGACGGTCTGTCCGCAGAGCCAGAGTCCGGTGACGGCCGCCAGCAGGGCGAGGGGGATGTTGACGACGACGATCAGGGTGCTGCGGACGTCCCGCAGGAAGGCCAGCACCATGAGTCCGGTCAGCACCGCGCCGAGAATCGCTTCGAGGAGGAGGTCGTCGATGGCACGGCGGACGACGGGGCTCTGGTCCATCTCGTAGCTGACCTTGACGTCCTCGGGGACGGCGGCCTGGAAGCGGGCGAGGTTCGCCTTCACGTGGCCCACGACGTCAAGGGTCGAGGCGTCGGCGCGCTTGGTCACGGGGATGTAGACGGTGCGCCGTCCGTCGGCCAGCGCGTGGCTGGTCACGACGTCGGCCCCGTCGACGACGGTGGCGACGTCGCGCAGGAGCACGTTCGCGCCGCTGCCGGGCCGGATCGGCACGGACTCGAGCTCGCGGATGCTCTTCACGGTGGCGTTGATGGGCACCTGGAGGTTGAGGTCTCCCTGCGCGAGGTTGCCGGTCGGGGCGATGGTGTTGGCCCCGGCCAGGGCGGTCGCGACCTCCTCGGGCGTCACGCCGACGCTGCGCAGGCGGTCAGGATCGAGGTTGACGAGGATGGTGCGCGCGCTGCCGCCGAAGGGCGGCGGGGCCGACACGCCGGGCAGGGTGGCGAAGAGGGGGCGGACGGTGTTCAGCGCGACGTCCTGCAGCTGGGCGACGCTCCGGGTCGGGCTGGTGAAGACGAGCTGTCCGACGGCCACGCTGCCGCCGTCGAAACGCATGATGAAGGGCGGCACGGTGCCGGGCGGCATCATCGCGCGGGAGCGGTTCACGTAGCCGACGACTTCGCTCATGGCCTGCGCCATGTCGGTGCCGGGGTGGAACTGCAGTTTCATCACCGCGGCGCCCTGGATGTTGCGCGACTCGACGTGCTCGATGCCGGTGATGTAAAGGAAGTGGTATTCGTAGAAGAAGGTGAGGAAGCCTTCCATCTGCGCGGCGTCCATGCCGCCGTAGGGCTGCGCGACGTAGACGGTCGGTACGTTGAGGGGCGGGAAGACGTCCTTGGGCATGCGCCGGACGGCGACGACGGAGGTCAGCACGAGGGCCACGACGGCCGCCACGACGGTGACGGGACGACGCAGGGCGGCTTGGAGCAGGCTCATGGGGCTGCCCAAGGCAACCTCCGCCTCCCGCCCTAGTCAACCGAGGGAAATGTCACGAATGCGTCACGGACGCTCAGCCGAGGAGCTCCTTGAGGACGCGGCAGGGTTCGACTCCGGTCAGCTTGGCGTCCAGGCCCTGGAACTTGTAGGTGAAACGCCCGTGTTCGACGCCCAGCAGGTGCAGCATGGTGGCGTGCAGGTCGTGGACGGTGCACACGCCGTCGACGGCGGCGTAGCCGAGTTCATCGGTGGCCCCGGTCTGGAATCCGCGCCTGAGTCCGGCCCCGGCCATCCAGATGGACATGGCCTTGTTGTGGTGGTCGCGCCCGACGGGCCCCTTGTTGCCCTGCTTCATGGGGGTGCGTCCGAACTCGCCGGACCAGACGATGAGGGTGTCCTCGAACATGCCAAGTCGCTTGAGGTCGGTGATCAGAGCCATGCACGCGCGGTCGACCTCCTTGGCGCGCAGGGGCAGCTCCTCCTTCAGGAGGCTGTGATGGTCCCAGTCGCGATGATAGAGCTGGATGAAGCGCACGCCGCGCTCCGCAAGGCGTCGCGCGAGGAGGCAGTTGGAGGCGAACGAACCGTCGCCGGGCTCGCATCCGTAGAGCGCCAGCGTCCGGGGATCCTCGCCGCGCACGTCCATGAGGTCCGGCACGCTCGCCTGCATGCGGAACGCCATCTCATATTGGGACACGCGGGTGGCGATCTCCGGATCGTCCACGGCTCCCGCGCGACGGCGGTTGAGCGCGTTGACGGCTTCGACGTCGGCGCCCTGGACGTCGCGTCTGACGCCGGCGGGACTGCCGAGGTAGAGCACGGGGTCGCCGGAGGAGCGCAGCTGCACGCCCTGATGCCTCGAGGGCAGGAAGCCGCTGCTCCACTGGCGGGCGGCGATGGGCTGGGGCGGGCGTCCCTTGCCGGTGGAGGTGAGGACGACGAAGCCGGGCAGGTCCTCCGCCTCGGAGCCGAGTCCGTAAGTCACCCAGGAGCCCATGGATGGCCGCCCGGCGATCTGCGACCCGGTGTTCATGAACATGTGCGCGGGATCGTGGTTGATCGCGTCGGTGGTCATGGACCGGATCAGGCAGATGTCGTCGCACACGGAGCCGATGTGCGGAAGGAGTTCCGAGAGTTCCATGCCCGCCTTGCCGTGACGGCTGAACTTGAACTGGGGGCCCTGGCAGAGGAGCTTCTGGCCCTGGAGCTGCGCCAGCTGCTGGCCCCGGGTGAAGCTTTCGGGCATGGGCTGGTCATGCATCGCCGCGAGCTTCGGCTTGGGGTCGAAGAGCTCGAGCTGCGAGGGGCCGCCGGCCATGGTCAGCCAGATGACGCGCTTCGCCTTGGCGGGATGATGGGCCGCGGGGAGCGCGCCCGGACCGGCCGTCGTGCCACGGGTCAGGAGGGAGGCCAGGGCGACGGCGCCCACGCCGCGTCCGGCGCCCCGGAGGAAGGCGCGACGTTGCAGGATGCGATGGTGCGCCTCCGGGCTCACGCGAGGATGCCGGCGATGGGCTTGGCGGGCTCGACGCCGGTCAGCTTGGCGTCGAGGCCCTGGAACTTGAAGGTGAAGCGCTCGTGGTCGACGCCGAGGCAGCGCAGCATGGTGGCGTGCAGGTCGTGCACGGTGCACACGTCCTTGACGGCGGCGTAGCCGAGTTCGTCGGTCTCGCCGTGCACGACGCCGCCGCGGACGCCGCCGCCGGCCAGCCAGACGGACATGGCCTTGTTGTGGTGGTCGCGCCCGCTGCCGCCCTGCGACATCGGGGTGCGGCCGAATTCGCCCGCCCACACGATGAGGGTCTCGTCCAGCATGCCCCTGCGCTTCAGGTCGGTGATCAGCGCCATGCACGCGCGGTCGATCTCCTGCGCCTTGAGCGCGACGCCGTCCTTGACGCCGCCATGGTGGTCCCAGTCCTTGTGATAGAGCTGGATGAAGCGCACGCCGCGCTCGGCGAGGCGTCGAGCGAGGAGGCAGTTGGAGGCGAAGGTCCCGTCGCCGGGGACGCAGCCGTAGAGCTCGAGGGTGCGCGCGTCCTCGTCCCTGAGGTCCATGAGTCCGGGCACGCCGGCCTGCATGCGGAAGGCCATCTCATACTGCGCGATGCGGGTCGCGATCTCGGGGTCGGCCACGAGTCCGTCGCGACGGCGGTTGAGCTCGGCGACGGCGGCGATGTCCGCGCCCTGGAGGTCGCGGCTGACGCCGGCGGGGCTGCCGAGGTAGAGCACGGGGTCGCCCTTGGACCGCAGCTGGACGCCCTGGTGCCTCGAAGGGAGGAAGCCGCTGCTCCACTGGCGCGCGGCGATGGGCTGGTTCTGCCCGCCCTTGCCGAGGGAGGTGAGCACGACGAAGCCGGGCAGGTCGTGCGCCTCGGAGCCGAGTCCGTAGGTCACCCAGGAGCCCATGGAGGGTCGCCCGGCGATCTGCGACCCGGTGTTCATGAACATGTGCGCGGGGTCGTGGTTGATCGCGTCGGTGGTCATGGACCGCACGAGGGCGATGTCGCCGAGGGCGGAGCCGATGTGCGGGAAGAGCTCGCAGATCTCAGCGCCCTCGCGGCCGAAGCGGGAGAACTTGTGCTGGGGTCCGAAGCACTTGAGCTTCTGGCCCTGGAGCTGGGCGAGCTGCTGCCCCTTGGTCATGCTCTCGGGCATGGGCTGGTCATGCATCGCCGCCAGCTTCGGCTTGGGGTCGAAGGTCTCGAGGTGCGAGGGGCCGCCGGCCATGGACAGCCAGATGACGCGCTTGGCCCGCGCCTTGTGATGGGTGGCGCCGAGGACGCCCGATTCGGCGCCGCGCGCGGTCATCGCGGCGAGGGCGAGGGCGCCGACGCCCTGGGTGGCGCGCCCGAGGAAGGCGCGCCGGGTGACGGCGGAAAGGATCTCGGAAGGCAGGTCAGTCACGGGTGACGGTCTCGTGCAGGTTGAGGAGGACGCGCGCGGCATGGGTCCAGGCGGCGAGTTCGACGGGGTCGCTCTCCTTCGGCGCGGGGCTGAGTCCGACCTGCAGGAGCTTCTTCGCGGACTCCGGATCGGCGCGGTAGGCGGCGCGCCGGTCGTTCAGGACTTTGCGCAGGGTGGCGAGCTCGGCGGCATCGGGCTCGCGCTGCACGGCCCTCCGCCAGGCCCAGCGCAGGCGCACGTCATCGTCACCTTCACGGGCGGCGGCCGCGGTTCCGAAGGCGCGCGCGGCCTCGACGTAGGTCGGGTCGTTCAGGAGGACGAGGGCCTGCTGCGGGATGTTGGAGCGGGTGCGCTCGGTGCATGATTCCTCGCGGCTCGGCGCATCGAAGGCCAGGAGGCTCGGATGCAGGAAGGAGCGCTGCCACCAGACGTAGAGTCCGCGGCGATGCTGGGCCTCGCCCTGGTCGTGCACGTACTCGCGCACGGGGAAGTTCAGGTTCTCCCAGTAGCGTTCGGGCTGGTAGGGCTTCACGCTGGGTCCTCCGACCTTCGGCACGAGGAGGCCGGACACGGCGAGGGCGTTGTCGCGCACGAATTCGGCGTCGAGCCTGAAGGGGGTCTGTCTGGCCAGAGCGCGGTTGTAGGGGTCCGTCTCGCGCTGCGCCTGCGTGGCGGTCGAGGCGCGACGGTAGGCGCGGCTGTTCACGATGATGCGGACCATGCGCTTCAGGTCCCATTTGCCGTCCATGAACTCGACGGCGAGCCAGTCGAGGAGGGGTTGGTTGGGCGGGAGTTCGCCTTGGGCGCCGAGGTCTCCGGGATTCTTGCTCAGCGCGGTGCCGAAGAACTGCATCCAGAGCCGGTTCATGGTCACGCGCGCGGTGAGCGGGTTGTCGCGGGAGACGAGCCACTGGGCGAGGTCGAGTCGGTTCGGCGCGCGGCCCTCGAGCTTGGCCTGGGGCAGGTAGTGGGGCAGGGCGGCCTTCACGATCTCGCCGGTCTCGTCCATCCAGTTGCCGCGGGGCAGGATGCGCACGGTCCGGGTCTGCGCGGCCTTGGCGGTGACGAGGGTCTTGGGGATGGCGGCTCGGAAGGCGTCATGGGACTTCTGCGCGGCCGCGAGGGCGTCGCGCTCGGTCTTCAGGGCCTCGGGATGGAGGGAGAGGTAGTAGTCGCGCACGACGTTCCTGTCGGCCGGGGTGCGCTTGTCCGCCGGGTTCTTCAGGATGGGGGCGGCCTGGGCGGCCAGCTTGGCATCGGGGTCCTTGCGCTTGGCCTTGGTCTTCTTGCCGGGGGTTTCCGGCGCGGTGAAATCTTTCTCCCAGGTCTCGATCGCGGGGGTGAGGGAAGGGTGGGCGGCCTCGAGCTTCTTGCGCGCCTGATCCACGGCGGACGCGAGTTCGGCCAGACGCGCGTCCTGCTCAGGGGTCGAGACGAGGATGCCCTCCTCGCGTCGCCCGATGTCCGGCTCATGCACGTCAGCGAAGAACGCGCCGAGGGAGTAGAAGTCCCTCATGGTGATGGGGTCGAACTTGTGATCGTGGCACTGGGCGCAGCCGGTGGTCTGACCGAGCCAGGCGGCCCCGACGGCGCGCACGCGGTCGGTCAGCATGCGCTGCTGGTAGTCCTTGGCCTGGGCGCCGCCCTCCTCGGTGGTGAGCAGGAGGCGGTTGAAGCCCGACCCGATGAGGGCCTCGCGGCCGCCGTCCGGCAGGAGGTCGCCCGCCACCTGCTCGAGGGTGAAGCGGTCGAAGGGCTTGTTGTCGTTGAAGCTCCGGATGACCCAGTCGCGGTAGGGCCAGACGTTGCGCGGGGTGTCGCTGTGATAGCCGATGGTGTCGGCGAAGCGCACGACGTCGAGCCAGGTGACGGCCATGCGCTCGCCATAGTGCGGGCTGGCCAGCAGGCGCTCGACGAGCCGGGGATAGGCGTCGGGCGAGGCGTCGTTCACGAAGGCGTCCACTTCCTCGGGCGTGGGCGGCAGTCCCAGGAGGTCGAGATGCAGGCGTCGGGCCAGGGTGCGGCGGTCGGCCTCGGGCCCCGGCGTGAGTCCGAGCGGTTTCAGTCCGGCTTCGACGAGATGGTCGACGCCCTCGGATCCGGCGGGAGCCGACGGTTTCACGGGCGGCTCATAGGACCAGTGCTGGCGATACTCGGCGCCCTGTGCGATCCACTTGCGCAGGACGGCCTTCTGGCGGTCATCGAGCTTCTTGTGCGAATCGGAGGGAGGCATCCGCTCCTCGGGATCTTCGGCGTCCAGTCGCTTGGAGAGCTCGCTCTCCTCAGGTTTGCCCGGAATGAAAGCCTCCTTGGCGAGGGCCGCGTCCCTCAGGTCGAGGCGCAGCTTGGCCTTGCGATGGCTGGCGTCAGGTCCGTGGCAGTAGAAGCAGTTCTCCGAAAGGATGGGCCGGACGTCGCGGTTGAAGTCCACCTTGTCAGGGAGAGGGGCCGCGGTCGAAGCGGCCAGGAACAGGGACAGCAGGGGCATGGGGTTCTTCGTGAACTTAGGAGACCGGCGGCAGGGATAAAGTTTTTATGAGAAGAAGCCCGGATGAGGGCGGAGGAGTTATGGATTAGGGGCAGGGGCAGGGACAGGGGCAGGGATACGGACAGGGACAGATTTTAAAGTTACCGAGACTTCAACGCTCTGCTTTGCACCTGACCTGCCTCCCACCTGCCTCCGGTTGTCCAGTACCTCTGAGCCTCCGTGCCTCTTCTTGTCTTCAGTCTGTCCCTTTCCCTGTCCCTCGCAGCATACCTTTGCCCTGTCTCTCTCTGGTCAACAGAGCCTCCGAGCCTCCGGGCCTCACGCTTATCAATCCCCAGCCCCAGCCCCAGCCCTAGCCCAAGATTCCTTTGACGATCTTGGCGGGTTCGACGCCGGTGAGGCGGAAGTCGAGGCCCTGGTGTCGGTAGGTGAAGCGCTCATGGTCGACGCCTAGGAGGTGCAGGACGGTGGCGTGCAGGTCCCTTACGTGCACGGGATCGGTGGCCACGTTGTAACTGAACTCGTCGGTGGAGCCGTGGGTGTGTCCCGCTTTCACGCCGCCGCCGGCCATCCACATGGTGAAGCAGCGGGGGTGGTGGTCGCGCCCGGCCTCAGGGCTGTCCCACTTGCCCTGTCCGGCGACGCCGCGTCCGAACTCGCCGCCCCATACGACGAGGGTGTCGTCGAGGAGTCCGCGGCGCTTGAGGTCGGTCACGAGCGCGGCGCTGGGCTGGTCGGTGTCGCGGCAGCGCGCGGTGCACCACGAGGTGAGGCGGCTGTGGTGATCCCAGTCGGGATGGAAGAGCTGGATGAAGCGCACGCCGCGCTCGATCAGGCGCCGGGCGAGGATGCAGTTGGCGGCGTAGCTGCCGGGGCGTCGGGAATCGGGACCGTAGAGCTCGAAGACTTCGTCGGGTTCGTCGGAGAGGTCGGTCAGCTCGGGCACGCTGGCCTGCATGCGGAAGGCCATCTCATACTGGCGGATGCGGGTCGCGACCTCGGGGTCGCCGGTACGCTCCAGGGTGCCTCGGTTGAGTTCGGCGAGTCCGTCGAGCATCTCGCGGCGGAGTCCGCGGGGCAGGCCCTCGGGGTCGCGCAGGTAAAGCACGGGATCCTTGGCGCTGCGCAGCTTCACGCCTTGGTGACGCGAGGGCAGGAAGCCGCTGCCCCAGTAGTGGTCGTACAGGGGCTGGTCGCTCGGCCTCTGCATGCGCGACAGAAGCACGAGGTAGTCGGGCAGGTCCTTGTTCTCGCTGCCGAGGCCGTAGCTGGCCCAGGAGCCGATGCTGGGGCGTCCGGGAATCTGGTTGCCGGTCAGGAACTGGGTCATGGCCGGCGCATGGTTGATCTGGTCGGTGTGCATCGACTTGATGAAGCACAGGTCGTCCGCGATCTTGCGCAGGTGGGGCAGCCATTCGCCGATGGTCGCGCCGGACTTGCCGCAGCGCTCGAACCGGGTCGCGCCGGGCTTGATCAGCTGGCGTTGGTTCGAGGTCATGGTGGTCAGGCGCTGTCCGCGTCGGACGGACTCGGGGAGTTCGGTGCCGGCGAGCTCGGCCAGGCCGGGCTTGTGATCGAAGAGCTCGATCTGCGAGGGGCCGCCGGACTGGGTCAGGAAGATGACGCGCTTTGCCTTGGCGGCATGATGGGGGAGGGAAGGGAGTCCGGGCTTCGGGCTCTCGGCCGCGGCCCGGGCGGCGAGGGAGCCGAAGGCCATGGCGCCGAGGGAGAGGCCGGCCTGCTGGACGAAGGTGCGACGGTGGAGGCTGAAGGGGTCCATGGTCAGGAGAGTTTGCGGAGGCGGATGGGATAGGTGGAGCCGCTGTTCCATTGGCAGACGATGAGGTCGCCGTCGGTCAGGACGCACACGTCGTGGCAGTTGTTGAAGACGGGAAGGTCCTGCAGCATGGGCTTGAGGCGTCCGTCCTCGTACTTCGGTTCGCCGCCGCCGGGGTTCGAGACGACGCGGTCGCGGTCATCAAGGATGGTGACGAATCCGCGCCCCTGCCACATGCGGTGGTCGTCGGGCCTGGCCCCGAAGCACACGCCGGAATAGAGGTGCCGTCCGGAGATCACGGGGCGGGAGACGTAGGCGCCGGGGAGGTAGACGCCCCGGACGTGCCTGCCGTCGAGGGTGAACCAGTTGAATTCGTTGCGGACGCGCTCGGTGCAGACGAGCAGGGGCTCGGGGCCGCGGTCGTCAATCGCCACGCCGTGCGCCTGCATGAACTTGCCGGGGTTGGTGGGCTGGGTGCTCTTGCCGCCGAACTTGCTGAGATACTTTCCAGCGCGGTCGAAGCGCAGGATGAACTGCGAGCCGTACCCGTCGGCCACGTGGATGCCCCCGGCCGCGTCCACGGCGACTTCGGTGGGGCTGTAAGGATCGTTGGCCCCGTAGGCGCCGCACTTGCGGGGGTCGGGCAGCTCGAGCACGGGCTTGCCGTCCAAGGTGCACTTGAGGATGCGGCCGGAGTTGGACGTGAGGTAGGCGTGCTCGGCGTCGTCGGCGCCCTTGGCGAGGGTGAGTCCGTGCCCTGACTTGAGGCCGAGGCTCCAGGCGGCCAGCACGTTGCCCTCGGTGTCGAAGACGAGGACGTCGTGCTTGGGATGGTTGGTGATGAGGAAGAGGCGTCCGTCGGCGGACTGGCACATCTCATGGCAGTCCTTGACGGGATGCACGGCGGGGTCGGCCTTGCACCACAGCTTGTCCACGCGGTAGCGGAACGCGCCATGGCCGATCACGGCGCCCTGATGCGCAGGCTCAGGCTTGCCCTGCGCAAGCAGGCGCGACGCGGCCAAGGCGCCGATGCCGGCGGTGAGGAAGCTGCGACGGGAGAGGGGATACATGGGGAAGATGGAGGATGGAAGATGGTGGATGGAAGATTATGGATGGCGGATGGATGATTTGGGACGAACCTCGGTCTGGTTTGCAGGCGCCTCGATGCCTCCATTCCTGCCCCTGTCCCTGCCCCTGCCCCTGTCCCTGCCCCTGTCCCTGCCCCTATATATAGATCTCCTTTCACTCATGCGTGATCGTCTCATCGAGGTTGAGGACGAGGCTCGCCACGAGGGTCCAGGCGGCTAGCTCGGCGGGATCGACGCCGGCCGGAATCCTGCGCTGGCCGACGTCGAGGAACTTCACGGCGGCGGCCGGGTCGGCGCGATAGGTCTCCCGCGCCTTCATCAAGGTGGACCCGATGAGGGCGGCCTCGCGGTCGTTCGCCTCACGGGTCAGGACGCTGCGATACAGGAACTGGATCCGGGTCGCGTCACCGCTCCGCTTGAGCGCCCCCGCCGCGAGGGCCTGCGAGGCCTCGAGGAAGGTGGCGTCGTTCATGAGGGTCAGGGCCTGCAGGGGGGTGTTGGTCCGGGGCAGTCTGACTTCGCAGGTGCGACGCTGCGCGGTGTCGAACAGGAAGGTGGGGGCGATGGACCGTCGCCAGAAGGCGTACAGGGTGCGTCGATACTGGGCGGGTCCTTCGCTGGACTCATACTTGAAGCGGCCCATGAAGAGCTCCTCCCACACGCCGTCAGGCTGGTGCGGCCTCACGGGCGGGCCGCCGAGGACGGGATGCAGGAGGCCGGAGGCGCGCAGGGCGGCGTCACGCAGCATCCAGCTGGGCAGTCGGTAGCGTGAGCCGCGCGCAAGGAATCGGTTGTCGGGATCCTTGGCGAGCAGGGCGGGGGTGACGGAAGAATCCTGACGGTAGGTCTCGCTGGTCACGATCAGGCGGAGGAGCCGCTTGATGTCCCAGCCGTTCTCACGGAAGTCGACGGCGAGCCAGTCCAGGAGTTCGGGATGGCTGGGGCGCTCACCCTGCAGTCCGAAATCCTCGACGCTCCGGACGATGCCGTTGCTGAACAGGAGCTGCCAGAGGTGGTTCACGGCCACGCGCGCGGCCAATGGGTTCTCTTTCGCGGTGATCCAGCGGGCGAGTCCGGCCCGGTCCTTGGGCAGGTCCTGCGGCCAGGGCAGCACGGCCGCGGGCGCGTCACGGCCGACTTTGTCGCCATGCTTGTCCCACACGCCCCGGACGAGGACGAAGGTGTCACGCGGCTGCTTGCGCTCCGCCAGGACCATGACGTTCACCTTGCCGGCCCGCGCCTTGATGTCGTCGAAGTCGCGCTGCGCGCGGTCCAGGGCCGCCCGCGCCTCACGGTAGGGACGATGGTCCGCCAGGAACTGGCTGAAGAGGTCCTCGCGGAGTTTCGGATCCGCCGCTCCGGTCACCTTGGCGAGGCGTTCGAGCGGGGTGACGCCGACGGACGCCACGGCGGGTCCGGCCTCGTCGGTCACGGACAGGCGGAAGCGGCCGATGTTGCGGTCGCCGAGGGTGGAACGCTGACGGAGCTCGATGATCATCTCCTCGTCGGCTCCGAGGGTCAGCGGTTCGGCCAGTCGGTAGACGGCGGTGTGCGGGGCCTTCTTGTCGGCTCCGATGGTGGTCCAGCCGTTGCGGGGATCGTCATCGAGGGTGTCCTTCACGTCGCCGTAGTTGCCGTTCTTCTTCTTGTCGGCTCCGACGTCGGCGACGGCGGAATCGAGGGCGATGTCCCGGATGAGGGAGTTGCCGCGGGTGCGGACCTGGACTTTGAGGTCGGTGAGCAGGAACTCGCCGTCCTTGCCGCGTGAAAGCGCGCCGTCGGTGTGCGAAGGATGCGGAAGCACTTCGAGGCGCAGGCCGGCGACGCGTCGTCCGCGCGGGGTGGTGATGAAACGGTATTCGTCCTGGTTGGGGTGAGGTCCGGATGCCTGCACGGCGAAGTCGGGCTCCTGGGTCAGGACGGTGCCTTCCGCGGTCTCGAGGGTCTCAGCCTTGATGGGACGCCAGCTGGCGTGCCCGCCGGCGACGCGCTCGGTCGCCTGCCTGAGCCAGTCCGCGAAGGGAGCTTCGGCCGTCTTGCGCGCAGCCGCTTCCGCGGGCTTGGCCGCTTCGATCAGCGCCTTGGCTTCGTCGAGCGCCCGCGCCGCGAAGGGCGACTGGTAGGGCATGAAGGGCCTGGCTCCGCCGCCGGCCTTGCCGTCCTCATCGATGCTGTTGAAGAAGGCGGTGAGGGAATAGTACTCGGACTGCGAGACGGGGTCGAACTTGTGCGAATGGCACTGGCAGCAGGCGAGGGTGAGTCCGAGCCAGGTCGAGCCGACGGTGTTCACGCGGTCGATGACGTAGTCGACGCGCGACTCCTCGGGGTCGCGGCCGCCCTCGCCGTTGGTCATGTGGTTGCGATGGAAGGCGGTGGCGAGCTTCTGCTCGGGCGTGGCGCCGGGCAGGAGGTCGCCGGCGAACTGCTCGAGGGTGAACCGGTCGTAAGGCAGGTTGCGGTTGAAGGCGTCGACGACCCAGTCGCGCCAAGGCCAGTTGTTGCGCGTGGAGTCGGACTGGAAGCCGTCGGTGTCGGCGTAGCGCGCGGCGTCGAGCCACCACATGGCCAGGCGCTCGCCGTAATGCGGGGAGGCGAGGGCGCGGTCGACCATCCGTTCGTAGGCCCCGGGCGCCTTGTCGTTGAGGAAGGCCGAGGCCTCCTCCGGGGTCGGCGGCAGTCCGGTGAGGTCGAGGTGCACGCGTCGCACGAGGACGTGCGCGGGGGCCTGCGGCGAAGGCTTCAGTCCCTCCTTGGCGAGACGGGCGCGGATGAAGGCGTCGACGGGGTGTCCCTCGACCTGGCGCTTCACCGGCGGCTCGAAGGCCCAGTGCTTCCCCCACTTGGCGCCCTCGGCGATCCAGCGCCGGAGGATGTCGACCTCCTCGGGCTTCAGGCGCGGCTTGTGCGACTTCGGGGGCGGCATCACCTCGTCGGGGTCCTGGCTGACGATGCGTGCGATGAGGTCGCTGCGCGCAGGGTCGCCCGGCACGACCGCGCGCACGCCGTCGTTCTCCGCGGTGGCGCCCTCGAAGGTGTCGAGTCGGAGGTCGGCCTTGCGGTGCGATTCGTCCGGTCCGTGACAGGAGAGGCAGTTCTCCGAGAGGATGGGCAGGACGTCGCGGCTGAAGCTCACGGGCTCGGCCGCCCACGCGAGGGTGGCGAACAGGAGGGGCGCGGACGGGGTCAGCCGGGACATGGTCGGATTATCCCCCACGGCCTGAGTTTTTAAATGGCGGACGTCCGGGCGCTGGTTGTAGTATCCGACCATGTCCAAGGAGCCCGAGACGCGTTTCCTGGTGTCGCTGCACTCGACGCCGGCCCCGGCGCACCAGGACGTCTTCTACACGGTGCCTCGCGCCGGGCATCTCCAGGCCTCGCCCTCGCATCGCATCAGCCGCGACCGCTACCCGGGTCACGAGCTGATTCTCTGCCTGTCCGGTCGCGCCTGGACGCGCGTCGCCGGCCGGACGCACGCCGTCGGGCCCGGCGACTTCGTGTGGCTCAACTGCCACCACCCGCACGAGCATTGGGCGGAGCCGTCGGACCCCTGGGAGGCGATGTGGGTCCGCACCGAAGGTCCGCAGCTGGCGAAGCTGTCCGAACTGATGTCGGTCCGCACGGCTCCGGTCATCACGGGCGTGGATCGCAAGGAGGCGGTCGCGGCCTTCAAGGAGGCTTTCCGTCTCGTCGCTGACCGTGCTCCTGAATCCCCGGCGCGTCTCCATGCCGTCGTGGCGCGGTTGCTCGCCGTGGTCTGCGCCGCCCGCGCACGCTCCGGCGACGCCGCGCCCGACGTCCCTCCCGCGCTCGCCAAGGTCGTCGAACGGATGCGTCTTTTCTATTTTGAAAAGCACAGCTTGGAGGGCCTCGCCAGGCTGGCCGGCCTGAGCCCAACCCATTTCACGCGCGTCTTCCGGGCCGCCTTCGGCACGAGTCCGATCGACTGGCTGCGACGGGAGCGCATCAGCCAGGCGAAGCGACGGCTCGCCGGCACCGACGACGAGATCAAGGAGATCGCCGCGCAGGTCGGTTTCGCCGACCGCTACTTCTTCAGCAAGGACTTCAAACGTCACACCGGCATGACCCCCGGCCAGTATCGAGCCCGTGAGCAGGGAAGGGTGGAGTGAGCGCGGAGGCGTTGTCTTTTAGGGACAGGGGCAGGGACAGGGACAGGTTTAAAGACCTAGGGGCAGGGACAGGGGCAGGGACAGTCGTTGCACAATCCATTTAACTGCCTCTCGTGTTTTAATTGCCCCTCCCCCTCGAAGCATACCTTTGCACCTTTGCACAGGAGCTCCGCTCCGATTTGCACCTGTTGCATCTTCCCCGTTTCCCCCTTGTCACCGTGCCCCCGTGTCCCCTCGTGGCTTCGCCACCGCGCAGGTAGGGACGTGATTGCCATCACGTCCGTGGGCGGACGCTCGTCATACGTTCTGTGACCTTGCCCGGCGCCAGGCACGTGCGTCGTCGAACGGCGGCCATGGCAATGGCCGCCCTACCTCTGATCCTCCGTGCCTCCAGTTGTCTTCGGCCTGTCCCTGTCCCTGCCCCTGTCCCTCGCGTGCGCGGCTCAGCCGCGCACGCGTTCACACCTTCCACCCGTCCCGGTATTCCTTGCGGACGAGGGCGTTGGCTGCCTTGTGATTGGCGATCCGGAGGGCGTCGGCGTCCCACTTGAGT
>Ga0194115_10004684_pt1 | contig 14568 bp, 10 predicted proteins | sample TA2MahsurfametaG_3_FD_148656 | JGI IMG/M metagenome (GOLD analysis project Ga0194115, IMG submission 148656) | Freshwater microbial communities from Lake Tanganyika, Tanzania - TA2015002 Mahale S4 surface | ecosystem: Environmental > Aquatic > Freshwater > Lake | place: Tanzania: Lake...
CAATTCGTTCCAAAGCATTCTTCGGAGCTATAGTCGTCAACAACCAACAACAACAAAAAGCTTGAGGATTTTTTTTAAAAAAATTGGTTAATCACTTACGATCCACGTTTCGGAAGCCTTAAGACGAGGACTACACCCCGTCATTCACCAAGAGAAAAAAAGAAAACTACCGACCCAATTCTTCCCCCCTCTTCCTTTGCACAAACCAGACTCCCTCGTCGACGATCGGATGTCATCCATCAACCTCATCTCACCCGAGGGATAAGGTGACTACTTCATCATATCGATCACTTGAACTTCCGATCCGGTTTCCACATTTTTTCTCTTGAACAAGTGAAAAATTTGGATCAACGTACTGTCCCGTTGAATGCCTTCTCGTTCCGCACATGATTGGAGACTCAGTTCTCTCTTGGCTGGGTTCGATGGATTTACGTCATGATTCGTTTCAATTTCCTTGGTTTCAATCATTTTTGAAAAGTCGAAGTTCTAGAGCCTGCTGGCGTTCTTCCTCCAACTGCCCGAAGTAGTAAACCACTATTGCTCTCAACACTCGGAGGTTTCGAAAGTGTCGGTCGCCTGAGCGAAAGTGAGGAAGTTCATGTAGAACTGGACGCAGTCCATGTTCCTTGCACAAAGCTTCACTTGATAATCTCTTGGCTTGAAGGACGGATACAAATCTCTCTTCATCTTCTTCACGTTCGTGTGACCCCCCCCGTCGGACAACTCCTCCATACGGTTTCGACAATCTGCTCAAGGAGAATTCCACCACCTTGAGAGCTACGACCCACCTTAGGGTGAATACTCTCAAGTACTGTTTTCAATATCTGTATTCTGTCTTCGGCCTCCTTCAAGGCCGATTTTTCTTTTCCCCCCGTCCACTTCGCCAACCAAACTGAATCCTTGTACAGACCGAAATGATAACTTTGAGGACTTCCATGGTGGGAAAAGAACTCAAGAAGAAACAGAACCGTATCGGTGAATAGACAAGGAGTTCTTTTCATCGAGTTATCTGACTGTGAAGATCGAAAGTAAGCGAAATTTACTGTCAGAACTTCAAGCAGCAGGACAAGATAAGTGTACAACAACCTCCAACTTAGTGCATTCGTGACACCGATCTTTTGTCTACGATATGATAACAGTGACTCTGATGGTACTATAGGTACTAATAGTACACATAAACTGATAGGAAACCTCCGTAGCTACCATATACATACCTTGCCGTATATAACTCTCTACGGTATGCAACCAATCAGGTGTCAGTTGGGGACACTGATTTCAGCATCAACGAAATTGCGCCAGCATCGCCACAAGACCATCAAATCTTCTGAAAGGGATATCTCCGTCACACTCTTTACTCTCTACCCAGAGCTGGGTAGTAGTACACTTTGACCAGAAGGTATCGCATTCATCGGGGTGACAGAAATCTTGTCCTTAATATCAAACAACCGTCGATTTCTGTCTCCTTGGCAACTAAGGGCAAGTTTGTGTCCATAAAGCCTTGAAGATCGAGCATGAAAGGGTACAACAATTTCTCAAATGAAAGCCTCGAAAAGCGAAGATGATATGCATCGACTGGATCGCGAGGAGAGTTTGTTTGCAAATCCTTCGTTGCCACCAAATTCCTTAGCGAGTTATGGTGCTCTTCCGTCGAAACATCGATTTGTGGCGCCGAAGTCAGTGCGTCGCTCCCCTACATCCGCCGACGGAACATTCGGTGGCGGTGGTGGGGGACCGTCCAATATTTATCAAACCTACCGACTAAAACCTCACCCCCAACATTTAATTGTCCACCATCGAGAGGATAGTGAAGATGATGACGAGGACTCCATGGATGATGATGCCTTGCTTTATGCGAAGGAACGATTGTTGGAGAAGGCAGCACACTTTGAATTACCCTACGAGGCAGATCGAGGATATCGAGCCACACAATTTCGATTCTGTTCGACGGGACGACCACATATGCGAGCCATGCACGCTAGTTGGATATGTTTCTTTGCGAGCGGTGCCTGTCAATTCGCGATGGCACCATTACTCCCTCAACTTCAAAAATCACTTCACCTGAGCAAACAGGATGTCTGGTGGACCCATGTCGGAATGATGGTGGGTGGGATACCCATGAGATTTTTATTAGGACCTCTCTGTGACAGCTATGGCCCACGACTGGTCATGGTATGGATCGTAGCCCTATGTGCGATTCCATGTGCTATGAGTGGATTGGTGGTGGTAAATATGGCTTCACTTCTTGGCGTACGATTTATGATGGGAGCGATGGATGCTTTCGTACCATGCCAGTGTTGGATAACCAGTCAATTCGTTAGAGAGGTCGGTGGGACGATCATGGCTGTTGCTGGTGGGCTTGGTGCCAGTGGTGCCGGCTTTACGCAGTTGGCTGTGGGATCGTTGTTTGCTATGTGCCTTCAGTGGACGTCAAACGATTCCGATCTTGCCTGGCGGATAACTCTTGTTTTTCCCGCCATCTTTGCATTGTTTGTGGCATGGTGGTCCTACGCGGCGAGTGATGATTGCCCCCTTGGGAACTTTGTGGATGTGAAACGAGCAGGACTTATGATGGAGCGATCGGCGGTTGACTCGTTCCGATCCGGAGCCTTTAACTTCAATTCCTGGCTTCTCTTTTTGCAATTTGCAGGATGCTGCGGGGTAGACTTCACCATGTGCAATGGTTGTGCTCTCTACTTCCACCATCGGTTTCATCAAAGTATCCAAGCTAGTGGTGCGATTGCTTTCGTGTATGGGTTTGCAGCCATCTATGCACGAGGGCTTGGAGGATACATCAGCGACTTGCTAGGTGATTCATTTCAGTTACAGGGCCGATTATGGATCCACCTTGGCTTCATGCTCGTTCAAGGAGCATTGAACATCTTCTTCGCACGAACAGGTGATCTCAATGAAAGCATCATGATCATGGTCATCTTTTCAGTTTTCGTTCAGGTATGTTGAGGATGGAATTCGGTCCCGATAGCATGAAGTCTCCGAAAATCACTGACTTGTTTTTCTGTGCCTTTTTCGTTTAGATGTCCATGGGAACTTGCTACGGAGTCGTTCCCTACGTGGATAGTCCGAATATTGGATCAGTGGCTGGGATAGTAGGTGCAGGAGGAAATGTCGGAGCCGCCATTCTGGGTCTTTTCTTCATCACTTACGAATATGAAACGGCTATGGAATACATGGGCTGGTTTACTATTGTCACTGGTCTCTTGACATCACTAATAGTTATCAAGGGCTATCGTGGTATTCTCTTTGGTGATGACAAGGACGACTCGAATCGACATCAATACAGTCCACTTTTGGTACCCAAAATGGGCCACTCGCCTCATTTAGTGAAACTTCGACCGAAGCGAAGAAATGGACCGGGTCCCTTGTAATTTTCTTGTCTTTTGCAGCATCATGTATGAGTCTTTTCTTTGTCTCCCCCATCTAAATATGAAAGGGTTTAAAGTTAATGGCGTGATATGTCCTCGTATGGTAGCTTCCGTTCCTTTCTGCCTAGTTTCTAAAGACAGTAGTGCGTATGTACGGTATACGACGAGTGATTTGTCGGGAATGCCTTGAGGCATGTACATAGTTGTCAACTGGCATAGGTAGGTACCGTATCTAATGTAGGTAGCCGGAACGCTACCCCACCTGCATGTTCGCCATTCGCCATAAGGAAATTCCCCCCGTCGAGGTCCAGACGCCAACCACGGAGATCCACTTAATTTTTGGCTGTATATCCGAAACCAAGACAAAAACGCTTCTTGTCAACCTAGTCAATCCTTTTTCATCTTGACAAATCGGCCTCTATAACATAGAAATCATTCTGTCCTCATCGTTGGGACCATATATCCCATCATTTTCGTACTTCGTTCGGTACCGACAGCAGTTCCTTCGGTTCTGCACCGCTTTAGTTCGAAAAGAGGGTTTATTTTTCAAAGGCCTGTAGCAGCTGCAGTAGTAGGACCTTCGTCTTCGTCATTTCATTTCGTCACCATCATGACATCGACGTCGGATGAGACAACCAACAAAACGACGACGACGACGATCCAGGAAGGTTCTACTACCATGACCTTCCCCGCAGATCAGGAATCTACTGTCTTCTATAATCCAGTTCAAGTTCAGAATCGTGATCTTAGTATCCTTATGATTTCTCTATATGCAGAACGACGAGCCGTCCGAAAGGCGGTCAAACAAAAACGGAAGGAATTACAGAAAGAGAAACCAAGTAAGGAAGACCTTGAAGAACAACTCGAGAAATATGAGAAATCAATCAATCCTACAGAATTATTAGCACAACAGGATGCTTCGACGACTGGATTGACTATTCTAGAAGCGTTGGCAGCATCAGGTCTACGATCTGTCCGATATTGGAAGGAAATTGTCGGTATCCGACACGTGACGATTAATGATCTGGAGGCTGCCGCAGTAGAGCGAGCTAAAGATAATTTACGGAATAATCATTTGGAATCGGTCATCTTGGAATCCAATGAAAGTCGGGATCATGGGATATGTGTCAACCATGGTGATGCAACGCATGAACTATACATCTCCCGTCGGCCACAACAAACGATCATCCCAACGCCGACCCAAGCCAAGCAACAACCAATGTGGGATGTGATTGATTTAGATCCCTACGGCAGTGCATCACCCTTTTTAGATGGTGCCGTACAGGCAGTAGAAAGTGGTGGTCTACTCTGTATTACCTGTACCGATATGGCGGCCTTGGGTGGATCCCATCCCGATACGGCCTATGGACGGTATGCTGCTCTACCAATCCAATCTGCACGGTACCTACAAGAATTAGCATTACGAATCCTTCTCTATACAGTCGCAGTATCGGCTGCTCGGTATGGACGAACCATCCGTCCTATTTTGAGTGTTGGGATGGCATTCTATGTCCGTATCTTTGTTGAAGTCCACGATGACAAACGGGGTGTACAGGATTTGTCCCTAAAAATCGGTCATGTCTACCAATCATCCAAGTGTCCTACCTTCATAACGCTCCCACATGGACAAATGGGAGGGAAAAAGGGGAATGTCTATCAATCGATCCGATTACATCCGTCCAAGTGTCCAGAAACGGGTAGTAATTTCAAGGTCGGTGGTCCCATGTGGTTAGGTCCCCTACACGATCAGACCGTCGTCAAGACAGCATTAGAACGTTTGACACATGAATCAGGATCGTCTCCTAAAATGGAACTAATTGCGACACGGCAACGTCTTTTGGGTCTATTGACGAGTGTCGCCGAAGAAATCGATACACCCCTATATTACACCGTACCGGACTTGGCGAAGGCATTGCTTTGTAGTTGTCCACCATTGAAGACGATAAAGGCGGCGTTTCTAAATGCTGGTTATGAAGTCAGTGGATACCACAAACAACCTGAAGCATTGAAAACGAATGCCCCCAGTAACGTCGTTTGGGATATCTTTCGAGCATGGGCGAAGGAACATCCACCGAAGAAGACACCTATCGATGGGAGTGCAGCTCAAATGATTTTAGGAGTTGAACCGACTATCCAAGTCGACTTTAGGATCCCCGAATCGATGAAGGAACAATCAGGGCCGGCAAGATTTCCTTTAAATCCAGAAAAGAATTGGGGTCCCAAACGTGCTGCTACTGGACACAAACGAACTGCAAGAGATGGGGATGACAAACCGACGGATGCACCTTCCACAAAGAAGGCAGCTCCCAGTGGTAGCGACTAAATTCCGATCACGATGTGAGAAAAACGAATAGGGATGAATACCCGGTCATCAATTATTAACCACGATGCCCTCATTGGTCGGAACCAGCCCACTCTCCGCACCAACTAGTATGCTTTCCCATTTCTGGTTAGGAAAATATTGTTCTCTCCAGTTCACGGCACTGGTAAGATCTTCAGTCTTGGATAGCTACCGTGCCTTGACGAAAACTTGCTCACCGAAAGTTGGTCGGAATTCTTCACGAGGAGGAAAATACAACGAAGTCGGAACGACTTGTGAACCGGTAAAGGCGAAAAGAAAACACAATAATTTTTTGTGTTTTGTTTTCCTCCCACGTACGACATATACGGTTCAAGGAAAGAATCATTCTTTATTAGTCGATTGACAAGAGAGGATTAACTTCTAAGTCACAGGCAGTTATCAAGAGTATATTTTAGGAAATGGGGAATTACTTTTGAAAAAACACTCGTGGACTCCCTTGGAGAGTATTCATGTGTCCTTTTTTGGGGGGGTTCGAGGGACGTCTTTGGCACACCCCACGAAAATCATCCATTACACAGTTAGTACTCGTAAAGAAAGTGAGGATTGTCAACAACGAAGAAGGAACTTACAGACAACCAGATTACCGGCACTGTAAGGTGTAAGGCCACAGAATATATTTCGATCGTCATAGATCCTGGCATAGATAGGAAAATTTCAGGGTGGTATCATACGGATACCCAAAGCCTACGGATTTTCCTACTACTTTTTGTTCGCTGTTCAGGTCGTAAAAAGCGACCGTCCAGACGCGAAATCTACAACCACATACATTTCCTCTCCAATCTTTTTGACATCGATCTCATAATCCTTGTTACCTGTTGACCAAGCATCGTCACAGTACCGTTTTGGAAAAAAACGAATCTCTCTCTTTATCTACCTCTCTCTTTCGCTTTTGTCTACCATGAGGAAAACCAACATATCGCTTCTCCTTTCTTCTTCTTTCTTCTTTTTCGTTTATTATGCCTGACTACTAATTTCAAACCATCCAAAATCATCTTGTATATCATGAACATGATGATCGATAGACCATTGTTCATAATCGGTACAAAGTCCTTCTTGAATAATATCTGATACTGTGACGACTTCATTGGGTTGATAATGATTGTCTTCACCCTTATCTCGATAAAGGACTTCACCTGGTTGACTTGATTTGACTGGTGAATTTAAAAAGGAACAACATTCCTTCGTCGTTTTTGCAATATTCTCATGTTGACATAAACGTTCATGGGTCTGTTTCCCTCGTGTACTACTTGGTAATTTCGTTATGGGGATATATCCCCAATGGACACCACCAATGACATTCGGTATCGAATCGAATTCATCTTCTGTCAATGTCGGGATTAAATTATATTCACATCCCTGACAATCTAAATTCAATACATCCATCATATGTGGTGTTGATGTTGTTCTCGATACATCGACATCGACTTGTGCCAAAATATTTTTTAATTTTTGCAATCGGACAATCAATTCAATATCATCTTTTCCAAATTCGGTAGCAGGTGTCCATGATCGTGTTGAGGATGTTGATGTTGGACGCCACATTAATTTTGCAACCATATTATCTTCTTCATCATCATTCGGACCAACACCTGCCATAATGACCTTAATATTATGTAATTCATTCTTGGATAAATTACAACGTAAATTCAATTCCTGTAATAACCAATTGGGTGAGGCAGGTTCAATACTAACAATCTTCGCAGTCGGATATTTTTGTGCCACTGCCAAGGTCGTTAAACCTAATCCTGAACCGACATCGACAAAAAGTTTCTTCTTCGTATCGTCTCCCGTCAATGATGTTTGAAGGGAATCCAAAATATCCTTTTGTTCATTCTTCAAGGTATTCATGACATAGGTCATTCCAGAATCTAAGGGTGGTGCCCATAGTGAATAGGATCGATCATAAATTTGTTGTAGACTTTTTTCTTGTGCCAGATCCAAAATCTTCTTTAAGAGTTCGACATTAGTAATTTGTGCCCGTGCGGATGTCCATAGGTCTAATAATGTCCGACGTTTCAAACCAGACGCGTCACACTTGTATTGTTTGACAATTTCTTCGGGTGGATTTTCCATGGCTGCTAGACAAAAGAGATGCCGTCCTCTCCACGAACGATATAAATACGAATCTGGATTATATCCTCCTCCATCTCTTCCGTAGGCATCATCAAAATGCATCATATCATCTGCATTCGAATTGCCCATATTCTTATTCCCATCATGATGATTCTTCGCTGCCTCTCGACCCCAACTTTGTTTCTGTTGTTGTTGTTGTTGTTGTCCATTATTTCTTGGTTTGTTTGCAAAATCATCATCTCTTTCAGGAATCTCATACTGTCCCGCTGCATCCTTGTTATTGTTGTTATTGTTCGCCTTTGCTGCTTGACTATCGGCCTTTTTCTTATCTTGGAAGGGAGAGTAATCCAAACCATCATCGGCATGTTGTTGTAGTTGTCGTCGTCCTCCATAATCTGTCGACAACCTTCTCCTTGGGTCTTGTTCTGATTTTTCACCACCATCTGCTGTCTTTTGTCCCATTTCCTCACCACCACCACCACTCATACTTTGATATGGCTTCGTAGGATTAAGATTCATGACCGTTTCACAATCCAATGTCTTTAGGATATCCAATGCCATGGCATTCTGTCCATCATTCGCACGATGACGACGACCACCATTATTCCCACCACCACCAGTCGTCGTTGTCGTATCGACATTCTTCGATAGGAGGTCGTTCTTCTTCTTCTTATTGTCTATTCCATCTTCTTCATTTTCAATCATCAAATTAGGATGTGGCTTTCGTAGGATACCTGATAAACGTCCACCACCCTCCTTGGATAGACTTGGATCTAACGATGGTGAAGCTAATAGACCAAATAGGAAGAACATTCCAACACAAAGTCCTACAAGGACTAAAATTCCTAATCGTTCCTTATCCATATCTTGGAAGGATGGCATAATCGTCGATGGACCCATGTCCTGACCACGTCGACGAACTTGATATCCCTGTTTGGCTTTCCGAATCGAGACCATGATGTTGTTATGGGGTCGCTTGTGGATGTGAACTACAACTTTGTATGTTTTTCTCCTCTCTCTATGTACCTATGTGCGCCGGAGTGTGTGAACGAACAGCAGGAAGACTGTTTATGATTGACAGTGAATAAAGAAGAGTATCCTTCCCTTGATTGTCTTGTGCGTGAGTGTGTGGATGTGTCAAGAAATGTAGTACAGTTCTACAATGACGGAGAAATGTCCCGTTTTCGTCGTTCGGCCTGCCGCTAGCTTGTACAGTTTTAGCGTATGCTGTGGAGGGCCGTCGGGATCTTTGTCTCACACGATTACGGTATTTGGATCCTCGAGGAGGCGTTTTTGCCTGCCGGTGCTGGCATTTCTTATTGAATCGGACCCCCGGATGTTGCCCGTCCGTTGACATTCATCGCATTGCGTCGTTTGGATATATGCATACATACTACATAGGTACGAGATATACCTTTTACCGGAAGTCTAGTCTAACAAGTCAAATTTTGATCACCTTCGTAACATAGTACTCACTCACTTGACAGTTAACTTTGTCGATTCTCTACTCTAGGCGACATGCAGAGATTATCTGCGCTGCTGCTCTAGAGAGAGGTATACGAATAACGACAAACAAAAGCTAAACTAGCTAATCAAGTAGCAAAGTCGTGGAATGAAGAGGTATCCAACAACCAAAATGCTAGCTAGCGTTTCTTCTTTCATGCCCTTGGTGACTTGTGGACGGCGCCGTTTCCCCGTACCCCACCCACACAGGTGCTCATACTAGTACGGGGCCAATAAATAGGATACATTGCATTTTGCATTGGCAAGAGACAATACTTTTTAATAAAAAAATAAATTAGGAAGGATGCCATCGTTGTCACCTTGAAAGGATACCGATGGTATCAAATCCCTCCGCCCGATGTCGTCCATGCCTTTTTACTTTCTTCTTCTTCTCTTTTAACCTTCCTTACTGGTAAGGACGAATAGGCCCATCATCCCAACCAAGACATATTTCAATACGGGATAATCATTCAATGCGATTGTCACCATACCGACATATCGGAGTGTACCGACTGCCTTACCTAAAATATCTTCCCGTTCTAACCATAATTGTCCAGGTGCATATAATCCACGATCATCGACACGATTATTATCACCCTTTGTTAATAATTCCACATGTCCAGTCGCATTCTGATGGACCTTTAATATACGATGGACGATAGGGATATCACGATCCTTAATCTTAAAGACGACGACATCCCCCACACCCACTTCTTGGACGGCATTATTCAAAAAGAGAATATCACCCCGTTGAAAGGCAGGTTCCATCGATCCAGATAATACGACGACGACGGGTGATTCCGACTTTTTTTAAAGGAAAGAAGGAAGGGGGGAAAACAGAGTGAGAGATTGGAAGAGGAATCCCAAGAACAGATAAAGGAGCGAAACGTGTTCCAATCACAAGGCATCCAATGCAAACCCAAAATGCTCTTTGATTATCGAAATCATTATATACGAACGAACCAAGTTTCTCGTTGGGGGTATACTCTTTCTTTCCTTTCTTTCGCAACAAAAAAACCACTATGACAAGTGTCATCTTGACATTGCCCCAACAGAAAATATATGGAACCAAAACAACCACCACAACATCTTACCTTGGTCAGAAACATTAGACCCTTCCAAATCATAAGTGCTGAAAACACAATCATGGCTAAATTCAATAATTGAAATGTCAATTGTCGTTTGTTTGCCCAGAGCTTCTTAAGCTCTAGGATTTGTTTATCAATCATATCCTTGATCATTGTGTTGTTGTGTGGATCGGAAAAAAATGGCTTTTTAGAAAGTGTCTGTGTTGTGTAGATGGATAAGGCTAGTCCCGAACGAAAGGAAAGAACAAACTAAAAGAGGGGAGGATGTCGACTCAATCGGTGGGAGTTTGAAAAACACCAAAGCAGGAAGTCCAAGCACAAAAATGGTATGGAGGAGGGACCCTGCCATCATGGTCGTTGTCGTCCGGGGAGTCGGTGGTTTGGGGGTTTTGGGAGGGAACCCGCTTGACGAGCTCCACGTGGACAATTTTTTCAGAACGACTACACGGACTCAAACTACAGGATTGGAAGAGACCGAGAGAAATCTCTTGAGCTAGAGAGAGAGGTAAGTGTCTTTACTTTTTCCCATTACATTAAGCATACCTTCCTAGTTTCCTTTATTGATGATTCTGTTTCTTTTCAAAAATCATCAAACATTCAATATGCTTCGTTTGGGGGAATAAATCAAAGGGTTGTGTCGAGATGATGTCATAGCCACCAATTTCGACAATCCCCTTCGCATCCCGAGCTTGTGTCGATGGCCCGCAACTCATATAGACGATCCGTTGAGGACTATATTCATAGAGCTGTGACAAAAAATCTTCCGAACATCCCTTCCGGGGTGGATCTAATACGACGACGGTCGTTTCACGTGGGAAATCTTGAACACGTTGATCTTCAAATCCACGGATCGTAATGGCTGGTGGACTTTGAAAGATCGCTTCTGCACTTGCCGCAACAAATTGACAATTATCAATCCCATTCCTATCTGCATTCGCGGTTGCTTCACCAATCGCCTTTTCATTGACTTCAATCCCAACACATAAATCAAAATGTGATGCTGCACTCAATGCGAATAGTCCCGATCCACAATAACAATCAATGAGATGAGTCGGTCGTTTCCCATCTGCTGCCGTGGGTAACGTCGCAGCTTCAATGACACTATCCACCATAAGGGGAAGGACAAAATTATTATTTTGAAAAAAGTTCCCTGCCAAATATTCAAAGGTAATTCCCTTGACAGTCGTCTTCATATATTCGTTATGATCCGTAATGACTTTTGCTTCACCTGTTTCGATATCATCATCGGCTTGTCGGAATAGGAGGGTCGCACCTAACATCCCACTATTGTTACTACCTGCACGTGATCCACGTCGTTTCTTATTATTCTTTTTGGTGAATAAGGTCCCATCCCTTGCCTTGGTATGTAATTCATTTCGTACTTGTTGATATTTGTCATTAATTGGTTTCGTCGCGATTGGACAATGTGGGACATCGACAAGATTCCGATTCGATGACTGTTGAAATCCAATAGCATCCAATACCAAACTATCCTGTGTTGTAATGATAGGTATGTCACTGCTGTCATCCTCACTCGGCACAAGACTATCTCCAGCACTGGCAAGTTTGGGTGAATCGTAGTGTGGTGTAATCTTGGAACGATAGTAGTAAACTTCATCGGTACCCAGGGTGGGTAAAACATTTAAACGAGACGACGATGATGATGACGATGACAGGTCCATAGTCGTCTTCTCTTCCAAGTCATAATATCCACGAATCTTTTGTTGGATTAAAACTTCTTCGACATGTTTCGTCTTCCAACGTCGTTGGGCCGTAATCGACATGTGTTGATATTGACACCCGCCACATATCCCCGCCAAGGAACATTGTGGTATGACACGATCAATACTTGGTTCCAAAACTTGAATTAAATCTGCTTCTGAATATTGTTTCTGATTCCGAAAGATCCGTACGACACATAATTCCCCCACGACGACATGTGGGACCATAATGACCCATAATCGTTGTGGACGGTGGTTCGTACCCACCATACCATCGGAAGCCTCAGAATCGACGACATGTCGTGGTACTCCCTCTTCTCCTACTTCTTCTTCATCATCATCCAATGGTATTCTTCCAATTCCCCAACCCATATTCGTCAAGGAATCAATTCGAATCGTCACCTCTTGGTGATACTACATTCCGTCATGACGAGAAAGAGGGAAATTAAGGGAACAACATGGATTGATGAGGTTATTACGTCACATGGATGAACAACAGCTCCATATGTATCCACACACAAAGTGCCTTATCAATGTCTTGTCGGTGTGAATCCATCCATGACACACATTTCTCTCTCACACACATACCTGAAAGGGGTAGGGGACAAATTTTCGAGGTGCCTTGGGCAATTCTTTAGGGACGTGTATAGTGGATAATGACGATGATGATGTCGTAGACGATTGAGAAAGAGTCGACATGAGCCTGGTAGAGGAACGTTGATCCATGCCTCGTTGTTGGTGTACATGACGCGATGGATCTTGTGTTTTCTTGATCACAAGATTCTCACAATGAAATGTGGACAAGGTCTGAAATGGAAATTTGGATGGTGTTGTTCTCTTTACTGTCTGTAACCAACCTCGAACTCCTACCAAATGTGTCACCAATATGGAACCCATTACTATCATGGCAAAGAACATCCGATGAGAGTGGAATGTCTTCGTCGTCGTTGCTACAACTTTCATGACCCCCGTTCCTTTTTTCTTCTCGTATCTTTGTTTTTCTTTTTCGGGGTAATCTCTGTTATTGGTGTATGTTGTGGGGGCTGTGGTGGTGTGATTGAAAATCCCAATCACCAAGTACAGTAGTACAGGAAGGGATTTGTCAATGATGGGGGAGGAAGAACACGAAAACAGAAAACCAAGGCAAGATCGTCATCGTCGTCCAAGTGGTGTGTGAGAGGATGTGATGGGCCATCAAAAATCATGATCGAGATGATTGGCCACGACAACACCCTGCAGGCTCGAGAACCCCTTCAAACATGTACAAAATTTTTGTACCAATTGAGGGAAGCAATTTGAGGGGTCATTAGATTCAAGAATAGGTATGTACGGTAGATACGGTAGGCTAGGATTGCTACGGTATACATATGTAGGCCATTCTTCTGCTTCTTCCCCAAGCAACGGTCGAGCACGTTGCCCCCTCAAACGCTTTTCACAGTTTGCCGTTGCTGCCTATATTTTGCACACGACTTAGAGGAGTTGGGTATCACGGTTATCTTCGTCTTCAGCATCCTCGGCGTATTACTATTGCTACTACTACCGCAGGCAACTTACGGAGGTTTCGGATCGCTCCAAGGTAGATGAGGATGGCGGGTATTACAAGGAGGGGACAATATGGATCATGGCTATGCTCGTCGTGGTCGACTCATCACCTTGTAATTTTGTCGACTTGGATACTTCTTTTTTTGGTGGGTCTCCACACTCCAGTCGATGGAGCATATCTTGTGAATTTAGCACCAAAGACAGAAGAATGTTTCTATGTCTATGCGAATGAAAATTCTGGTACCCTCTATGGGACATATGAAGTCGTAGATGATGATGACTTGAAGAAAGACAACAACAACAACAAAAAGAATAAGAACAAGAATAAGAAACCTGACAATCGTCGTCCGACATCTTCAAGAGATTCTCAATGGAATTCACCCATTTCCTTAATTGTATTAGATGGGACGACACAACGGACATTATTCCGTAGTCGACGTGGATCCGATCATGGGACCTTCCGTGTAAGTTTAAAATCCAAACAAAAGGTCCATATCTGTATCCAAAATGGATTATGGAATGCTGGTGGGAAGAAGAAGATATCTAGAAATCCCAATGCACCAGAATTGACAGAAGAACATTTAGTCGGTATCCAATATACCTTTGAAGAAACGAATCCGGTTGTCGAATTACAATTGACGAATGCCAAATTAGTCACAGCGACGAAGACTGTTTATCAGGAATTAAGTCGTTTACAAGATCATTATCTATATATCCGAACAAGAGAGGCAACTCATCGTGAAACAGTCGAAAAGACTTTTACCAGATTAATGACATGGGTCCTATTACAAGGTTCTGTCGTCATTGTCGTCGCAGGTGCACAGGTCTTATACTTTCGTCGTTTCCTTGAACGACGACGGTATATTTAGACTGCCCACAACGAAAAAGAAAAACATGAT